>Ga0070729_10001612_pt1 | contig 33302 bp, 28 predicted proteins | sample tdDd472_FD_66725 | JGI IMG/M metagenome (GOLD analysis project Ga0070729, IMG submission 66725) | Marine sediment microbial communities from the Atlantic coast under amendment with organic carbon and nitrate - tdDd47.2 | ecosystem: Environmental > Aquatic > Marine > Coastal > Sediment | place...
TGAGGAATTTCAGAAGAGATTTGAGAAGATCAAAAAGGAATTTGATACAACGCTATTTTAACCACGATTGCGGATTTGCAATCCGAAACTAGACAATGAAATAAAGAATGCAGAATACAATTCCGCGCTCCAATAAATCTTTAACCTCCAAGGTTTCTATAACCTGGGAGGTTTTTTATTTCCATTTATAAATTTTCATACTGCCCAGAATCTGGGATGAAAAAAATAATATCGGATAGATAAACCACAAAATTGGAAAATACCACAAAACTCGTTTTTCATTGAATTTGATTGCTCCAAATAGAACTGGTGAAAATTCAGTCAGAAATTTTCCACCAATTAATATTCCAAATAATTGAAATTGATTGGAAATTATCAAGTATGCCAAAAGCAGATGAAATACAATCAACCAACCTCCCAAAACAAGAAATTGCCAGTTCAAATCAAAACCTTTTGAGTTTCGTCGTAGCTGTTGGTGCCAGTAATCCTTCAGGTTTTCAACTTCATCGGTGAAAATGAAGGCTTCTTCATCTGGATTGTAGCAGAATTTATAGTCTGTTTCTTTGTTGATCAATTTTGCCAGATAAAAATCATCGCCGGTATCTACATGACTGATTTTGCTAAAACCGCCGACTTCATTGTAAACTGATTTCCTGAAAGCAAAGTTGCGGGCATTAGCATGTGTCGGATTGTCAAAATACATCGATGATGCAGCAGTAACACCTTCTGCTAATGTATCGAACTGCTGGTAAATAGACAGAGAGTCCTGTCTATTTGTCACCGGACTATAGCCTTGAACCATTGCTACATTCCCATCAAAATAAGAAAGCATGGATTTTAGCCAATCTGGTTGGACGATACAATCTGCATCTGTTGCTATAATGATATCGAACTGGCTGTTTTGAATTCCGAAGTCCAATGCACCTTTTTTACCTTTGTAGGCTTTTCTTGACTTATCGTGACGTAAATATCGCCAATTTTGGTGCTTTTCGACAAAAGATTGCATGATTTGTTGTGTATTATCAGTTGAACTATCATCAACAAGAATCACTTCATAATTCTCGATTGGGTAATCGATTCGTTCCAGACTTTCTAGCAATGGAGAAATTCGTAATTCTTCATTTCGTCCACAAATGATTATAGAGGCTTGCTTAGTATTGGTATAGGATGACTTTTTTTTTGTTCGAATAAGTCCATATGTCATTGTGAGGAAAATGAGATAGTATCCGATTGCAAAGATGATTGCCAGCATTAAAAATCCAAACTGATGCCAGTGTTGATGAAAAGATCATTCTCGTGATCGAAATGTTTGATGATTTCCAGATTGATGTAGGAATCATTGTAGATTTCATACCGCAAATCCACAGTGAAGTAATTGAATGTTTGAATATCACCCATGAGCCAATTTGTAGCGTTGTCTAACTCATTATTTCGCATTTCATAACTAATGGTAGGGTCACCACCAAAGAAACCATTTTCATTATCATAGCCATGCTCTAGGTGCGTATAACCAAGTTTAATTCTGGTTCTGCGATTGACCCAGGTTTCATTTGTAAATTCGTAAAGCCTGGAATTGCCACCATAGGGAAATCCAAGTGACAAGCCATTGTTTGTATAGTTATTGATAAAGTTTTTATGGGTATAGGTCCAAGGTCTCAAATGTGTCATTTCAGCATTCCAGTTCATTGGTAATGAGAAAATTTCATTAGAAAATCTTGCTCCAAGTTGGAGGCCATGCTTGTTTGCCCACCAATCATTGAAAAATTCGCTAAACCGCATTTCATCCAGGAAAAATGTCCCATAAAAGGTGAAGTGAGGAATAGCGTTGGTCTGGAAGTCAAAAGCCATCAGAGAATTGTCGCGATCCATCAATGTGTGCTCCAGAGACCAATAGAAATTCACCGGCAACAAGTATCCCGGTTCAATATTGCGATTTCCATAAACAATCATTTCTGTTAGGCCAATTCTTGTGGTTCCACCGAATAGTGCTAAATCGATGCGATGTCCTGCTACATATTTTTCCATGTTTTTAGTATAAGGTTCAACAGATTTAAATTTTGTGCTGTCGTTCAATAATGAACCATGAATAAATGAAAATCGTAGTGCTTTGTAATTGAAATCAAAACCCAGGTAAGTGAATGGTGAAGCCGAACCAGTTAAAATCAAACTATTGTTGAAACTGGTTCCCCAGGTTAACGGTTGGTGATATAAACCCACATTTAGGTTATTGTAATTATAGACAAAGGAAGTGTAAACATTATCGAAAGTAACATTTTCTCCACCTTCGGTATTGGTCCAGATTCCTTTTTCTTCATCAGTTAATTCAGGATAATCAGGATTGTTCTCACGCTGATAGCGAAAGAAATCAATATGGAAATATAGATGTTTATTTAAACCTGCTTGTAATAAATATCGATCGGATAAAAATTGGCGGGAATGCTCATTTTTGTATTGTTGCCCAATTTTGATGTTTGCGTCACCCCAAATAAAAAAATCATCATTTTCATATATAAACAGATGTGATGCTTCAGTGTTATTTTTCCGTGAAAGTAGATTTTTTGCTACTCTACGCAGACCATTTTCTGAGAAAAATGGCACTAGCATTCCATTATCCTGAATTTCTAGATCTTCATGATAATGTGTTTTTAATTCTTTTCGATAATCTGCTGAATATTCTTTAAGCAGTTTTATTTCACTTTGTGATAATTGATTGCTCTTTCCTGAGATTTCTTTCAGTATTTTTGCAATTTGATTGCGTGTGAATGGATAAATCGCAGCATTTAGTGAAAGGAGATTTTTATTTTCCATTCTCATAAGAAACGGATAGATATCATTGTTGATGTTGACTGGGATTTCTGCTGAGAAAAGATAACTAGCAATTAATATTACTGAAAAGAGTTTTTTCATTCAGAATCTTTCATTTGATCCAGAAGTTCCGGGTATTTTAGTCTATCTTGCATGCCACGAGCGAGTTTCCCAATTTGGGCACCATCAACCATCCTATGATCAAAAGTCCCTGTTAATGGCAGAATTGTACGGATTTTAATTTCTCCGTCAATCACCACTGGTGTTTCTTCGGCTTTTCCCATAGTGATTACACCAGGAAGCTTGCCAATAGGGAAAAGTGCAACCATTCCGGTTTTCAGTCCAAATGTTCCGATATTTGTCAGCATGATACTTCCAAAGGGTGAAGATTGTTTTTTCATTCCAGGTACAGGAAATTCCATATCAAAAATCCACCATGTAATCATTTTTAAAACCATTTTTCTAAAAGGCCATGGTACTTTTGCAAGTTTTTTGACTAAAGTGAAAAACCCCTTTTCTTTGCCTTCTCTTTTAGCTTCCAAACGGGCATCCACATATTCTGCAATTTCTGTGACAGATTTATTTTGAACTTCTTTAATCACCATACCGGTTTGACCGTTGCCGGTTTTTTTTAATACACTGATGAAAACATCGGCACTATCACGATAGACAATTTTACCACGTCGAACATAGCAATTGACTTCAGGTGCATCTTCGAAAAGTGCTTTTCCCATAGCAGCAACCACAAACTGTGTCACAGTTAGTCGCACACCTTCTTCTTTACGCTTTTTGATATAAGCCATCATGTCGGTGACATCCACTTCATAAGTTCCATAGACTTTGCCTTCTAACGGTGCACCATAGATTGCGATTGATAGTTTTCTCCATGGAGATGTTGTCTGATTACCCATTCTAAACCTTTCCTCTAATTGTACCTTGGATAAGATAAAAATTTCATGGAATAAAACTAAGGATTAAATTTATTTTGATAGATAAATTGCTGATTAATTGGTAGTTAAATCGGTTGTTGGGAATAAACAAACATAAAAGTAAATTTTTTCTTGCATCGAAAACAAAAATTCTATAAAATATCGGGCTTTCAAAATGGTGAGCATTAGTAATGATGGGTGCATAGCTCAGTTGGCAGAGCAACGCCCTTTTAAGGCGTGGGTCGAAGGTTCGAATCCTTCTGCACTCACAATCATTGGCTAAATATAGATATCCCGCTTTTATAGCGGGATTTTTTTTATCCCAACAAAACCTTTTAAATGGTCGAAGACCGATAAAATGGTTGGCCTGAAATTTCAAAATCCAAATTTCAAATAATATTCAATATTCAATTCCAAAATAACTAAACTTCGAAGGTCTTAAGTTGATATTCCCTATTAAAGATTATGTAGATTATTTTTAAAAGTTGAAATGATATCCCAATCCAAATTTGAAAATTGTATGTTTACGCTTTTCTTCGGAGAGTAAATGGCTGTCAGCAATAACAATGTCAAATTCATATTGTTTGTAGTTGTATTTACAACCTGTTACAAAATAGTGTGCAAAGAATTTATTTTTAAAAAATAGATCATATCCATGGCCAATATATTCTGTATTTGTCGTTTTTGTAGCAAGACTGACAAGAATATCTTTTTTATATTGAAATGAAACAGAACTACTCCATTCTAGTACATTTTTTATGTTGTTTTCTTTTTCAAGAGATTCCCAATATTGCTGTGTAAAGTTGGTTGTCCAGATTATATTTTTTGGAAAATTTATTGATATTCCACCATTTAATTTTTGAGGTATTCTGGCTAAATATTGATAAGAATTTCCACTATGTTTTTTTTCAAAATTGTGTTCTATTTCTGACTCATAGAATATTCCTAATTTGACATTTAACATATTATTATGAATGGAATATCTAAAGCCTAATGAAAAATTATTCTCAAGATCATTTGCTTTAGCTTTATTTTCTTTAACTTTAAGTTTTCCATCTTCTTCTGGGAGCATGCTTTTACCTAATGTTTGTAATATGATATAGTAATTAGAATTGAATTGAAAGCCAATTGATAGGATAGAATTATCAAATAGAAAATTATTAAGTTTGATCGCACTAATTGCTGAATTTTTGAAAATTGTTTCATTCCTATAAGGATGAAATATTTCAGTTTCGATATATCCCTGTTCATTATCCCAAATCATTGTCCCTTGTATTTTTCCATAATCTATTTTTGTATTATATAGTTGGTTTGAGGCCATTGCGAAGTGGATGTTTTGGAGGGAATATGATAAGCCAAAGGATTGGGGTAGATAATTGTTGCGATTATGACTAAAATCTGCAATCCAAGCTTTATTGGTTTTACTTTCAAATTGTAAAGAAGTGCCAATATTTAAGCCATTAAAATCGACAATACAAGCAGGATTCCCGGAATTTAAATTTGAAATTGATGACTGTGTCGAGCCAAGAAAACCTTTACCGGTCAAATCCTGGTGTGTATATCCTTGTGGTAAATATAAAATATCAACTGGAAATGATAATCCTTGAGCCTTTACAAATGTATAACAAAGTGTTAGAATGATTATAATTTTTATCTTCATGGAGAGGTGCGTTCAATAATTACCTAATAAAAAGGTTGCTGCTTTCACAGCCAACCTTTTTATTTTATTGATTCTATTATAAGGTATCACTAATGGTGCAAGATTATAAAATTTTTCAGACAATAACAACCAAAAAGCGAAATAATTGAAAAAATGATGACATAATTTTATGAATATGCTTAAATTAGCAGTTGTTTGAAAATAACAATGTGAGCAGAATTTTAAATGAAACATATTGAATTGACAAACATACAATGTGTTTATAAATTAGATTTTGTGTAAAAGTAATATTAACTAAAATAAAAGGAGGCTACTTTGAGCATAATAATTGATGTATTAGCAAGAGAAGTACTTGATTCACGCGGTAATCCTACTGTAGAAGTTGAAGTTTTTACTGAATCCGGAGCATGGGGAAGAGCAATCGTTCCTTCAGGTGCATCCACTGGTGAACACGAAGCAGTAGAACTTAGAGATAGTGACAAAGATCGCTACATGGGCAAAGGTGTTTTGAAAGCAGTTCAAAATGTTAACGAAGCAATTGCTCCTGAACTTGTTGGTTACGATGTACTTGACCAGCCTTTAATCGACAAAATTCTCATCGAACTCGATGGAACAGACAATAAATCCAAACTTGGTGCAAATGCAACTTTGGGTGTTTCTATGGCTGTTGCTAAAGCAGCAGCAAACTTTATGGGACTTCCACTTTACAGATACATTGGTGGCGTTAATGCAAAAACATTACCTGCTCCAATGATGAATATCCTTAATGGTGGTTCACACGCTGACAACAATGTTGATCTTCAGGAATTCATGATTTTCCCACTTGGTGCAAAAACTTTTGCTGAAGGACTCAGAATGGGCGTTGAAGTTTTCCATAACCTGAAAGCTGTATTAAAAGAAAAAGGCCTTAACGTTGCAGTTGGTGACGAAGGTGGTTTCGCTCCAGATCTAAAATCAAACGAAGAAGCGATCAAAGTTATCGTTGAAGCGGCCAACAGAACACCTTACAAAATGGGTGAAGAACTGTTTATCGCAATGGATCCTGCATCTTCAGAATTTTACAACAAAGAAACTGGTAAATACGAATTGAAATCAGAAAACAGAGAACTGACTTCTGAAGAAATGGTTGATTACTATGCTGATCTTTGTGCAAAATATCCTATCGTATCAATCGAAGATGGTATGGCTGAAGATGATTGGGCTGGTTGGAAATTAATGGTAGAAAAACTTGGCGACAAAATTCAAATCGTTGGTGATGATCTGCTAGTGACAAATGTAAAAAGACTAGAAAGAGCTATCGAAGAAAAAGCATGTAATGCAATTCTTATCAAAGTTAACCAGATTGGTACTTTGACAGAAACTATCGATGCTATTGAATTGGCACACAAAAACGGTATGAGAGCAGTTGTATCACACAGATCAGGTGAAACTGAAGATGCTACAATCGCTGACCTTGCTGTTGCTATGAATGCCGGACAGATCAAAACTGGTTCTGCTTGTCGTTCAGACCGTATTGCTAAATACAATCAGCTTCTAAGAATCGAAGAAGAACTTGATGAAGTAGCAAAATACGAAGGTAAAAAAGTATTAAAATAAACAATTATGGTAGCTACTGAAAAAGGAAAAAAAGAACGATCTATAAAGTCACTTTTTCAAGTGTTTAAAGTGCTGTTTGGCACTACGCTCTTTTTACTGATTTTTGTACTTGGCGATTACGGACTCTACCAGATTTATGTTTTGGATAAAAGCACAAAATCTGTAGAACAGTCCATTCATGACTTGCAAATGCAAAAAGATTCTCTAATTATCAAACAAGAGAAACTTGAGCATGATATTGAGTTTATTGAACAAATCGCTCGCGAACGTTATCGTATGGCAAAAAAAGGTGAGAAGGTTTTCAGGGTTATCGAACAATAATTTTAATACAGATATATATAAAAGGGCTGGTTTAAAATCAGCCCTTTTTATTTAAAATTTATTTACAACTGAAATCATTGCAAAGTAATTCTCATCAGGAATATAATCAGGAATACTGTTGCCGGATCCAAGAGCATAGCCACCTTTTGTCATTTGATGTTCAATAAGTTTTCTTGAACGTACTTTGATTTCTTCAGGAGTCTTTCTGGCGAGAAAATCCATGTCGATTCCTCCTAGAATTGCGATCCTATTTCCCCATATATCTAATGCATCTTCAACTGGAGTGATGTTGTCCTCGTAAGAGTGTTTTGCATCAAATTTTATATCATTGATCACATCATCCATTACATTTTTAAGTTGACCACAGGAGTGTAAAATTGCTGGTTTGCCTGCTTTGTGGATGGTTTCAACAATTTTTTTATGCCATGGAAATACCCAGCGTTGTAATACTTCGGGTTGAAACATAGTTTGGTTTTTGAAACCCCAATCGTCGTTTACGATACAAGCACCGATTGTTTCAATTGGAGCAACAATTTCATAAAATCGTAATAATCTAGATCCAATTGCATCAAAAATCCCTGTTGTTAAATCTTCATCCAACATTGTCATCATAGAGAGGTTTTCAAATCCAACGAGATCAATTGCATTTTCCAGAACACCACCATTACTACTTGAGATGAGTTTCATTCCATCTGGCAAATATTCTTTCAAACTATAGTAAAGGTCATAATCACCTTTTTCAGCATCTGGCCATTGATATTTTTCAAAGGAATTTCTATCAGTAATAATATTTCCATCATTCAGTGAATGGCTGGCTTTTTTGTCCATTTCACCTTTTGGAAATGCCAATGTATTTGTTCGCCAGGCTGATACAGTCAAGTAGTCATAACCACCATTTTTGAAAGCTTTGATAAATCGTTTGAATGGACCGAATTTATCAGAATTATCTTCAAAGGGCTCTCCAGACATTTTCCCAATCACACGATCATTCATGAAAAATTCAAAGAGAGTTGGGCGATCCGGGATTTTTCTGTTAATAACTTTTAGCAGGTTTTCAAAATTTGGTTCAAAATTGTTCCGTTTATAGTCAATCATTGCTTCTCCAAAATAGTTATTTAATGTTATTGAGTTTATTATTGTAATTCATCTCATCTTTATGCAATTTACTATACTATATTGATGAGTTATTGTAAGATATCAATATTTAATATTGTCGAAGTGAAATTATAGGCAAGGATGCTTGTGTTACAATTGTGTTAATTAGATGAAAATCAAAGAAGAAAAAATATTATACCCAGTACAGAATTCCTTTAAGATATTGCGATATTCTGTACCCAATTTCAAGATGTCATTTCATTTTCATCCGGAATATGAATTGGTTTACATCATCAATGGTTCAGGTCTGCGCTATATTGGTGATTCCATTCAAAAATTTCAAAGTGGTGATATGGTTTTTGTCGGACCAAATCTCGGTCATATGTGGATCAGTGAAAATGATCCCGAAGGAGAATCTGAGGCAGTTGTATTGCAATTTGAAGGTAAACTATTTGATTCTATGATAGATACTCCTGAATTCCGACGGATTAAGATTATTATGGAAAAGTCCAATTCAGGGTTAAAGATTTTATCTGATAATAAATCTCAAATATTTTTATGTTTGGAGGAATTACGAAAAAGTGAAGGCCCTTCAAATATTATCAAACTTATAGAAATTTTAGACAGGTTAAGTAAAGATGAATCGATAGTATCATTGAACCTTAGTGAATCATTTTCCCTAATTGGCAGTCAGGATAAACGGATCAATGCGGTTTATCAATATGTAAAAGCATTTTATCAGGAGAAAATTTCAGTAGAGAATGCTGCATCAATTGCAAATATGGAGAAATCTGCTTTTTGCCGATTTTTCAAGGACAAAACCTACAAAACCTTTTCACAGTTTCTCAATGAAACCAGAGTTGATCATGTTTGTGAACTTTTATTAAAGAATGACCAATCTGTTAGTCAAATAGCATATGAATGCGGGTTCAATAATATGGCAAACTTTTATCGACAGTTTAAGAAAATTACGGGAAAGACTCCAGGGGAATTTATTAAGTAAACTCATCGATCATAATGATATCTACAGGAATAGATTAATAATTCATTATCAAAAACTTGGTAAACCAAGCGATGTTCTCGATCAATTCTTCTAGACCAAAACCCTGCCAGATCATATTTCAAAGGTTCAGGATTACCTAATCCGTCAAAGGGAGTTCGCTGAATTTCTTTGATGAGCTTATTGATTTTTTGAAGGATTTTATTGTCTTCTTTTTGCCAGGATAAGTAATCTTCCCAGAATTTTTTGAAAAGATTATTTTCATAAATCTTCAACTACTAATAATGGTCTTTGAATTGATTTTCCTTCTTTCATTTGTTGAATGGATTCATATAATCTGTCCGCATTTGTTTTTAAACTTAGGAGATGGACTGTTTCCATAATAGAATTATATTCTTCCAGAGAAATCATGACAGTACCTTTAGCTGATTTTCGTTTGATAATCAATGTTTCATTGTTTTCCTCAACGTTATCAAGGTACTTTTTTAATCCTGTTCTAAACTCTGTGAAATTTGCTGCAATCATTTGAAAATCCTTTTTGATGTTATTTAATAAGTACTTATTAAATTTATTTTAAGAGATAGTGATATTTATGTAGAACAACTTGCTAAGTTGTTCAAAATTTTGACCAACAGGGAAAAATCTGTTCACACTCAATGTAAATGTGAGAAATAATATTTTCCTTTCAGGCAAATATTATAAACAAGTTGAAAACTTGTTCTACAGTTTAAGAAAAACATAGCTTTTCTCTCCTCAAATTTTTATATTCCAAACAATGAAAAGAAAAAAAATCATACAAAATTTCAAACCCTTTAGTAACTATGAATCAATCGATTCTATCCTTATGGGAAATGATCTTGATGCGATTCTCTCTGCTCAATTTCTTCATGATAAATTTGGGTGGAAAATTGTGGGATTATATGATCTTGAAAATATTTGGTATGATGAAACTGTGGATATCCGTCAAAAAATTCGAGACAAAAAGATTATCGCTATTGATCTTGATATTTATCATCGATCTATTCCTTCACTTGGCCATCATATTCTTCAATTGAAACCCAGTGATATATTATCGGGGTTTTCCAATTCGATAAATCCTAATTTAATTCGCAATCGTACTAAGCAAAATTTTCGTTATAAATATCCTCTTGGAACGATTCATTTTTTACGTTGGTTGTTTGAAGATTTTAAGCGAAGTGATGATTTCGAAATGCTCTGCTGGTTGGCAGATTCGACTTTTATCAATGCACAGAAATATAGGGAGAATGTTGAGGAATGGCTTACCAATTTTCTGAATTGCGACTATTTTATGAAATATTTTCAAAAAACCAATACATTAGAATTTGAGCAACAAATTCAGCAAAGAATTTTACCTGAACTATCTAAAGTCAAATTGGATAATTCCACATCTATGACAGAATCTAAATATTTGAAGATTAAAGGATATCAAACCAGAATTCGAAATGTGAACAGTGATTTACCCGAAGTCCAAAAACTATTGAAATATATTTCCAAAATATCGGAATTATTTGTACCGGAATTACCAAAAAGATTTCACAAAATACACGGGATTAGAAAAAATGCAGGTTTACAGGATGTAATGAAAAATCATGAAAATTTTAATGATTTTCTGGCACAAGAAAATATATTTTCCTATGCGTTGACTTATAGCAAAACATTGAACTATACAAAATTTGAGAAAAAATGAAATTTTATAATGAAAATTGCATCACCGGTGCAAAAAAGCATATCGCTGATAATTCAGTTGACCTGATCATCACTGATCCACCTTATGGAATTGATGGTGATAAACTGCATAAACATTACAATCGAAACGAAGAGCATGTTATTGATGGTTATGTAGAAGTTCCGGCTGTAGAATATGATAAATTCAGCGAAAAATGGATCATGCAAGCAGAGCGAATCCTAAAACCAGGTGGAAGCCTCTATATTGTTTCAGGATATACAAATCTTTTCTATATCCTGAAAGCATTACGAAAAACCAGCCTCAAAGAACTGAACCATATTATCTGGAAATATAACTTTGGAGTTTATACAAAAACCAAATATGTCTCATCGCATTATCATATTCTCTATTATGTAAAACCCGGAGCGAAGCACACATTCAATACTTTTGCACGGCATGATGCACTGGAGAAAAATGATTCTGGTGGTTCACAGAACTACACAGACCGTGAAGATGTATGGGCCATCAACAAAGAATTCAAACCTGGGATCATAAAAAATAAAAATGAACTCCCAAAGGAATTGCTCAAGAAAATGATTGCTTATTCAAGCAATCCGGGAGATTTGGTATGTGATATGTTTTTAGGTGGATTTTCTACAGCAAAGGTTTCTATGGAAATGGGAAGACAAGCAACCGGTTTTGAACTGAGCAAAAATATGTTTGATCATCAAGTTGATGAATTGAAAAAAGTGAAATTTGGAGTAGATCAAGAAACACCACAAAAATCTTCTTCACTTAGTAATCAAGGACAAGCATGGACTAAAACAGAATTGACTAAACTGAAAAAACGCTATAATACATTGTATAAAAAACACCAGACCAAAAAGAAAACCATCGAGTTGCTTTGCGAGGAATTTGGTCGAGGTAGATTTGGGATCTTCAATGCGTTGAAAAAGGGTGGTATGAAATGATAAAAAACATCAATGAAATAATCGAGTTGCGAAGAAAAATTCATCAACATCCGGAATTGCCTTTTGAGGAATTTTGTACTACTGAGTTGATAGAAAAATATCTAGACCAAATTGGACTGAAACTACAACGATTTGAAAACCTAGAGACAGGCGGATTTTGTGATATTGGGACTGGACAAAATACCATTTTATTTCGCTCTGATATCGATGCATTACCTATTGTTGAAAATGACAATAACCAGTTCAAATCAACAATTTCTGGTGTAATGCATGCTTGTGGACATGATTATCATACTGCAATTGGAGTTGGTTTATTGGATTATTTTGGTCAAAATCCGATTTCTAATAATTACATGTTACGTGTTGTATTTCAGCCTGGAGAAGAAGCTGCTCCTGGTGGTGCTGAAACAGTTGTTGACGAAGATATTTGGAAAGGTGTTAAAACTGTGCTAGCAGCCCATGTTGTTCCTGGAGTTTCTTCTGGAAAAGTCATTCTCTCTCCTGGTCCGGTGCAAGCATCATCAACTTCTATAAAAATAAAACTATCTGGTCCCGGTGGTCATACTTCTCAACCTCACAATGGAATCGATCTGGTTTATATTTCATCACAATACATTAGTCAACTTCAGGGATCATTGAGACAGATTATTGATCCCCGGGAAACATTGGTCTTTGGGTTTGGCAGTATTCAAGGTGGAAAAAGCCATAATATTTATCCACAGGAAATTGATCTGTGGGGAACTGTTCGAACACTGGATAATCAGGTGCTGGCAACTATTCAAAAATATATCAATGAGTTTTCAACAGATTTTGCGAAAACTACTGGAATTGAAATCGATGTTCTATTTCCAACTTCCTGTCCTGCTACTATAAATAATGACAAATTTTTTACGCAATTCATGGAATTTGCAGATCAGTATTCACCAGAAATCACTGTTGTTAAACCTGCAAAGTCATCTCTTGGTGCAGATGATTTTGCACATTACACTATCAGAAAACCTGGACTATATTTGCAGGTTGGGGCTGGTGGAAATGGAGCATTGCATACAGGCGAATTGGAGTTGGATGAACAATTTTTGGTACCAGCAATTGAAATGCTTAGTGGTTTTATTACCTATTTAACAGAGAAAAAATGAAAATAGTAATTACAGATTCAGGATTAGGTGGACTCAGTGTCGCAGCTGCACTATATGAAAGATTGATTTTAGATCGTTTTGGTGGCGTTGAGATTATTTTTGCTAATGCTCTTCCGGAAAGTGGAAAAGGCTACAACAAAATGCCAGACACAGCAACCAAAGTAAAAGTTTTTGATAATGCCCTTAAAGGATTTCATAAACATTTTCAACCGGACATGATTTCTGTAGCATGTAATACTTTGTCGGTGTTGTTGGAATTCAGCGAATTTGCTAATAAGCATTCTAGAATAATCTCTGATGTTGTTTCTACGGGAGTTCATGGTTTTCTAGAATCAAACCAAGTTGCGAATGCTGACAATATAATAATTTTTGGCACAGAAACCACAATTGATAGTGGTATTCATGCCGAGCAATTCTCCAAAGTTTTTCAGGATCGAATTTATGCTATTGCTTGCTCTGGCCTTGCTGGTGCAATTGAAAAGGATTTCCAAAGTAAGGAAACCTATGATTTAATCAATCAAGCTGTAAACCAGATTAATGTCAAATCATCAATGACTAAAAATTATGCTTACCTGGCCTGTACTCATTATGGATATGTAAAAGATATATTTTACAAAATCCTGATTGACAAGGGAATAGAAAATGTTAAAATGGTCGACCCGAATGTTAATCTTGTAGATGATCTTTATACTCAAATAACATCAAAAAACATCTCAAAAAATAGTTTTTCATCAAAAATTAGTGTTGTGTCAAGATGTAGAATTCTTGATTCTGAAATTCAATCAATCAGTAAACTGGTTCAATCTGTGTCTCAGGAAACAGCAAAGACATTACAGAACTATGAAATCAGTGAAAATTTATTTTAAGGTACATCTAGAAATTAAATGTAAAATTTTTTCAAGAGTTATTCATAACTCTGCCAATTTGGAGTAGTTGCTAAGATAACATTGGGTCTTTATTATTTTACAAAGCCTCAAGGCGTTGAATTTCTGAAATAAATCGAGATGATTCTTTTGACAATTCACGACCGATTGCAAATAAATAATTAGTAACTAAACTACTTTCCATTTGCATGGAATTATTTTCAAGATCCACTCTTCTGATTTTATACAGAGTTGTATTGCCAACTGCAATAAAGGTTGTAGTTAATGATCTTGGTGCAAAAAAGGCAAGTTTACCGAAGAAAGTACCTGGTGAATATTTCGCTAAAACTTTATAGGATATAGGGCCATTATAGAGTCGTTGCTCAACAAACCCATGAGAAACCAGATAAAGGGAACTACTTTTCTCACCTTTTACGAGCACCACTTCTTTGTTTTTATAGGTATTAACTTTGGAAATTTTCTTTAATAGGCCGATTCCTGCTTTATCAATTCCCTTGCATAAATCGTTTTTTTCAAATGCAACCGGATCTGCTACGCGATATTCTTTATTTTTATATTCATTTTTCAAAACAAAGTCTTCTGCATATTCCAATGCTCTGGCTGTAGATTTGAAAATTTTTGTGATAGATTTTTTCTTGCTTTCAATTAATGAAAATGCATTTTTTCTTTTATTTCCATATCCCAAGCGTCTATGCAAATGTGCAAAAACAATCTTTGTCCCATTTTTCTTTGCAATATTTACTAACTGCATCAATTGAACCATTCCGCTCATATCAATAGAGAGCACTCTCCTAAAGTGAAGGATTATCACCAATCTTCCTTCAAGCCTTTCCATAATGCTTTGATATAATTGGTCAGTAGTGGCAAAATAAAGGTCGCCTTGTAATTCAATCAGGATTGCTTTGTTTCTATGATCTTCCAATATTTTTCTATGTTTTTCACTCCGTTTTCGTGGTGATGGATAATCAACAATATCTGCTTCACGTCTGATTAAGGATCTTTTTATTCCCCTTCTAATAAAGGTAATAACTGCAAAGACCAATCCCAGAGCCACAGCTTGTGTAACTCCCAAAATTATTGTTGAGGCAATTACCAAAAGTGCAATGATGGCATCAATCCGTGTATATTTCTTTTTCAACCATAGAAGTATATTCAAATTGATCATATTAAGACCAATATAGATAATGACACCTGAAAGAGCCGATAATGGTATAAACCTTCCAATTCCTCTTCCAAATAATGCCATTGAAAGTATGAAGACAGCTGCGAAAACCGGACTCCACCGTCTTCCTCCAGCCATAGTATTTGCCAGTGTTGATCCTTTTGTTCCTCCGCCACCGACTCCACCAACAACACCAATCATCATTTGAGCAATACCTTGTGCCACCAATTCATTTTTTGCATTATGCCGACGGGATGTTTGAGCATCTGCCACCAGTGCTGTTAGTAAACAATCAATCATTACTAGAACAGTCAAGGCCAATGCAGAAGTGAGAATCAGTTGCCATGGTAGTGTAATAAAGTCGATATGGTCAAATCGATTAAAAATTGTGGTAAATTCTAAAGAAGGAAGTGCACCAATTACCCATTTAGGATTTGAATTGTCAATGGATAATGTAAGTGAAATGTAAATGATGATTCCCATCAATAAACCCATTAATATTGAAGGAAATTTTGGAAGTAATTTTTTGAATAAAAATATACTTCCAAGGGTAAGAGTTGCAATGAATATGGGAATAAATTTGTACCAATTGTTTATGGATTGTGAAGGGAGAAGTTGATTTACCTGTGACTTGATCATTAAAATTCCAATTGCAGTTATCATACTTGCTACAACTGGATAGGGAATGAGTTTTATAAGTTCACCACCCTTCAACAAGCCAAAGATGATTTGAAAAATACCTGTAAAAAATAATACTGAACTTAAAATGATAAGAATCTCATTTGAAGAATAGTTCGGAATAAGTTTTACTACCAATCCTGAAAGAAGAATTGTAACAGGACCATTTGGTGCACTGATCATTCCGATAGTTGCTCCTGTAAGGCCAGATGAAAATAGTAATATTACTGCACCGATAAGACCTGCCATAGCTCCTACTGAAGCATCCATACCAAAGGAGGTAAAAAGAAGTACACTCAAACCAATCGTCTGAGGTAATGCTGCGATAGCTCCGGATAAACCACCGAAGAAATCTAAACTAAATTTTTTGAAATTCTTTTTTATAAATTTTTTTTTCATTGTTATCTAATTATTTTCAAATTTATTCTTAAAAACTGTCACCATTAGGTCACTTGAAGAGTGACGTCGGATTGATACATTGGTGTAATTCCCTGAAACTATCTGTCTTAGAGAGTCTTAGACTGACAGTAATGTTTCTATTCTATCCTAAGTTTTTCCATTTTAGACCGTAGTGTACTTCTGGGAATTTGTAATAAATCTGCAGCTTTTGAGATGTTATTATTTTCTTTGGAAAGTGCCCAATTGATGATTTTTAACTCACAATTTGCCAGATATTCTACAAGTGGTGGATAGTCTGATATTTCTGTTTCCTGATATATTTGTTGTGTATTGAGGAAGTTGAATACCGACTCATCCAGAGCACCAACCTGTGATAATGCCAATAATCTTTCTACAATATTTTCCAATTCACGAACATTTCCCGGCCAATCATATCGCTGCAACTTTTCAAGCTGATTTGCATTAAGCACCAAACTACTGTGACTCAAGCCTCGTTTTTCCAGAAAATGTCTGATCAATCCCGGAATATCTTCCTTACGTTCACGTAATGGTGGTAAAGTAATGGGGATAATATTTAATCGATAGTATAGATCATTGCGAAATTCTTTGGCTTTTACCTTTTCCAGTAGATCAACTTTGGTTGCACAAAGTATTCGAACATCCACCTTGATTGTTTCAGTTCCACCTATTCTAATGAGCTCCCGTTCCTGCAAAACTCTCAGTAATTTCACCTGCAAGGAATAAGGGAAGTCATCAATATCATCAATGAAAATTGTTCCGCTATTGGCTCTTTCAAAATATCCAATATGTTGTTTAATTGCACCTGAAAATGATCCTTTTTCATGTCCAAAAAGTTCACTTTCCAGTAATGTTTCCGGAATTGCTGCACAATTGAAAGCGACAAAGGGTTTTTTGCTGCGAGTGCTGTTTTCGTGAAGGTGACGGGCAATCACTTCTTTGCCAGTTCCACTTTCCCCTTGGATTAAGACTGTATAATCATTCATTGCCACTGCTTTGACGGTTTTCAATATTTGTGTCATGATTACAGAACTGCCAATCACTTTGTTAGACGACATTTTTTTAATCTGTTTTTTTAGCTGTTTATTTTCTTTTGAAACTTCCCGGAATTGACGGATGTGGTTGACAATTTGTAGAAGTTTATCCGGCTCAAAAGGTTTTGTGAGGTAGTCATAAGCACCAAGTTTTAAAGCTTCAACCGCTGTTTCTACAGTAGCAAAAGCAGTAATAATAATTACAGCACATTTTGGTTGCTCCATGCTGGCTTTGCGTAAAATGTCCATTCCATTGGTTTTAGGAAGCCGTAGATCAGTGATGATCAAATCCCATTTTTGCATTTCGATATATTCAATACCCTGAATTCCGGTTTCACAGAATTCTACGTCATCACCTTGTTTTCGTAGAATATTTCCGAGGGAAATACGGGTTAATTTTTCATCTTCTATCAGTAGTATTTTCATGGCTTCCTTTTATTGGTAAAGTCACTGTGAATTTTGTATTGTCTCCCGGATTGCTGAAAAGTTCCATTTTTCCACCGTGTGCTTCTACGATTCCGAGGCTTACTGAAAGGCCAAGTCCTGTACCTTCTCCTGGATCTTTGGTGGTATAAAATGGATCAAATATATCCTGTTGTAATTCTTTTGGGATTCCAGTACCATTATCTTCTACACAAATGAGTACATCGTCTTGAGTAATATCCGTTGTTATTTTTATAAGCCCATTATTCCCTAAAGCATCATAACTATTGAGTAGCAGGTTCATGATAATCTCCTGAATCAGGCTGTTATCTGCAGGGATTTCAGGTAAATTTGGATTTAGATTTTTTTGTATATCAATTCCTTTTTTATCCATTTGATAGGCCAGTAAATGAAGAACAGTTTCGATTGTATTGTTGAGATTTACAGAAGTGATATTTGGTTGTGAATGTCTTGAAAATCCAAGGAGTTTCTTGACGACATTCTCCATATGATTGACACCTTCATTGATCAGATCAAAATATTCGTCATGCAATTCTTTGTTGTCGGGTTCCTGTTTGATGGAGTAGATGCAATTGCGAATTCCATTCAGCGGATTGTTGATCTCATGAGCAACTCCTGAAGCCAACCTTCCGATTGATGCAAGTTTCTCGGCACGAAAAACCTGGCTTTGTGCATTTAGTAGTTGCTGGTGAGATTGTGATAATCGTTTTTCCAGCGATTTGAAATGATGTGTTAGGTAGCCGATCTCATCATTACCAACTTCTTTGTCCTGAAATTCTTCTGTATCCACATCAATTTTATCAATATTTTTAACCAATTCATTCAGGGAGTTGGTCATTCTTCCAATCATATAATAAATAATAGAAAGTGAAATAGAAATCACAATGATTGTGAAAATATGCATCCAGATAAAGAGCATAAAAATTTCTTTACGAATTGGCTTTGCATCAATTGCGATTCGTAAATTTCCCCAACTTTTCCCTGCTATTTTTAAGGGCTGAGAAACTTCCATAATCCAATCTAATTCAGTGTGTTTGTAGATTCGGGAAACCATGGCGGTTGTGTTTTTCTGAATAGCAGTAATTGTGTCAGAAATCACATGGTTGTATTGAGTTATATCATTGTGGGCGATGACTTTATCCTGGTCATTGGTGATCATTATGTAGGATATATTTTCAACTTTTTCTGCGAAATCATTGATCTGTGCGATCAGTTGTGGCTCGTAGTTTTCATTATCATTTTCAAGATAAATCATAGCATCAAGAATGGGAATCGAAAAAGCCCGGGTAATACTTTGTGTATTATGTAATTGATTGTGAAGTATTAACTTTTGCCAGTGAAAGGTGATGTATAGTGAAATTCCAAACATTAATATGGCGATTAAACTCCCGATAGAGAGCATGATCTTGGCTTTTAATGAATAGGGGAAGAATCTGATATGTGTCATTTCTCAGTTCCTCCAGATTCCAATAATTTTGTCAGTTGATCATAATCCTCATAATTGGCTCTCAAAAAACCGTAACTCAATTCTATGTCCCAATTTTTTGTGATTTCCTTATATTTTTGCTTTTTCGGATCAATGGAAAGAAAGGCATCGGTGATTTCTTTGATTATTATAGGATCTGAGTTTGGACCTGCAACAATTGGCGAGCCTGGGACGGGATCAGACAATTGTACGATCCTAATTCCTTTCTTGAGAAATTCATTTGCAACTCTGTCCTTAACAACTCCCACATCAAAATTACCACTTAATATCTGCCGTATTACCATATGATGATAAGGAAAATGCTGTATTGAAGACAAATCAGACTCACTGAGATTGTTTCTTCTTAATTCGTACTTGGGTAACCAGTTGCCTGAAAATGCCTGGATTGACGGTAGTGCAAGTCGTTTTCCCTTTATATCGTTTATAGACTTTATGGAACTATTATCGGTAGCCACAAGAGCAGAATGAAAGAAGGGCGAACCATCTTCATTTAGCGGTTTTAATATACATTTGAGGTTATACTTATCTCTTGTTGTTACATAGATAAAAGTACCTAGAAAAGCCACTTCAACTTCATTGTTTGCAAGCATTTTTGCTGTTTCTTCATAACTATTGCTGAGTTTAAGTTTGAAATTGTAGTTTGTATTTTTGTTAAGATAATCCATTACGGGTTGATAACCATTGTAAATGATATGTGGACTGAATCTTGAAACCACACCAAAGTAAACAACCTCTTTGTCCTCAAGATTGGTATTGGCTACTTTTTCTTCCGATGTTTCAACAATTAAAGTGTTGATGTTTAATGCTTGTTTATAGGCAGTGAAATCTATAGCCAACAAAATGGCAAGAGCAAGTATTAGTGATGCAATTTTTATTACTCGTTTCATTATCTCTTCTTTATTTATTGATATTTGTATATGGGTTTTAGATTTTATCAATTTTCATACCGTAAGAATTTGAAATGATTTATAAAATTTATATTTAGTTGAAAATCATAATGTTAACACAATTTCAACTGATATATTTATTAGCAATATATATTAGAAAATTAAGATTAGCAAAAATATTGTCGAAATTTCGCCACTTTTGGCGGAAAATCGCCAGTTGAGTAGATGAAGATACAAATACTTGTTCCTGTTGTTTTCTCTAATTAATTGGTTTGTAGTATAATATGTAGTTTTTTACCATCGATATATTCCCATGGCATAGCATTTGACAAGTTCTTTGTATACGAAAAAAATAAAAAAAAATAAAGGATATAATAATGGCAAAACTACAAGTAGGCGAAATCTCAAAACCACGCTTTGAATTTCGGACTTTTGGCAATCATTTTTTAACAGAGAAATCAATTATGGGAGATTTGTCTGCTCCGGTTCCTGAAAAAGTAAGGGAAAGAGAATCTGAAGAAACATATATTGTTTCCAAAACAAACAATATCAATAATACAAAAATTCGTGATGGCAAAATGGATATTAAAACTTTTGTCCAGGAAATTGATGGTTTGGAACAATGGAATCCATTGTTAAAAACAGAATTTCCACTATCTTCTGATTTTGTCAGAGATAAAATGTTTCCTGCTTTTCAGGCTGAATGTCCTGAACTAACTCAAGATGAATATTCTCAGGAAGATTTTTTACAAGTCATCAAAGATCATAAAGACTTACAAGCAGTTAATGTTAAAAAACATAGATTTGGTTTCATGGTACATGATACAATTTGTGAATATGCTGAAGTTTTGATTAATGGTGCTATGATTTTTAGTCTGAATTCTGAATCTACAGAAATTGAAGATATTAAAAAGACGATGAAAGATGTTGGTTTGGTTGGAAAACCAAATATCAATTACCTTGGTGCAATCAAGCGAGTTGTTGGTATGGCTGATGAAATTATTCCATCAAATTTTTAAATAATTAAAGGAACAAGTTATGGCACATGAAATAGAACGTAAATTTTTAGTTATCGGCGATGTGAAGTCACTTAGTAAAAAAGCCACTCGTATTACACAAGGTTATTTGTCATCAGTTCCTGAGAGAACTGTACGTGTAAGAATAAAAGGTGAAAAAGGATTCATCACAATCAAAGGGATTGGCAGTGAATCAGGTGCCAGTCGATATGAGTGGGAAAAAGAGATTTCTGTCGATGAAGTGAAAGAATTATTAGCAATTTGTGAACCGGGTGTAATTGATAAAACTCGGTATTTAATAGAATATCAGGGCTTCACATGGGAAGTTGATGAGTTTTATGGTGATAATGAAGGTTTAACAGTTGCTGAAGTAGAATTACCTTCAGAAGATACTATTTTTGAAAAACCAGCATGGCTTGGTAAAGAAGTCACTGGTGATGTTAAATATTACAATTCAATGTTAATGAAAAATCCATATAAAAAATGGTAATAATTTTTATCAGGTGATCTGTAAATAATGAAAATTAAAATAAGATTAATCCTTTTATTACTACTGCTGTCGGTTTTTGCTTACGGACTAGATTATCCAAACAAGCCGATAACTATTTTGGTACACACAAAACCCGGTGGTGCTGTTGACTTAATGGCAAGAACTATAGCCAGAGTTGCAGCAAACTATTGTGATCAACCGTTGGTTGTGGTCAATAAACCTGGAGGTGGTGGAATCATAGCAGCAGCAAGATTGCTGAGTACACGTCCTGATGGGCATACAATCCTGGCATTTCCAGCTACTTTTATTCCAACTTTACAAACAACTGATATTGGAATTGGATTGGATGATTTTCACTATCTTGCAGGTATGACAATTTCTCCTGAAGCAATTGTCACAAATCCAAATAGTGACATCAATAGTTTGGATAAGATTATCGTAGATGCAAAAGCCAATCCTGGAAAACAAAAGTGGTGTGGCCCCGGTACAGGAAGTTTGGATCATCTAATGGCTGTGAAGGTTTGGGAAAAAGCAGACATTGATGTGAAATGGATTCCTTATGGTGGTGGAAGTCCGGCTATGGGTGCAGTAATGGGTAAACATGCTGATGTTTATGTAGGGAATCCGGAAGATATTCTTGGAAGACAAGAAAATCTCAATATTGCGGCTGTTTCTACAGAAAACCGTTTGCCAGCATTTCCCGATGTACCAACTTTTATTGAAAAGGGAATTGACCTGCCAAGTGAAGTAATGTGGCGAGGTTTTGTACTCCACAAAAATACAAATAAAGAAATTATTACTTATTTAGAAGATTTATTTGAGAAATGTAGTAAAGATTCGATTTGGTTGTCTTATGTAGAAAGAACAATGGTAACTCCTGTATTCATGAAAGATGAGGAGTTTGAAGAGTTGGTTTATAAAGATGTTGAGTCAGCCAGAAAATACTTGAAAATTGCAGGTTTCAATCTTGATAAAAATTCTTCTAAGACTCCATTCTTGGCAGGATTTCTATTGTTAATTTCTGGAATAATCGCTGGTATCATTTACATAATATCTAAAAAGAAAAATATCAAACTTAAAGGTACGGTAGTAATTTTGGCTTTTTCATTATTATTAGCAATTGCCTTTTATTACATCTCATACTTTTTTCCAGCCCCAAGAGAAGGACTATTTGTTGGCGCAGGAACTGTGCCCAAAGTCTGGTCTGTATTCCTGATTACTGCAAGTATTATTGGGCTAATTACTTATTATAAAAATCCAGTTGGAGAAACCACTAAAAAAGGTGAAAATGTAAAATCAGTTATTGTACTTGCAGGTTTAGTATTTATCTATATCAGTTTTATCAGTTTCCTTGGATTTTTTATTTCTACAGCACTATTTCTGATAGCAGCCATGTTGCTGATGAATTATAGAAATTACCTTTCAGTAGTGATTACCACTGTATTGGTTTTACTTTTTATGTATATCGTATTTATCAAAGTATTAATGGTTCCACTGCCACTTGGATACATTTTTCAGTAAGGAGATATTAGTGGAGTTGTTTAGTAATTTATTAGATGGTTTTTTGGTTTTATTAGGAACAGGTTCTATTGCCTGGTGGCAGCCAATTCTAGTTATTCTTATTGGAATTATTGTTGGGATTTTTGTTGGTGTAATGCCTGGACTATCTGCTTCTACCGGATTAGCTCTGATTGTTCCTTTTACTTTCGGAATGGAACCGCTGATTGCAATAATATTATTAGCAGCTGTCTATACTTCTGCTTCTTATGGTGGTACAATATCCGCAATTGCTATAAATACACCAGGAACACCAGCTGCTGTGGCAGTTACTTTTGATGGTTATGCTCTAACTCAGAAAGGGCAACCGGGAAAAGCACTGGGTTCCAGTCTGTTTTCCAATGTGATTGGTGGATTAACTGGATCTTTGATGCTGATTTTCTTCTCAATACCTCTGGCAAAAATAGCACTTAAATTTGGTCCTGCAGCATTTTTCTCACTGGCAATTTTTGGATTGACAATTGTTTCATCAATGGAATCAAAAAATCGTGTCAAAGCTTTTGTGAGTACTGCAATTGGTTTATTATTAATGACTGTTGGATTAGATATTATCAATGGTTATCCCAGATATACATTTGGTTATCCTGAACTTTTTGATGGATTTACCTTTATACCGGCATTAATCGGATTGTTTGCTGTAGGTGAGATATTCCTGAATATAGAAAATATGAAAATTGTTGAAAAACTCAAGCAGAATTTTTCCAGCAAAATGCCAGATTTTCATGAGATTTGGTCATTAAAAGGATTGATTTCCAAATCTGCTCTTATAGGAGCAATTATTGGTGCAATTCCAGGGGCCGGAGCAACTATCGCTGCTTTCATTGCCTATGGGGAAGCCAAAAGAACCAGTAAAAATAAAGATGAATTTGGCAAAGGTTCCCTGGAGGGTATCACTGCTCCATCTGCAGCTGCAGGTGCATCTGCTGGCGGTGCATTGATTCCACTTCTTACACTTGGTATTCCTGGAAGTGCTGCAACAGCTGTTATGATTGGTGCATTAGCATTACATAACATTACACCGGGGCCCGAACTCTTTAAACCTGAAAATTCTACATTGGTTTATGGATTATTTGCTAGTTTATTTATTGGAAATGCGTTGATGCTGTTTATTGGTTTTGCTGGTACTCGTTTGTGGGTGAAAATTATTTCAGCACCCAAGGCTGTTCTATTTTCAATAATTTTATCCATAGCGTTAGTGGGGAGTTATGCTGTTAAAAATTCTATGTTTGATGTTTTTGTATGTTTGGGGTTTGGAACCTTTGGTTGGATGTTGAGACGAAATGGTTTTCCAACTGCTCCAATGGTTTTGGCGATGATTCTGGGAAAAATGGCTGAGACTAATTTCCGACAAGCCTTGCTTGCAGAAGGATCCTGGACCGTATTTTTTACCGATCCTATAAGTTTGATATTGATTGTAATGGCTATACTCTCACTGGTTTATCCAATAATCAGTGAAAAAATAAAAATGAAAAAGGGATAAGAATGTTATTTAAGAAAACTAAATCATTGGAAGAAAAGTTTAATAAATTTCTCAATCTGACAAGTGAATCTGCAATGATTTTCTTTGAAGGTGTGAAGTGCTATTTACATAAAGAGAATGAGGAATTTGAGAATTACTTGGCAAAACTCATCAAACTAGAACAAACAGCAGATGCTCTTCGAAGAGAAATTGAAACTGTATTATATGAAAAGACATTATTACCGGAAGCCAGAGGAGATATTTTTGAACTGTTGGAAGATTTGGATGATGTAATCAATCAAACAGAAGAAACTTTACTAGAGTTTTCTATTGAAATCCCACAAATCCCTGAAAAATATAATGAGCATTTTACAAAACTTACAGAATACAGTATCAATGCTGTCAATCAGGTTGTGAAAGCTTCCCGGAAATTCGTTCAGGATCCGGCAAATGTAGAGCACAATATTCACAAAGTATATTTTTGGGAAAAGGAAGCAGACAGACAATCTGAAAAATTGAAACGAGAAATTTTCAGAGATGAATCCATCGATAAAGTCAGCCGAAGATTCCATCTCAGATATTTTGCACTTCATATTGATATGGTTGCTGATCTAGCAGAAGATGTAGCTGATAAACTAACTATTTATGCAATCAAAAGATCAATATAACCGGAGAAATGAATGATATTATTATTTTTATCAGGTGGTCTTTTTCTTGGTTGGTCTTTGGGAGCAAATGATGCGGCTAACATCTTTGGTACTGCTGTTGGTACAAAGATGGTGAAATTTCGCACTGCTGCACTTGTTGCTTCAGTATTTGTAATACTTGGTGCTGTTATCTCTGGCGCTGGTGCCAGTCATACATTAGGAAAACTTGGTGCTGTCAATGCTATTGGTGGTGCATTTATGGTAGCACTTTCTGCTGCTTTTACTGTTTTTTGGATGACAAAATTACATCTGCCGGTTTCTACATCACAGGCAGTAGTAGGAGCAATTGTTGGGTGGAATTTTTTCTCAAAAACACAGACAGATTATAACTCATTAATAAAAATTGTTGGTACCTGGGTTTTCAGTCCAATTTTGGCTGCAGTTTTCTCAGCACTTTTATACATATTATTAAAGAAAATATTAAAAGTATGGAAACTGAGTGTTTTCAGATTAGATGTTTATACAAGAATTGCTTTAATCGTTGTTGGAGCGTTTGGAGCTTATTCACTTGGTGCAAATAATATCGCCAATGTAATGGGCGTTTTTGTTCCAGTATCGCCTTTTCCTGATATTGTTATTGGTAATTTTACTATTTCAAGTGTCCAACAATTATTCTTTCTGGGTGCGATTGCAATCTCTATCGGAGTATTCACATATTCTTACAAAGTAATGAAAACCGTAGGCACGGGTGTTGTAAAACTGACGCCTCAATCAGCATTGGTTGTTGTATTAGCGGAATCTTTAGTACTGTTCCTTTTTGCTTCAAAATCCTTACACGATTTTTTGATCAGTCATCATTTACCTGCACTGCCCCTGGTACCAGTATCAAGTTCACAACTGGTTGTAGGAGCAGTTCTGGGAATTGGAATCATTCAGGGTGGACGAAATATTCAATTTAAGACTTTAGGTAAAATTGCTTCAGGTTGGGTGACAACACCAATAATCGCAGCGTTAATTACTTTTGTTGCATTATTTTTTCTCAAAAACACATTTGATATCGAAGTCTATAAAGAAACACCTGCTGTAACACAAAATGAAATTACAATAAACAATGATTCGAGTTTACACAAAGTTCATGAGTATAAAATCAATGAATTTTGTTACCTAGACGATTATTCAAAAAATAAAATGGGAGAATATAAATGACGCATATTAGGAAATTACTTTTTATTAGTATTATCGTTATTACTGTAGGATTGATTTGTTTTCAAAAAATGTCAAAAAAACCGAGTAATTCTGATCTATTTTTGAACTCCAGTGAATACAAAGTATTATTGAATCCAGAGATGTTTGGAGATTTGGAAAAAGGATTTTCAGATTATTGGACTATTGTCAAAAAGGTTGCTGAAGATAACAATGTAGTTATCATTGAAAATGATGATCCATTAAAACTGAAACGAAAAGTTGTCAGCTTTTATGATACTAAAAATCGTGATCTTCTAAAAAACTCTCTTCTCTTGAGATATAGAAGGAAATATAAAAATGATAAGCCTAAAAATGAGGCTGAATACACACTGAAATATCGTACAAGAGATTATAGTAGTATAGATAATGTTGAACTTGATTTGGGTAACGGTTTTACACCAAAAGATGATGAGATAGAAATAGAATCTGATCTTATTTTTTCTTCACTATATAATGGAAAATTAGATGTGAATTATTCACGGGCCAACAGTACTGTTCTTGATGTCACACCAATTGGCAATATAAAAGAGTTGGAAAAAGTTTTTCCCGGAATTAAAGACCTGGATATTAATGGTAATTTAAACCTTTTCAAAATTGCAGAGATTTATGTAGATGAGAGAGGAATCTCTCCAGGAAAGATTGATTTTGGAAATGGTTTTGAGTGTGAAATAGATATTAAAGTGTGGATTTTAAGAAAAGATGAGAGGGAAGTAATTATTCCAGAATTTTCATTTGATCATTCTTTTCCAAAACAATCTGAAAATAAAGATGAAATGATTGAAAAGTGTAGTTCATTTATGAATAAGGTTATTGAATTTGAACCAAAATGGATCATTCCGGGTAGATCAAAATCCTCTATTCTTTTTGAGTTGAAGTAATTGAAAATTTATTATAAGAAAAATTGAAAGGATTTTTATGGATGTATCTAAAATTAATTTTGATACAAATTTAAATGTTATTCCAAAAAGGCCAAAGAGTAAAGGTGAAAATCGCCTGAAATATATTGGTTTCCCTTTAGGGTTGATATTATTTTTAATTTTATATTTAATGCCAACTCCCGTTGGTTTATCAATGGAAGGACAGGTAGCAATTGCAGCCTTTGCTGCTGCTTTGACCTGGTGGATTACTGAGCCTTTTCCAACTTATGCCACATCATTATTGTTAATGGCAATATTGACATTTTTTAATGGATGGGCAGAAGAAAAGGTTTTGGGTGTTTTCGGACTGGAAGTTATTTGGCTAAATATACTTGCATTCATCCTCAGTTCCACGTTGGTGAAAAGTCAGCTGGCGAAACGTTTTGCACTTTGGATCGGAATCAAGTTTGGTCATAGTTCAATGACGATCATGGGTGCATTCATATTGCTGCAATTGTTTCTGGCTCCTTTTATTCCGGCTACTACAGCAAGAACTGTAATGGTATTACCTGTTATGTTGGTGATTGCGCAGATTTATGGATCAACTTCGGACAATAAAAATAATTTTGGTGTTAATCTTTTTATGCAGAACCTGCAGGGAATCAGTATTTTCTCATCTGGATTCATTACAGGAAGTACCTGTAATATTGTGGCTGCTGCATTTATTTTTGAAATGGGTGGACGTCGAGTATATTACAGTGAATGGATGATTGCGATGTTGCCGATTACTATTATTGTAATGGCTATTTCCTGGTGGCTTGGACCAAAATTTTTATTCAAAGTTAAACCTGAAAACCAAGTGCCTCATGTTCAAGGTGGATTTGAAGTAATGAGAAAAATGCTCAAGGATATGGGGAAATTTTCTATAGATGAAGCAAAGGCAAGTGCAGTATTTTTATTTGTTTTGTTTCTTTGGGCCACTGATAAATATCATATGGGCTGGTTTGGTTTTGAAATCTCTGCTGTAATGGCTGCTCTTGTTGGAACTGTTATTGTATTTCTACCAAAAATTGGTTTATTGAAGTGGAATGATGCAGATATTCCATGGCATGTAATGATCTTTTCTGCTGGTGCTTATGCGGGAGGACTGGCATTGTTTGACTCTGGTGCGGCACGTTTCCTGGTAGGAAAACTTTTTGACGCCATTGGCCTGAACGGAAGTTTGAACTTTTGGCTTGTTTATATCATTATCATAACCTTTGCAATGTATGCACATCTATTCTTTACAAGTAAGACTATGAGATCTATTGTGATGATTCCGATTATTATTGCGATTGCCCAACAAATGGGATTTGATCCAGTATCATTGGCATTACCAGCTGCGTTTACTTTGACATGGGTAATAACGCTGCCAACAAATGCAAAACCAAATTTGATATTGTATAGTACGGGTCAATTTTCCATTTCAGACAATTTGAAATATGGACTCACTGTATCAACAATTGGTGTAGTTGTAATGATAATTGCCGGTTTTACCTGGTTTAGATGGTTGGGGATTACACCATGAGGAATAGAATGAATAGATTTAATAGATTGATAATAATTGCTACAGTTCTGTTTGTAAATATTCAATTATTAAGTGGATATGAAATTCAGAAAATGTGTAAAAAAATATTTCTTAATCAGGATGGCACTGCTTCTGTTGTAATGAATGTTAAATTTTCAACTTCAGAAAACGAAGGTTTGCTTCAATTACCTATGATCTTTGGTAATGTGCATATTGATAAAGCAAATTTTGACTCAAATACCAAAGAATTAGATGTTAAAGTAGTTAACAATGATGTTTTTAATTATGTCGAAATTCCTTTTCAATTTGAAGGTGGGAACCATCATTTGAAAATGGATTATACAATTAAAAATTATCTTGATTGGAAAGAAGCCGGGCCGGGTGAATTTAACAAATATGAATTTGTAACTTCTGTGGAGAATACATTTCTAACTACTATTGATACTTTTTCAATGTGTACAATTTTGCCTGAAGGTTGGAATTACCATAAGATTATAGGAAGTGCTCCAAAGTTTAAAAAGAAAGACCCGAAACCTCCCTATACTTTGGATCAGATTGATGGTCGCTCTTGTGCTACAATTACCAGAACGCCAATGGAGTATAGAGACAAAGTAGCACTTGAATTTATTTTTAAAAGTACAAAGAAATCCTATGCAATAATTTTTATATCAGTGATTCTAATAGGTTTATATTTGTTCTTTTTTAGAAATCTAGTTGAAAATAAGAAAAAAAGTGATGTAGTTAATAAGGATGAGATTAATTCTAATGAAGAAAACAATAACAAAGGAGAAACGGATGCATAGTAAAATTACTTTGAAAGTAATATTTCTATTATTACTTGGAATTGTGATGGCTTTTGCACAGATGACTGTAACAGTTCCAAGTGGATTGGATATTGAACTTGGTGGTGAAGTTGAACTAGAACTTGTTGATGTTGAAGGTGCCGGAGGATTCGATAATAAAGACCTTACTTTTCAAAAAGTAAAAAACCGTAGTCCTCACATGAGAATTGACAAAGCAGTATTAGAAACAAAAATCAAATATAGTGAAAATTTGGATTACACAATTGAATTTCGTTTTGATGACAATGGTGCTTTTGTTGATAAGCATTATGCAAGATTAAACATGGAAGATTGGAATACAAGATTTGAAATTGGACAGAACAGACCATTTATTGCTACTGGCCGTGGTACTGAAGGTTATCCATTGATCGGAACCGCATTCTGGAAAGGTCGTGAATTTCACATTACTTCAGAATCTGAACTTGAACTTGGAGATGATGTTAAATTTGATCTTGGATTCTCAGTTGCTATGAAAAGACCAATTGAATCTGATGATGCTGCTGAAGATAAATCCTTTAAAATGCTTACATATGGTGATTATACACCAAAAGATGGTCAAACCTGGGAATATGGTGTCAAAGGTGGATTAGACCTTTTTGGTCTGGAAACTATGGGTTGGTTTTATTATGGAAAGCTAATGGATGATTACGATTGGAAGTATCAGTTATCATTTTCATTGGATCCATATAATAGTTTTGGAGACGAAAAAGATAAAACCCATTTCTGGGGTGGTGGAAGAGTTACTTATGAAATTGGTGGTCTTCATGCTCGCGCAGAATATATTTATGGAAGAGATGGTTTATTATCTCGTGATGGTGCCTATGTTGAAGGTGCTTACGAATTTAAAGAACTTCCCAAAATCTTACCTATTGGAAATATCACTTTTAAAGCCAGAACAGGCTATCTGAATCTGATTTCAAAAGAAGATGAAGATGGTAATGAATTGGTTTGGGAATACCTTGCTGAACCAATGTCATGGTCAAGAAAAATGACAACATTGGCAGCAATTACCAAGATAAATGATTTTATATCACTTAAAGCAGAATATTATATTCTTGATGAAGAAACTGGTTCTAATAATGAGTCATCGGTTGATGATAATCAGGGACTTATTCAAATAGAATTTAAATTCTAATAAATGTAGCCAAATAACTAAACTGGAGGAAACAAAATGAAGAAAATGAGAACTATGGCATTATTGATGATCGTTATTGCAATTGCTTTTTTTGCTTGCGAAGATGATCCAGTAAAATCAGAAAAAAAATTCGATTCCTATGGCATTCAAACTGTAATGTCAGTAGCGACTGCAGAAGATGCAAACCCTGAAATCGTAAGAATGGTTCCAGGAACAGACAACAAAGCTGTATTCATTGCATCAGCAACAAAACAACTTTTTCCAATCACTTACTCACCAACATCATTCACAATTGATCAGCCAATGAATTTGGCAATTGATTCAGATACAGAAGAAATGACTTCTATTGATGTTTCTCAGCCAATCAATGGTGTTAATTATGTTGCTGTTCTCGTAGCAAAAACAGATTGTGAAAGAGGATCAGTTCTCCTGGTTAATTTTAACACAGGTGCAATTGTAAAAAGAATTGATGGAATCGGATACAATCCTGATGGATGTGCCTTTACTAAAAACTCTACTCACTTAATCGTTGCTTGTGAAGACGATCGTGAAGACAGAACATGTAAACCAGACGACAGACATGGTGGTTCAGTAACTATTATTGATCTTACTGATGGTATTGCAAATGCTACATTAGCACAAGATTATCTTGTAGATTATGATGTAGATTCAGAACCAGAACATGCTGAAACAAATGCTCAGGGTGATGTTGTTGTATCTGTTCAGGAAACATCAGATATTTTGGTTTTCAATGTCTCTGACCTTCCATTGGATGCAGGTGACATTACTACTGTACATCAGCCAAATGACGCTGGTGGAAATGAAGCAGAACCAGATGGTTTATTCATTTCTCCTGACGGAGAATGGGCATTGATTTCCAACGAAAGAAATGGAACTTTTCAGATGTTGGATATTCAAGCAAAAGCTATGGTTGGTTCACCATATGTAATTAAAGATGATTTCCCAGATGGTTGGCAGATGGATGCTAGAAAATCAACTAAACAAACAGAGCCAGAAGAATGTTCTTTAGTTGAAAAAGATGATAAACTTTATGCTATTCTTGCACTTCAGGAATCACATGCAGTTGTTGTATATGATGTAACTGATCCAGCAAATCCAGTATTTGACTCAATGTCAGAAGCTGGAATCGGTTGGGAAGAAGACAACGAAATGGAAAAAAGTAAAATTGGATCCGAAGGTTTATCAGCACATCCAACAAACGGTGTTGCTTTCTCTGCAAATGAAAGAGAAGGAAGTATTACAATGTATACTGCTAGTTGGGCAAGAGAAGACGACTAAAACGTTGTACCATAAACTCTGATAATGAAGCCGGGAGCTTGCTTTCGGCTTTATTATTTACTAATGGAATTTGATATGAAATTAAAAAGCAAAATACAAAAAAGTTTAACAACAATAATTGGTTTATCTCTAATCACTCTTGGATTTTGTAAGGATGTAAAATCTGATGTGCAGCCAATCTCATTTGTACCAAATCCACAAAATGGTTATGGTAATGGTGAAGATCAACTGGCACAACCAGATGATGTTGAAATTTTGAAAGATGGAACATTCATAGTCAGTGATGTGGATAATAATCGCGTTCAGGTTTTTGATAAAAATAATATATTAGTGAAAACCATTGATTCAAAAACACTTGGATTGGAAAATCCTGAAATCATTCCCACTGGAATTGCACAGGATGGTGAAGGATTTATTTATATTACGCTTGAAGGTGCTGGAACTGTAGCACGATTCAATCCTGATTTGACACTTGATCAATTTATTGGTGAAAAAGGTGAGTTAACAGCAGAAGAATATTTTCATGAAGCAAATGAAAATATCCTGATGAATCCTCAGGGAATTATTGTCAATAATGACGGAGATGTTTTTGTTATTGATATGAATAAAAATGTTTTCAAAAAAGGTGATATCCGGAATTTTGGTTTTAGAAAATTCAAAAAAATTATTGAAGATGACAAAGTAAAGTATGTCAATGATAGAAAATTTACTGCATCACAAGAAGTAACAAAAATAATGCGTAAAAGTGAAGGAATGGCCATTTCAAATAAACGGAATATTTTATTTGTAGCAGAAGAAAAACCAGCAAAAGGTCAATTCGGTAACAGTACAAAAAAAAGATATGTTGGACTTTTTGATCTTGAAACGGGAAAATTTCTCAATCGTTTGATTGGTGTATCAATGGAAAACAGTTTTATAGTTGATGGCAACCATTATGAATCTATTGAAGGATTAAGTGTTCTTGAAGATCATCTATATGTTGTTGATGAAAAAGAG
>Ga0070729_10001613_pt1 | contig 33301 bp, 30 predicted proteins | sample tdDd472_FD_66725 | JGI IMG/M metagenome (GOLD analysis project Ga0070729, IMG submission 66725) | Marine sediment microbial communities from the Atlantic coast under amendment with organic carbon and nitrate - tdDd47.2 | ecosystem: Environmental > Aquatic > Marine > Coastal > Sediment | place...
ATGGAAAATGGAAAATGGAAAATGGAAAATGGAAAATGGAAAATGGAAAATGGAAAATGGAAAATGGAAAATGGAAAATGGAAAATGGAAAATGGAAAATGGAAAATGGAAAATGGAAAAAATATTGACACATTACCAAACTCTGTCAACACTTTTTCCAATTTAAGTTAAATTATTCTTCTGGCAAATTATTTACATCTTCAGTTTTGGGTGCCGCATTGACCACCAATTGATCGACTTTTTGTAGTCCTCTTGGCAATTTATGTCCTCGTCGGCCTCGTTCACCGATATAGTGTTCTAAATCATCCAATTTAAGGGTTAGATGACGTTTCCCAGAGTGTATGGTTAACGTTTGTCCTTCGGACAAAATTGCCAATGCAACAACATATTCTAAACGTTCGGCAACTCTACTGGCCTGTATGGAAATAATCTTTACACCTTTGCCCTTGCCCAGTTTGGGTAAAGCACTTAGGCTATGGATTAATAACCGGCCCTCATTAGTGACGGCCACCACTTTATCAGTATTATAGTCGCTGATTTTCAGTGGTGTCATGACCTGACCGCCAGCCGGCGCATTAAGTAATGCCTTACCTTTTTTATTTTTAGTGACTAAATCTTCTAACTGGGCCACAAAGCCATAACCCGCATCTGAGGCAATTAAATATAAACTATCCAACTGATCCATTAAAACACTGACAAAGTGCGCATTGGCTAAACAATTCACCTTACCAGTTAACGGCTCCCCTTGACTACGGGCTGATGGTAAATCATGACTGGTCACCGCATAGCTTCTTCCAGTACTGTCCAGAAAAATGGAAGGCATATTGGTTTTACCCTTGGCGCTGCATAAATAAGAGTCACCAGATTTATAGTTCAGTGAGGTGGGATCTATGTCATGTCCTTTCGCCGCTCTGACCCAGCCTTTTTCCGATAACACCACGGTAATGGCTTCGCTACCTATTAAATCGGTTTCTTGTATTGCTTTGGCGGCTTTGCGTTCAACAATCTCCGAACGACGAGCATTGCCATGTTTTTCAGCAAGTGCCTTCAGCTCTTTTTTAATGAGCGTTTTCATGCGTTGCTTAGAACCAAGAATTTTTTCCAGCTGTTTACGTTCTTTTTCTAATTCATCTTGTTCAGCTCGAATTTTCATTTCTTCCAATTTGGCCAAATTGCGTAGCTTTAATTCTAAAATAGCTTCGGCCTGAACGTCAGTAATGGAGAAATGTGACATTAATACGGGTTTAGGTTTATCTTCGGTCCGAATAATATGAATGACTTCATCAATATTTAAAAAAGCAATTAAATACGCATCTAAAACATGTAAACGATGCAATACTTTTTCTAATCGATATTCCAGACGCCGTCTTACCGTATCAAAACGATAATCCAACCATTGCTGCAAAATCCCCTTTAAGCCTAAAACCTGTGGTCGACCATTTAAGCCGATCATATTCATATTAACGCGATAATTACGTTCTAAATCGGTGGTAGCAAATAAGTGATCCATTAGCATTTCAATATCAACCCGATTAGAACGTGGAATAATTACTAAGCGAGTTGGGTTTTCATGATCGGATTCATCGCGCAAATCACTGATCATAGGCAATTTTTTAGCCTGCATTTGGGCGGCTAATTGCTCTAATAGTTTGCTACCGGAGGTTTGATGAGGCAAAGCATTGACGATAATATCGCCATTTTCAGTCTCATATTTCGCCCGCATTTTTACTGAGCCACCACCCAGTTCATACATTTTCATCAGATCCGCTACTGGGGTAATAATTTCCGCCTCAGTTGGATAGTCTGGTCCCTTAACAAATTCCATTAATTCGGGTACGGATAGGTTGGGAGAGTCGATTAAAGCAATACAAGCGTCCACCACTTCGATTAAATTATGAGGTGGAATATCAGTTGCCATCCCAACTGCAATACCGGTAGTTCCATTAAGAATTATATGAGGTAATTGAGCTGGAAGTAGTTTAGGCTCTTCCATGGTTCCGTCAAAATTAGGAACCCAATCAGTAGTACCTTGCCCCAATTCCTGCAACAACACTTCAGAAAATACTGATAATTTGGCTTCCGTATAACGCATCGCGGCAAAGGATTTGGGATCATCAATTGCTCCCCAATTCCCTTGTCCATCGACTAGCGGGTAGCGGTAAGTAAATGGTTGAGCCATTAAGACCATAGCCTCGTAACAAGCACTATCGCCATGCGGATGGTATTTACCCAATACATCGCCTACCGTACGTGCCGATTTTTTATACTTAGCCGTTGCTTTTAAGCCCAATTCTGACATGGCATAAATAATACGTCGCTGAACTGGCTTCATACCATCACCAATATGTGGCAAGGCACGATCGAGAATGACATACATGGAATAATCCAAATAAGCCTTTTCAGTAAAGACTTCTAGGGGTTGCGTTTCAATTCCATCATCAGGGGTGATTATATCGGACATTTTCCTACACTTTTCTTGGCTATTATTAACGGCTTGGCAGAGATTATATTCAAGATATGTTGTATAGCCAAATTTTAATTGATCGGATATACTCAAATAAAATAATAAAATTACTGGTCCCGTTATAATATGCTTGTTTTAGTGGTGGATGATAGTATTTCAATTCGAAATTTTCTGAGTAATAGTATTAAAAAAAAGGGACATAATGTTATTGCTGTATCCGGTGGTGAAGAAGCCATCGAGATTTTTAAACAAAAAGAAGTTGATTTAATCCTAATGGATGCCGAAATGCGGGGTATAGACGGCTTTACCACCACGCAAAAAATTCGGGAACTTACCAAAAATCACTGGATTCCAATCATTTTTCTCAGTGCTCATAGCCAAGACGAATATATTCAAAAAGCACTCGACTATGGTGCCGATGTCTATTTGCGAAAACCCATTAATTTTGTTGAGTTACATGGACAGATCAATGCCATGGCGCGAATTTCTAAAATGCGTGATGAAATGGCCAAACTCAATGACAGCCTTAAACTTGCCAATCAACAATTGGCCAAGCACGCTAATATTGATGGTTTAACAGGTATCGCCAACCGACGTAATTTTGAAATCCGTCTTCAATTAGAAGCGAACCATTGTCAACGTCACCAATGTGCCCTAAGTCTTTTATTGTGTGATATCGACTTTTTTAAACAATACAACGACTCCTATGGACATGTTGCCGGAGATAAAGCGCTTTGCAAAGTTGCCAAAACCATTGAAAAATCTTTTGATCGTTCTACCGATCTTGTAGCCCGTTTTGGTGGTGAAGAATTTGTGGTTATTTTACCCGATACGTCACAAGTCGATGCCGAACATCTTGCCGAACAAATGCGTCAAAAAATTGAGGCGCTTAACATTGAACATTGCGATTCAGCCATTGCCCAACATCTTACAATTAGTATTGGTATAGCAACGAGTGTAGGAAAAAGTAATATTGAAAGTTTAATCGAACAAGCCGACCAAGCTTTATATCAAGCCAAAAAATCCGGTCGAAATCAATTTAAATCTTTTCTTGCAAAACAGACAAAAAAAAGCCCTAAGAATAAATCTTAGGGCTTTTCCAACTCACATTAATTCGAGTCGGTCTTTGCTAAAACTTGGATTATTTAGCAACTGGAGCTTGTGGAGCAGCCCACTGCTTGATGCGAGCTTCATACGCTTTACGGTCAGCTTCCATTTTAGCGAGTTGTTTTTGTTGCATAGCTTCAAACGCTTGTTTTTGTGCAGCTTGTTGCTTTTTAAACTGTTCTTCAGTTGGCATTGCAGGCATAGCTGGTACCGCTCTTGGCGCTACAGGAGCTGCATAAGCAGCTTGAGGATAGTAGCCACTTACATTGTTAAAACGGTTGTTACCATCCCATGAGTTGTTTCCGCGCCAGTTATTATAACCATTGCCAGAACCATTTCCGTAACCATTTCCATAATAGCTGTTACGACCATTACCACGGCCACGGCCACGACCTTTGGCTTTAAAACTGAAATCTACTTCACCGTCCACGTCGCCGTCCATATCAGTGGAACCGTCGCCATAACCATTTCCATAACCGTTACCAGATGCATTACTAGAACCGTAACCATTACCATAACCGTTGTTATTCCAGTTGTTGTTAAAATCATTGGAACCGTCATCACCCCACCAAGCATTGGCAGAAGCAGTTAAAGCGATAGAACCAACAGTAGCAACAGCTATTAATAATTTTTTGATTTGCATTTTATTCTCTCCAAAATAATATACATTGAAATAAAGAAATTGTAACTTCAGCATGTTTAGATTTTGTCTCAATACAAGGCATTTTCGCACGGAGAATGGGAGCATATGCAGATATGTGACCATTTGAGTACGAAAAAAACGCAGTAGTGAGGCAAAAGATGAATGTGCTCAATTACAATTTTTAACCCCAGGGCTATATGCCCGTCATTGAGGTACATCATATTACAACTTTAATAAATTAGCAAGTACTAATATAGATATTTTTTAATTTTATTATTTTGAGTGATTTTTCTAGGTTAAAGTCACCGGGAGTAAAACTTTCCCTGCCCCAAAACAAAAAAACCTTGAGGTCATTTCTGACCACAAGGTTCACACACAATCGGGACTCAATTGTAGGTCAGCTAAGCTGACCTACAAATAATCTATACGGTGTTTTATTTAGCAGGAGCTGCTGGAGCTTTAGGAGCCCATTGCTTGATGCGAGCTTCATAAGCTTGACGATCAGCTTCCATTTTAGCGAGTTGTTTCTGTTGCATTGCTTCAAATGCTTGTTTTTGTGCTGCTTGTTGCTTTTGGAAGTCTTCCATAGTTGGCATAGCAGGAGCAGCAGGCATTGCACGTGGTGCTGGAGCAGCTTGAGGAGCTACAGGTGCGCCATAACCGCGAGGGCCATATCCGCTAACATTGTTGAAACGGTTGTCATAGTTGTTGTAACCACGACCATTACCATATCCGTCACCATAACCATTTCCGTAAGCATTTCCATAATAACTATTGCGAGCGTTACCATTACCACGACCACGACCACGACCTTTAGCTTTGAAACGGAAATCTACTTCACCGTCCATGTCGCCGTCCATATCGGTAGAGCCGTCGCCATAACCATTTCCGTAACCGTTACCGGATGCGTTGCTGGAACCGTAACCATTACCATAACCGTTGTTATACCAGTTGTTGTTAAAATCATTGGAACCATCATCACCCCACCATGCACTGGCAGAAGCAGTTAAAGCCAAAGAACCAACAGTAGCCGCAGCTATTAATAATTTTTTAATTTGCATTTTATTCTCTCCAAAATAAAGATACATGAAATAATAGTGTTTTAACCCCAAAAACCCAGACCACCCAGGTTTTATAAAAGTGGTAATTAATTTAAGAAGTGTTTAATATTCTTAATTAATTAACTTTCAATGGAAGTATAATATTATAACTTTAACAGTTTAGCAAGCTTTAATATTAACATTTACTAATATTCTTTATTTGGAAGAAATTTAGGCTTTTATGAAAAATCGGTTAATAGGCAGCATAGAAGTCTTTCAGACTGATTTTTAAGGTTAACTCGGGGGAAACAAAAATAGGATTTTTTTAAGACACTTTAATTTTTGTTCTATGATAGTACAATTGTATTATCTATAAACAACTACCTTTAAATATTTATGCTACTTATCATTTCACCTGCAAAAAAATTGGATTTTGATTCTATTGCCCAGACTGAAAAGTTTACTCAAGCTGACTTTTTAGATGATTCACAAGAATTAATTAATACCTTACTCCCTTATACGGTTGGCGATCTTGAAAAACTAATGAAGCTCAGTCGCAATTTAGCTGAACTAAATTATCAACGTTATCGCGATTGGCAACTCCCGTTTAATCCACAAAATGCCAAACAAGCCATATCAACCTTTAAAGGCGATGTTTATCACGGATTAAATATCGAGAGCTTTAATGATGAACAATTGGATTTTGCCCAGCAACATCTGCGCATACTCTCAGGGCTTTATGGTTTACTTCGCCCATTAGATTTAATGCAACCCTATCGTTTAGAAATGGGGACGCGCTTAGAAAACCAACGGGGTAAAAATTTATACGAATTTTGGCAAGATAAAATTACTATCGCGATTAATAAACAACTCAAACAATCCGGTAGCTCACATTTAATCAACTTAGCCTCAAATGAATATTTTAAATCAGTTATACCAAAGCAAGTTATAGCACCTATAATTACACCAGTATTTAAAGAATTGAAAAATGATCAATATAAAATAATCAGTTTATTAGCCAAACGTGCTAGAGGCATGATGAGTGCTTATATCCTCAAAAATCAGTTGAACAATGTTGAGGACATTAAGCAATTCGCGGATGCTGGTTATAAATATAATGAAACCCTATCGACCGAATTTGAGTGGGTCTTTACACGAGATAAGAAACCCAGTTAATCAAATGTGAGAGGAATAAAAATAAAACCATGAAACGCCTCTTTTTATTACCATTAAGATATTATATTTATCTGACGGCATTATTTGGTTTTATATTGGCGTTGCTGGTTATTTCATTTTTTCCAAAGCCTGCAGCTAACCCGATCGCCCCTATTACTAAATCAGCCCAACCTATCTCAACGAACAAAAAACCAATTAGTTATGCCGATGCCGTTCAGCTTGCATTCCCTTCAGTGGTTAGTATTTTTACCCGAAAACCATCGGAAAAGAAAGCCGCTAATATTACCGACAATCCTTTTATTTTCCCGCCAAGTAAATTTCAAACTAGTCCTACTGAAAAACCTGAATTGGATCTGGGCTCAGGAGTTATTGTTAGCTCCGATGGTCATATATTAACCAATAATCATGTGATCAAAAATGCCAATAGTATTGAAGTCATGCTAAACGATGGACGGTTTATCACTGCTGCTCTGATTGGTCATGATCCAGAAACAGATTTAGCCGTTTTAAAGGTTTCCGCATCCAACCTTCCCGTGATTAATTTTGGGCATTCTGATAAAGCCCGAATTGGTGATGTGGTGCTTGCCATAGGCAATCCTTATGGTGTTGGTCAAACCGTCACTTCTGGAATTATTAGTGCGTTAGATCGAACTCAGCTCGGTCTTAGTACTTTTGAAAACTTTATCCAAACCGATGCTCCTATTAATCCAGGTAATTCAGGTGGAGCATTAATTAATACCAATGGTGACTTGATTGCAATTAATACTGCCATCATCTCACCCAGCGGTGGCTCCCAGGGCATTAGCTTTGCCATTCCCATCGATTCTGCCAAAAAAGTGATGGAACAACTTATTACCCATGGCTCTGTGATCCGAGGCTGGATAGGCGTGAGAGCAGTCGGAATTTCAGCACAACGCAGTCAACAAGTATTGGGCTATGTGGTTAAAGGCTTAGTCATTGTTGGTACTGTCGCCAATGGACCCGCAGCCAAAGCAGGTTTAATTGCCGGTGATATAATTACCCAAATAAACAATAAAGATATTCATTCCGTAGAATCTGCGTTGGCCACCATTACTAACCTAAAACCTGGCGATGTGGCATTACTTAACGGCTTGCGGAATAACCAGTCCTTCCAATTTAAGGTTGTGGCAACCCAACGTCCAAAAATGTCAAACTAATCGACTTTAATTTTCTCTATTAATTTAGCATCCTTAAGCTATCCTTAAGGATTTATTTTTTATCCTCTCCTCTAATATATTGATTATTTTCACTATATCCAAACAACCTGAATATAAGTTTAGTGAATTTTAGGTATCACTTTCAGTTGACCACAATTCTTTAGTCATGCGAAGATTGGTAAGGATTTTAAAAATTGAGCAAAATTGAGTATATAAAAAAAACCAATATTATGAAGCATGGCTTAAATTTATTTGTTGGACAAATGATTGCTACTGTAGGGCTATTAATCCTTATATGTATTGGCGTGGTTGGTTCTTTTTATTATAGCAATCAAAGTGTTTTAGATAGTTATGATAATTTAATGCAAGAGGAGAAAGAAAAAAATAGCTTGAATCAAATTGATTTACTACTTTCCTTAGCCAGACAAGCTGAAAAGGGATTTTATACCCAACAAACTCCCGAAGACGCCAAACGTGTATTAAACAACTTGGAAAAGGCATTCGGTATTTCTCAAGATTTACATAGGGAAGAAAAAAAACCGGATCAACTATCCAACAATCAAAATAAAAGACGATATATTCAAAACCTCCAACAAATTAGCCTGTTATTAAATGAGTATCATGAACTTTTTGCTCAGTCTCTCCAATTATGGAAAACCCGTGGCTTTTCTAGAGAGTCTGGACTTGGCTTACAATTGCGAGAAAGTGCCTATTCAGGATTGCGCTCACGTTTAAAACTTTACAATACCCAGGGTCTTCTAGAACAAATATATCGATTACGTTGGTTAGAACACGAATACTATTTATATGGCAGCAATTATCTCGACAAAATCAAAATAGCCATTGGGACATTTAAAAAGCAGTTACGAAAGGCCAAGCTAAGTCCAGAATTATCAGCCCAAATAGATTCTCAAATTAATGCCTATCAATTAGAACTCGATAAATTGGCTGCCTCAAAAAATAAAAATACCAGCCATAAATCACTAGAAAACAAGGCCAATCAATTATTAAAAATATTAAATGAACATACCATTAATGATTTTGCTCTCTTATTTCGAACCCTCGTCTATTATGAAATGGAATATCGTGAGCTTGGGCACCAAACCAAACACGTAGAAGGCGTTAAAAATACCATTAAAACGCTTCAAGCTAGGGTTACCGAAGCTAAAATTCACGAAAAAGAAAAAATTCAGCTAAATCAGGCACTCAAAGGTTATCTCAATTCTTTTGAACAACTCGTGCACTTGGATATAAAAATTTCTCAATTAAAAGAAAAAATCGATCACGTCGTATTCAAAATCACTCCTATTATACAATCTGCAATGAAACATGAGGCTGACACCATGCGCCGAATTCAATTGCAAACTAATGAAATTAATCAACGTCATACCACGTTAAATATTATGACTACGCTAACAATGCTGCTCTTGGTGATTGGTTTAGTCTATTGGATCATCCGCCGATTGGGTGGAAAAGTCAGTCAAATTGGTCATAACCTGGCTCAAATTGCCAATGGCAATTTGCATATTAATGCTCAGATCCCTGCCGAACATAAACGAGATGAGTTGGATTGGATAGCCCATCATGTAAATATGGTTGCCAATAGTTTATCAAAATCCATAGAATCCATTAAATTGCGAAATATAGAGTTAGAAGCGATTTCCAGTAAATTGGCAAAATATCTTTCTCCACAACTATATCGCTCCATTTTTTCTGGACAACAAGCCGTTCATATCCAATCCCAACGCAAACGTCTTACAGTATTTTTTTCGGATATTGTTGGTTTCACTCATACAACAGACACCATGGAATCAGAGGAATTAACCACTCTTTTAAATGACTACTTGAATGAAATGTCAAAAATTGCTCTTAAATACGGTGGTACTATCGATAAATTTATTGGCGATGCCATTATGATCTTTTTTGGCGATCCGGAGAGTCGAGGAGAACAAGAGGATGCTTTAGCTTGTGTATCTATGGCAATTGCTATGCGCGATCGTCTTAAAGACTTACAACAAATTTGGGAACAAGAAAAAGGATTTACCCAACCCTTTAAAATCCGTATCGGTATTGCCACAGGTTATTGTACAGTCGGCAACTTTGGCAGCGAAGAGCGCATGGATTACACCATTATCGGCGGTTACGTCAACTTAGCCAGTCGATTAGAACAACATGCTAAACCCGATCAGATATTAATTTCTCACGAAACTTATGCCTTAATAAAAAAACAAATCTATTGCCAAGCTCAAGATAGCATTCAAGTTAAGGGTATTAGCCAAGCGGTCAAAACTTATCAGGTTAAAAGTTTTATGACAGACAGTCATTCTGAATTAACTATTCGTGAACAAGGACCTGGCTATTCTGTCAATATTGATGGCAGCCCGATGGATAAGATAGAACGCACTCAATTGGCCGTAAAATTATCAAACATAATAAAAAAACTTAATAGCTCCTAACCTACTTCAGGAAAAAATCATGCGAATACTTCTGGTAGAAGATGAACCCCTTATTGCAGATGGAATCAAAGTTGCTCTGGAACGAGAAGATTATGCCGTAGATTTACTGACTAATGGTCTGCACGCCTTGGATGCCTTACAAATTGAAAACTTTGATCTCATGGTACTAGATGTGGGCTTACCCGGTATGGATGGCTTTAAAGTTTTAAATAAATTACGCCAAAGCATGTATATCAATAGCGGTATCCCCGTTATTATTCTAACGGCAAGAGATGCCATCAATGACCGGATTCAGGGACTTGATCACGGCGCAGACGACTATATGATCAAACCCTTTGACATCCAGGAATTAATTGCTCGTATACGAGCCCTTTCAAGGCGCAGCAAAGGACGAGCGAATACTCTGATTCGATATAAAGATTTAGAGGTTGATCCAGCTGCTCATAGCATAACTTATCAACAAAAACCGATAAAATTGCTTCCCAAAGAATTTTCCGTATTAGTTACATTACTTGAGAATCAAGGCAAGGTCGTCTCAAAGAACCGCTTGGAAGAAAGCATTTATGCCTGGAATGAAGAGGTTGGCAGTAATGCACTAGAAGTCCATATTCACCACCTAAGGAAAAAAATTTCGAATAATTTAATCAAAACCATTCGAGGTATTGGTTATATAGTCCCTTAGCCGCAATCGGTCAAATAAATCTATAAAAATCCCACCTTGGAGAAAAAAAATGCATAGCAGTTCCTTATATGCGCAATTACTTAAAAGTATCATTAGCATATCGGTCTTGTCCTGGTTAGCTGTGGTTCTTTTAACTCGCGCAGAAACCAGCCATGAAATAGAAGAACTATTTGATGCGCAATTAGCACAAGAAGCGGGAATTATTTTTGAGGTATCCAAAAAAGCGATTCAACAAGATATATTATTAAGTAGCATTCTACAAAAAACCACCTATGGACATAAATATGAATATAAAATCAGCTTTCAAATCTGGCAAGATCAACGCTTATTATTTCGAACCCATAATACTCCCTTAGATAAATTTACTCACTCAAGCGGTTATGGTGACCAGCTCTATGAAAATAAAAAATGGCGCGTCTTTGCAACTCAAGAAACCCAGAACGATATAAAATATACGATAATTACCGCTGCCGAATATGACATCCGTGATGAATTGATTGGAGACGTGGTATTTCAAGCCACTACGCCACTATTACTTGCTCTCCCTATCTTAGTGCTATTAATGCATTTTGCCATTAAAAAAGGCTTACGCCCTCTTAAGACCATTGCCAATACCGTGGCCGAAAAAAATACGATGGATTTCGCACCAGTACAAATCGAAGCCATACCAAAAGAAATTCAAGCGGTTATTGCGGCATTAAACAAACTAATGCAACGTTTAAAAATTGCCTTTGATAAAGAACGACGATTTACCATGAATGCCGCTCATGAACTACGCACTCCGATAGCCGCTTTGCAGGTTCAAGCTCAAGTTGCCAAAGGTTCATTAGGAAACAAGACTCAATTAATTACCGCCATTGATAATATTTTAAAAGGCACCAAAAAAAGTACCCATTTAATTACTCAAATGCTAACCCTGGCACGCTTAGAACCAGAAGCCATAAAAGAGAGATTTTTATTTGAAAATATTGCCCATATTATCCGCGATAGCGTTTCCGAACATGTCCCTGTTGCCCTTGAAAAAGAAATCGAAATAACTTTTGACTCTCCTCCAGATAAGGAATGTGAAATATTCCATGATACCCAAGGTATTGGCATTATGATGAATAACTTAATCCAAAATGCCATACGCTATACACCGAAACATGGAGAGATCACTATTCAACTAAAATGTGATGAACAACTGTGTAAGATAATAATAACTGACTCAGGCCCTGGTATTTCAGAATCAGAAATCGACAAAGTTATGGAACGCTACTACCGCAGTACTAGCCAAGATAAACAAGGTTGTGGTCTGGGTTTATCCATAGTAAAACAAATTGTTGAGATTCATGGCGGCAGCATTAAACTGAGCAATAATAAGGGGTTAGTCGTTGCTATATCTATCCCTAAACATAGCCAATAATATTCGACTTACCCCCAGTGTTTTCAACAGAGATGCCTCCTTATTTTTTGTAGCTATTTACAGCCGAAGCAAAATCTTCGATAATCCCAACTAGGGTAACCCTAACTCAATTCATTGTAAGGCTGATATATCTATAACTGTTCCTACAATTCAGGTACCAGGTGAAAAATGCTTGATGTCAACCAACTCAAATTGCCAAATATATCCGAAGCTGGTCAACAAGCCTTGGAATTACTTAGTGATGACTTAATCGAAATGGCCTATTTAGCTGATTTTTTAGGCAAAGATCCAACCATATCGGCCAATCTCTTAAAATATGCCAATTCACCTGTCTATCATCGCCAAGTCGAGGTAAAAAGTATTCGAAGTGCTGTTAGTCTATTGGGTTTGAAACGCTGCAAAATGGCCGTAGGTGTCACCATATTACAGACCTACAGCTGCAAGGCCAATACGATTACCGAAATGGTTTGGTCCCATTGTACCAGTGTAGCGACAGTAGCTCGTTTAATCGCCGAAAAAACACATCCCGCTTTAGTAGATGATATTGAAACCACCGCTCTTATGCATGACATGGGCATTTTGGTTATGGTGAGCAGTTTTCCTGATACTTATATTCCCCTTGTCGAACAGTGTATTAAAGAAAGAAAACCGTTGGCAGAATCAGAGAAAAATACTTATGCTTTTACTCATGACCAGGTATTTGAACACCTTGCCAAAAAATTACGTCTACCACATAGCACAACTGAAAGCGTTAAATTATTTCACTCTCCCGAGCCATTGATCGGAATTGAGAAAGAAGAATATATCCATTTAGCCATCTGTCATCTAGCCCATTTATTGGTCTATGAATATAATGATAGAAATGGTACCGCCTGTCATGCCATTAGTGAACACTTGGCAAATGACATCGATAATCTCACCTCAATATTAAATATCTCAGATAATATGCTAGGTGATCTTATTGAAGATAGTGAGATGATGTTAAATATTCTATAAAACGACTTAAATTAAACCATACAAATTGCAAAGTATTAACATCCCAAAGTAATTAAGCAGCTTTTTTTAACGCTGCAATATTAAGCTATCCGGGAAATATATAAATACCCATTCAGTAACATCAGTCACTTTCATTGATCTAAATCAAATCTATAATAGTTTTCATAATGCTGATATTTTAGTCAAATACTAAACTAGGTTTATCAGAGAGAAATAACTAAAAATCTATTCATTAGGATAATAAAAATGAGGAAAAAATAATGCAACTGAGACAATTATTCGATCATCAAAGTAGCACTTATAGCTACTTATTGTGGGATGCGAAAACCAAACAGGCTGCTTTGATAGATTCAGTCAAGGAACAAATTGAACGAGACGCAAAACTTATTCAAGAACTCGGCTTAAATTTACAATATCTACTAGAAACCCACATTCATGCCGATCACATTACCGGTTCGGGTATTTTAAGAGAAAAATTTTTAGCCAAAGTACTGGTACATAAAAATAGTCAAAGTGATTGCGCCGATATTTTAGCCGAACATGGTGATAGTATTTCCTTAGGTGAAACAAAAATAAACCTACTACACACCCCTGGACATACTAATACGGATATCTCCTATTTAATCGAAGGGGCTGTATTTACCGGAGATACCTTACTTATTCGAGGTAGCGGCAGGACCGATTTTCAATCTGGCAATGCTGGCATCGCTTATGATTCAATCACTCAATATTTATTTACTTTGCCAGATACAACGATTGTTTATCCCGGACATGATTATAATGGATTAACAACATCAACCATTGGTGAAGAAAAAACCCTTAATCCACGTCTAGCTAATGGTAAAACCCGGGAAGAATATATTGCCATTATGGATGGAATGGACTTGCCTAAGCCCAAATTAATTGAGCAAGCGGTACCGGGAAATATGGAATGCGGCTTATAAAATAAAACTGAAACAATTTTATTAACAACAAAACATCAATATAATTGTCTGTTACTGTTAAGAGATTTTTTTAACAAAAAAAGACAATTAATATGAATATTTTCTTGTGGGCTTTTATCCTGATTTTCCAGATGCTTTCTGTCGCTATGGCAGAGAGCCAAATTATTTACATTCACCTCTATAGTTATCCGGGATACAAATACCCGGCTTAACTGATGTGTCAACACTTTTCCGGACACATTGTTAAACAGCTTTTTGCTGAATTTCATATAAGTAGCCAATTAGTTTGTCCAGCTCTAAACTGATATAAAGTACATCACTGACTCCGACCCAGGAAAGCTCCGGCATTTAGCATTGATAAAAACACCAAACCCTTGTCCGTGCCTTCCATATTTTCCGTAGTCAATTTTTTTAGCAATAATTTCTGCTATTCTTAATTCAACACTCAAGCAACCCGAGGAGGTTTATATGCAACCAAAATTTACCCCCGGTAAAAATATAGCGATGAAAGTCCCAGCCCATGAATATAAAAATACGGTTTCTTTTTATCGAGATATTCTGGGATTGGAAGCGGTAAATAATGATTCCGATCAAAATATTGAATCCAGTACTTTTAAATTTGGTGATAAAACTCTTTGGATTGATAAAGTCTCAGGAATAAGTCAGGCTGAAATTTGGTTAGAAATTCTTACCGATGATTTAGACACAGCTTCAGTCTATTTTCAGGCCAATCATTGTGTCCGCCGGGATGAAATTGAGCCGTTACCAGAAGGATTTAGTGGTTTTTGGATCAGTAATCCCGCTAATATTATTCATTTAGTTACTTTGCCCAATGAAAATTAAGCAATTTTTTAATCCGCTCTCTGATTAATTAACAGGCTATCTGTTGTGAGGCGATCAGCATGTTTTCTAAACCATTCTCAATTTGGATATTTTCATGCTCTATGGTTTGTTCGCAGACATGACATCGTGATACCTTGGTGATGGATTGCACCCAATAAGGAGTTTTTTTGACAGTATTCCCGTACTATAGAATATAGATGCAAGGAATAGGCTAATTTAACAAATTATTTAACTATCCTGTGCCCTAATATTTATTTTTATTAACCGATTTAATTTAGCTTCAATCACTATGGTTAATTTATTTATTGTTTTATTCTGTCTTGGATTTGGCAGTTTGGCCATTTATATGGATCAAGCCAATATAGCGATGCTTATATTTGGAGCAGGCCTCATATTTTTTTCAATTAAATATAGCCGAGTCACTGATCCTCTAGCTAAAGATTTTGAAGCATTCCATGCAGAACAAGATGTAAAACAAGCTGGAATCGATGCCCGAAATTATGAAGAACAGGTTCGACGCAGTGATTTAATTGTGATTGCGACTACGAAAAAAGTTATTAAATTAGAAAAAATCAATAGTCACCCTAGTTATCAGGTCAGAGCTAAAATCATGCAACAACTACAACCACTCAATATCAGTCAAGCTAATCCAATTTCTACAGAGCTTTCTATTTTATCCCAGCACAAAGTAAAAATAGGACAAGTGAATATTTGGTTTTTAAAACACCATGAAAAAGGTTATCGCTCAATACATAGACGCCATTGGGTTTTATGGGAACCACGCCATTTACCTTTATTCAAGCATTATTTAAATCAATCCAAACAAGATCAATGATTTGCCCGCATTCCATACTGGTCGAATCACTAAAAATATCCTTTTATTTTAATTAAATTTCCCATATCGCTAGATTTATCTAGCAATCTTAGCTATAAAAAAACCCATTGAATTTATTTGTTTGCTTTTATATCACTTTATATATTGCAAATACCAATATATAATCATTCACTTTATATATGCCGTTCTGTCCTTGATCAATGCATTGACAGAATAAATGAAATTTTCAACGGATAGGCATATTCGTATTAACCTAGAAAATCAGTTATCTTCATCATGCAGTTTACTGAATTGCTTAGAAATAGATAGCCACTCATTTTTCATGGTTCAACAAACCTATCCACTACTTGTGAGTCAAGTTGTTATTAGGGGGATAAATTTTATGAATGAAAGATTTTGTATCGCATTAAAACTGCGCAAAGATGGTAAAACATTTCGGCAAATCGGACAAGAATTAGGAATAAGTCATGGTCGAGCCAGTGAAATTTATCACAAGGCTAAAAACTTGGAAAAATCGGGAAAACTTCCTCCCAAATGGACCCATGGTTTACGTACCAAAGTAGCCCAGGCTTTAATAGACTCTGGATTTAAAAGTAAACAAGAAGTCATAAATGGTATAAAATCAGGCCAGATTAAATTAATTCCCCGATCGGGACGTAGCACAATTGCTGGTATTGGAAGTCAGTCTTTAGAAGAGATTGCCATCTGGGCAGGGTTAGCTAGTCCAGAAGAAAATGCCATTAATCACGCAATCATTTTATTAAAATCGCATGGTTATAGCATTAGTAGAGAACAATAATGCTCGCCTATATTTAAAAAACCTTTAAATATAGGCTTCACCAAACAAAGGCAAACCCTGTTCAACAATTTGACAACGCAGTGGTTCATTGATGAAATAAGCAGATACGGGTAGATCAATACTTTTACTATGACGATTAACCACCATCATAGCCTCTTCCCTACTGCCATATTTTTCACGGGTTTTAAATTTTCCCAGACCATCAGAAACAGACCATTTATCATTTGATTTAACTAGGTTTAACCAGGGATCACGCGTTTCAATTTTGGTTCGCTTAACTCTGCAATTCAGCTTTTTCCCCAGCCGGTTTAAAGCTTTGGGAATTTCTAAATCATAATAGCGTTTTATGGTTTTAAGGGTTTTACCATAACGATTTTCCTGAATTTTCCCATCCGGCCAGGCTATACCATCGTAGCCATTTAGACAGGCCTGAACCAATAATAACTTAACAGCCAAAACAGGCCATTCTTTTTTAAATGGGGCATTTGCTACCGTTCCCCAATAAGAAGTATCATAGCCGTTTTTTCCACCGGTTTGATGCCAATCACTTTGTACCTCTTCAATAAACAATATTTTGTTTCCAAACTTGTCCAAACGACTTGTGGTACGGATATGAATAAGCACATTATGATCGATATAATGGGCACCAAAAAACACCCGCTGATAATCAGGTAGGCTCACCTGCCATTCCCGATAGTCATCACCACCGTATAAAGTTAAATGATCATAATGAGTATGATATTTGGCTCCATTTTTTAGACCAAACTCATCACGAGCATGTTGATCCGCAGATTTAATGGCTTCACTACTATCGTTAAAAAATAAACTCTGATTGAGTCGATTTACTATCGCACGTCCATAGGGATCAAGGGCAAACCAACATGTGTTTAAGGCCATATCATGCCCATTACTAAGTGTCTTAACGACTCCAACCCGATAATTACATGTTTCATCGACATAACGCAAAATACAATGGCAGGTTTCATCTAACTTTAGAGCAGCCCGATACACGGCTTGATGTGGCATTTTCTGAGCCGTCTCTTTAAAGCTCAAGCCACCATTTGTCCCCCAAATTTGCTCCGTAGTAAGTACAAGTCGAGTTTGAGCAAAATTGATGGCTGCTAAGACTTCACTTTTACTCAGCCGATTGGTTTCATCTTGTTTAGAAAGAAAAACATATAGGCCAGACCATATAAACTCTTCTCTCCGAATACCTAATTGCTGCATATTGCTAATAGTGGCTAACCATTGTCCCGCGCTTGCATAATTTAAGGGTAAAGCCTTGATTCGGTTTTGTAAGGTGCTAAATAATTTTTCTGGCGCAGAATAAGTTTCTCGAGTGAGTTGTTGTTGATTATCGACCAACCGTCGCCGAGCAGTTTCGATACGCTGTTTTTGAACATCTCGTGTTATCCAAAGGTATAGTTCTGCTTTTTCCGCATCGCTCCAATCCATTGCTTTAGGTATGTCAGCTAAAGTATAGCCTGAAAAATCAAAATCAAATTCAGTCCAGCCACGTTTTGGATTGCCATTATCATCACGATGCCGATAAACTATATCAACCAAAGCATACAAAGCTTTATGTTCAACGTCAGGTTGAGGACCATTGTTTTCTAATGCATGATATTTGGCTCGATCGGTTACAAGATCAATTATTCGTCCACTGGTTAACAATAGCATAAATAAACCTCTAATATTTATGGTTTAATAATATGTTTCTATTTCCGACCAATATAGTCAACTATTAATTTGTATGCAAGTTTTAATACCTATGTAAGTTTTAATACCAATGAAAAATTTAAACAATATCATCGTATTCTTATTGACTAGCTTTTTATTTTTTTCAACAATAAGCAGTCAGGTAGAGCCAAATATAACTATTCAAAACAATCAATTTAAAAAAAATATGTTTAATCAATTTATTAATATTTTTGAACCCAGTGGAATTGCGCAACTTGAAAATGGTCAAGTCCTGATTGTCGATGATGACGGATTAAAACCCATATCATTATTAAAATTTAGCAAAAAAGAACCCTTCGATCATCTGGAAAAAATTTCAGAATACAACTTTGGCTCTATCGAGGTCGATGACCTAGAAGCCCTAACCGTCGGCAAAAATCAGTATATTTATGCCATCACATCTCATTCTCGCAACCGCAAAGGAAAACTCAAACATAAACGCAATCGCTTGATCCGATTTAAATTTAAAAATGGCCAATTAGCCAACCCCATAGCGCTGGAAAACTTACGCGACTGGATAGTTTACTCCTACCCTCAACTGAGAAAGGCATCCAATATAAAAAAAGTTCAAGAAGATGGAGGCTTAAACATTGAGGGATTGGCCTATCACAATAATCAACTATTTATTGGATTGCGAAGTCCTCTTCACCAGCTTGAAAATCAGTCGAAAGCTATGATTATTCCTGTTAATTTAGGTGATAATATTTTTAAAAATAAACTCATTAATAACAGTCCAAACCCAATTATTACGGTCGATTTGGATGGTGCTGGAATTCGAGATCTAAGCTATATTCCAGAATTAAATGGCTTTTTAATCCTATCAGGAAATTCAGTTGACGATAAAAAGCCGGCTAAACTATGGTTTTGGAAACAAGGAATTAAGCCCAGTAAAATAAAAATTAAAGGAACCAATCACCTGGGAACAGCAGAAGGCATAACATCAGCCAAACTTCGCAATGGTGACGCAGGCATTTTAATTACTAGCGATGATGGGAATCGGGAAAAAAATATCCCCGGCCACTATCTATTTATTCCCTATAGTAATCTTAAATTTAAATCATAAATTATTGATTCCAGTAAAATTGGGCCAATACCCAAACAACCAGAACCGCACATTTTCAGGAGGCTTGGGCATAATCAGTTACTACACATCCTCCCCTGCAAATTTTGCTTTAGAAAAAAATACAAATAAACAGGGTAAAACAAATAATGTTAAAAAAGTGGCACTAATCAAGCCACCTTCAATAACACTCGCCAAGGGTTTTTGAATTTCGGCCCCGACACCGCTAGATAGTAATACCGGGATTAGACCCAAAGCAGAGGTAAGTGCAGTCATCAAGACCGGCCGCAAACGAGAAACCGCCCCGTCAAATACCGCATCCTGCATCGATTGCCCCCCTTCAATACGTTGATTAATACTTTCCACCATTACTACACCATTTAAGACCGCCACACCGAATAGGGTAATAAAACCGACCGAGCTTGGCACGGACAAATATTGTCCGGTCAGATACAGGGCAAAAATTCCACCAATCAAAGCCAACGGCACATTGAGCATAATTAATAATGCTTGTCCTACAGAGTTAAAGGCAAAATATAATAATAAAGCAATTAAAGCGACCGATAAGGGCACGACAATCATGAGTCGATTTTGAGCCCGTTGTTGGTTTTCATATTGTCCACCAATATCAACGCTATAACCGACCGGTAATTCCACTTTATCGGCAATAACCTGCTTAATATCGTCCACCACACTCCCCATATCACGACCTTGTACATTGGCCTGAATGACTACCCGACGCTGCACATCATCACGACGAATTTGCGGTGGTCCAGACTCAATTTGTACCTGCGCTACGTCCACCATTCTGACCCAAGCCCCGTTGGCAGCTTGAATCCTCAAGTCTTTAATGGCCTGTGCCGACTGCCTATACTGCTCTTGCAAACGAACATAAATATCATATCGTTCATTACCTTGGATGACTTGCCCGGCACTGACACCACCAATTCCCTCTTCAACTAAAGACATCACTTGGGCAATTGAGATCCCAAAGCGCGACAGTGCTTGACGATTAGGTCGAATCACTAATTGAGCCTCACCAGCAATTTGCTCCATAGCCACATCCACTGCTCCAGGAATATTTTTAACCTGTTCCTCAATGGCTTTACCTTTTTCAGCTAAAACAGACAATTCCTTACCGAATAGCTTAATCGCCAATTGTGCCTTAACTCCAGATAATAGTTCATCCACACGTGTCGCTATGGGTTGGGAAAAATTAAAAAGTAAACCGGGATGAATTTCCAATTTACGCTCCATCAAACCTTGTAGTTCAATTCGAGTGGAGGCAGAAGTCCATTCAATGAGGGGTTTTAGTCCAATATAAATTTCAATATTATTGACCGGCTCAGGATCACCACCAATTTCCGCTCGTCCTATTCGACTCAGGGCATAGGTCACCTCCGGAAAAGTCATTAATTCTTTTTCCAGCTTATTAGCAACTGCGATAGAAGTATTTAAACTAGCAGAAGGAGCCAATGTGACTCGCAAATTAATCGTTCCCTCTTCCAATTCAGGGACAAACTCAGTGCCAATTTTGGGAACCGTGGAAATGGCAAAAGCCAATAGGACAATCGATGCAATTACAACTAATGCGGGTGCTTTTAAGGCGAGTTTCAAGGCTTTTTTATATAAAAACTCCAAAGGCCATAAAAGCAGGCTACGACGTTGTTTCACCCCCCGTTTAAATAGGAAAGTTGCCAAAGCTGGAACGATAAATAAGGCTACCAATACCGCCGCCATCACGGCTAACATAATACTGATTGCCATGGGCTGAAAGAGCTTGGCTTCAACTCCTTGGAAAGTAAAGATTGGTGAAAAAACCACTAAAATTATCATCGCAGCAAAAAACACCGGTCGAGCAACTTCTTGTCCGGCTTCTTTAATTCGTAACCCGATACCATGCGCATCTCTAGTCACATCATAAGGATCACTATCATTCAAAGCAATTTGTGCCGCCACCTCTTTGTCATGCATCCGATCGGGATGACTCAGGTGTTTAAAAATATTTTCCACCATCACAACCGAACCATCCACTAACATACCGATGGCGACGGCTAAACCACCCAATGACATCAGGTTTGCCGATAAACCATACCAAGCCATAACCATAAGGGCCAATCCAATGGAAATTGGAATCGAGATTAATACTAAAAAAGTAGCCCGAACGTTTACTAAAAATAAAGCCAGAATCACAATAATAAAAACAAAAGCCATTAATAAGGCATCCACAACCGTCTCAACAGCCTTACTAATTAAATCGGACTGATCATAAAAACCATCAAAGCGTACCCCTTTGGGAAGGGCTTGCTGAATTAATTCAACCCGAGCATTAATGCCGTCAATAGTCGCCTTAGTATTGGCCCCCATCCGTTTTAAAATAATCCCGGAGACCACTTCGCCCAATTGCTCCATGGAGCCATTGCTGGTTCGACGAGACATGGTCACCGCTCCCTGTCGGATCTCTTGACCAAATTCTACTTTGGCAATATCAGCGACTCGAACCACCACACCATCTTGTTCTTTAACAGGAATATTAGCTATATCATGCAAACCTTCCTTACCACTGCTCAGCCAACCGACACCACGGATCACCAATTGTTCCTGGCCCCGATCCATATACCAACCACCAGCATTTTTATTACTGCCTTGAATCAGCTCAATCACTTCCTCTATGGAGAGCTTATACGATAATAATTTGGAAGGATCGATATTCACCTGATATTGTTTAACTTCCCCCCCAAAGGAGAGAACATCCGTGACGCCATCTACCGGCATTAGCAATAATTTAACCACCCAATCATTTAAACTACGCAATGCCATGGCATCAAAACCAGAATTTGGCTCTGCGACCAATAGGTATTGATAAACTTGCCCCAAGCCCGAGGTATTGGGACCGATTTCAGGTGTACCGACTCCCTCTGGAATCATTTCACGGGCTTGCTGTAGACGTTCAAAGACCAATTGGCGGGCAAAGTAAATATCCGTGCCTTCTTTAAACACAATAGTGATCCCGGACAAACCGGTTTTCGAAATAGAACGCACTTCCTCCACATCAGGCAAAGCGTACATCACCGATTCAATAGGAAAAGTAATTAATTGTTCCACTTCCTCAGAGGCCAGTCCTGGTGCTTCAGTATTTACTGCCACCTGTACATTGGTCACATCCGGAAAAGCATCCAGATTTAATTTTGGAATAACCAAATAAGCGGTAAATCCAAATACGGCCAGCGCAATCAACACCAATAGGCGATTGCGCACGGACCAATCGATTAATCGATTAAACATATTTCATATCCAATGCTAGAAGTTTTTAGTGATTGTGGGGATCAAACCCACCCTTAGCCATTTCTGAAGCGAGAAAGAATGCACCTTGCATAGCAATTCGTTCACCTGCTTTAAGTCCTTTAATGCTTAACAAGCCATTAATACTTTTTACCAGCTCCACTTCTTCTTGTTTAAAAACTCCCGTTTGCTCTTCTATAAAAACCGTCCAATCACCATCAGCAGAACGCATTAGGGCGGTTTCTGGCAATAACATCACGGCTTTTTTTATCGGTAGTTGCAAATGCACATTGGCAAATAAACCGGCATGTAATAAATGATTGGTATTTTGAATATTTAAACGAATCTTGCGCGTTCGCGTCACTTCATCAATGGCATGGCTATCATGGATAACGCTAGCATCAAAAATTTGCTTGCCCACCTCAACCCGGGCGGTTGTTCCAACCGGAATATCCTGGCCCAGTTCCGGTGGTAATAAGGCTTCTACCCAGATCTGATCTTCATTAACAACAAGTGCTATGGAAGAACCCGCGCTAAGGTATTGTCCGGATTGAAAGTTATCCTCCAACACGACGCCATCATGTGGTGCCAATACGGGGTATTGTCCCGATTTATAGGTATTTTTTCCGGCTAAAAATTGCTTTAATAATTGCTGATTAAATCCATAAGCCAACAACAAGGACTTATCTTTTTCATAGGCTCCTTTGGCTTCAATATAACGTTTTTCACCAACCGTTTTACGCCCTAGCTTTCTAACCCGTTGCCATTCCGACAAAGATACCTTTAATTGATTTTGAGCTGTAGCCAGATCCACACTATATAAAACCGCAATAATATCACCTTGTTTCACATGCTGACCCAGAACAACCCGACGGCTTAAAACACGCGAATCAATTTGAGTCGACAGTATAGTGGTGTGATAAAGATCATTCACCACCTCACCAGGAGCAGAAATCACTTGCTTAAAATTATCTCTGGCAGTAACCACCGCCACTTTAACCCCAGCCATTTGTTGCTGTGCTGGGCTTAACTTAACCATGGCAGGCTCTTCATGCCCATGATCATGCCCATCACCACCTAAATCCTCATGCCTAGCCTCACCATGATCGGAATGGTCCGAGTGGTCATCACTCTCTTTATGCTCCGTATGCTCTTCATGGCCCAGGTCATCTTTATGATCAGAATGGTCCAAATGCTCATCACCCTCTTTATGAGCAGTATGCTCTTCATGGCCAAGATCATCTCGATGATTGGCATGATCCTCATGCCCCAAATCATCTTTATGATCAGAATGGTCTGAATGGTCTGAATGGTCTGAATGGTCATCATCTTTATGAACGACGTGATCACTATGTTCTATATGCTTTTCACGAACTTCACGCTCTTGACGCACTCCACGATCTTGACGGTTTTCAAGATCTTGACGGTTTGGATCCGCATTAACTAACCCGCCCAATGATAGGACAAGCGGTATTGCTACAATAAATACTTTTTTTAACATTTTTCTATCTCGATTCATTCTTTATAAATGCTTTAACCACGACTCGACTTGACTGGTTAAGACTAACCAGTCAATCCAGGCTTTTTGCATTTCGGTATTTAATTCAATAGTGGCGATTAGGGAATCAGTACGCTGCTGTAGGGAAAATAAATAATCCGAAGTGGTCATATCACCACTTTGCCATAACTTACTGAGAATTTTTTTACTGCCTTTAACCCGCTTGGTGGTGATATTTTCCCATTTCAAAACTCGCTTACTGAGTTCTTGATAATTATCAAAACTCAAACGAATTTGTTTTTCTAACACTCGCTTTTCTTCCAGCATTTCCAGTTCTGACTGAGAGACTTTTTTTAGGGCAGCCCGATATTCGGCAGAAAAATTATTACGAACGTTTAAAGGGATAGAAAATTCCAGCGATACAGTATTTTCACTACCATCCCTTCCCAAGCCGAATCCCAAGTTAGGATTGCTTTTTCTCTCTAATTTCGCAATTTTTGATAAGGCCTGGGATTGCTCGAGTTGTTTTTGCACCTTTTGGGTTTTCAAACCTTGGTTTATCACTTGCTTTAAATAAGGTGTCAAATCCAGTTTTTGCAAATCATTTTTCCAAACTGAACTTTTCGGTCTAAAGGGTACTTTTTGAGTATCTAGAGTTTCCTCTAAGCCAGCCAAAGCCTTGCGAAAACGAATTTCTCTTAAACTGATTTGTTGTAGATTTTGAGAAAAGGACAAATAAGCCAATTCGGCATCCAGATTGCCCACATCACCAAGCTCTTCTCGAACCTTAAGATCAGCTGACAATTGTTCCAACAATTGCTCCTGCTGTTTAGCCACTACCAATAATTGTTTCTCCGTGGCATAATCAATATAGGCATACAAGGCTTCAGCCAGTTTGCTCTCTGTATCTAATTGTCTATCCAGATCGGCTAATTCATAATTGACCTGGCCCAAGGATGATCTCGCCGATCCTTTGTTGTACCAGTCAATGGTTTGTGAAACACCCACACCATATTCTTCCTCGTCCTTTTCAGTGTAAGAAAGGTTGAGTTCCGGATTATAAAGCGGCTGTTGCATGGCACTACGTTCTTCATTAGCCACCAAAGTCCCCATATGACTTGCCTTTAATGAGGGAAGAGCTTGTACCTGGGACAAAATCCAATTAGCCCATTTTTGACTGCTCGTATCTATAGCTTTAGTAGTTTGACTCTCTTGCGCTTTCATCACATCATTCAAAGGAGAATTGGCTGCAAGCAGATTGGCTGACCAAGGCATACATAATAAACCTCCCAGCACAATCGGTTGTATAGCGAATCGATTGTTTTTATTCATAGTTTTTCCTTATAGCCTTCAATTATAACCAAACGCTTTGCCTATCATATGCCTTGGATAGAAGGTGTTTTTGGGATTGATTTTTATGCCATTGCAATTTAATTCGACTCCCCCGAGGTATTTGACTAGGAAGTGTAAAACTAAAATGGCTACCGGCTTTCCATCGCCTTAGGGATAGGCTTGGGGCATAGCCGACTTGAGTTTGAGCAACAATATGTTTTTTATTGCCTAAAATCGTTATATCAATATGGCCAGGCAGGACACTGGAATTATAAGATTTACGCTTTACTACACCGGTAAGTATCCACTGTTGGTTAGCTTTTTGGATTTTAATATTTGAAATTTTAACCCCTAGAGACTGGGAAACCACTTCGATGGGATACAAAGATTCTGCCGTTACGGTTTGCAGCACTATAAGAAATAGAGAAAAAAACGTCATACTCATTACTGACTTTTTCATAATAATATCCTCTGAATTAGTCCCAAAGGGACTAAATTTAATCAAAACTTAAATTAAATAAGGCTGATTAACATACCATTTACAAAAATCAGAGCACCTATATGTCAGACACATGGCTACAGATAGTCATATCAAAGCCGTAGGTGACACCTAATTTATTGATAATTAATCAGCCCAAAAGAAGGCTCTATGAAAAAATGGGAGGTCGTATTGAAGGAGATTGTGTTAAGGAATAAAAGCTTGCCAAATAGTTAAAAATTGCTTTGGCTGGGATACTATGGGGGTTTAAATAACTAAAATGGGTAGACGTTATGGAGGTAATATGGCCCGAGCAGCCATGATGGTTACCCTCTGAATGGTTGCTTTGGTTATATTCCACATTGTCACTAAATGAGATATTGGCAGCGGCCTCATCCCAATCTGCTTCACAATCATTACCATGATTGTCAATATAGTGATGGACAATATCCACTTTATCATTATGCACAACATGTACATCAACACCGGCCATGGCAGCCTGGGCGCAGAATACTAGCAATACAAAATAAATAGTGCTGGTTTTAAACATGAGTAAGTTTAATATTTTTACCTTCAGAGTACTGGCAATATAACGGTGACAAGCACAAGATGCAAGCAAAATTAGATTACCAAAAATTTATTTTTTTACAAAAATCTTTATTTTTTTTGACATTAATTCTTCAAAGGGCTCATGTTCTTCATCTCCAACCACCAGCTGTAAAGTATGTTGTCCAGGACTTAAATTAATCGTGGTTTGAGTTTCCCCCTGATCAAAATGCAAATGCTGTTTATCCCTAGGTATGGGCTCATCCATGGATAAGTCATGTTGCAAATCAATTAATACATGATAATGCCCGGCCTTATGAATATTTTCCCCTGCCGGGGCAATTAAATAACCATTAATACCGAACTTTAAAGTAATGGGATTGGTTACTGTCGCTCCATCCGGAGGAGAAATAAAAAATGCCTTGGCTTTTTTTGGAACCTCATGCGCAATTACTGGTTCGAGCAATAAAAACATCAAAAAAAAACTAACCAGAATGCGATTCATTATGTGGTCTCTATTGGGATTTTAATTGAGTATAGGTGTTTTTGGTGTAAGGCTCAATGTTATCTATGAGTTATCATGCTTATCCGTTTGAGAAGAAAAAGCAGTTTTCTAAAATGGGGATGGGCACTAACCCCCAGATTACAGTATTTTTTTTATCAAGACGAAAGACCATAAACTTGCTGTACCACTATCCCGGAAAATTTGCCCCGACCTGCCATCATTTTCTATTCGTAACCATAAGTCGTATGGATTTTCGACATACTTTAATGAGCGGCTTAGAAAGTCATAATCGGGAAAATAAGCATTATCTCCGTATACAGTTAACACATTTACCTTTACATCCTCTTTTAAGGTACCAGTTCCTATATATGTGGAAGCATACAAATCTCCGGTTTTTTCTGTGGCCGACAATATTACGACCACCAAATCATTTTCAGTCTGGTGGATTGAAAAATAGATATCTCCAAGTTTCTTTTCCTCTTCTTCTGATTTACCTGCAACCGACAAGTTTCCTACCCAGATTCCCGTAATATTTTCAGTGGCAATAGATTGGTTAAAATATGCCAAAAAAAATATTGAAATGAGTAATCTGGACATGAAATCAAACTTCATAACATACTCTCTACTTTTTAATAGTTGGGGGTGTAGAATAACTCATTTTTTCAAATTTCAGAAAAGCTGTATTTTTAAAGCTGTTGTTTTTAAATATAATAATATTTAAAAAAATGATTTGTTTCAAAAAATAGAGAAATTCTACAGTCTCGTTCAGCTGAAATAGTAAAAATAGACAAGAAACCATGGCAGAGATATCTTGCCTATTACGCTTAAAACCTACCTGATTTGCCCTTTTACCTTGCTAATAAACTCAGCTGGCATCAGTTTATCTGCAAACGGGAACATGGTACGTCTTTCCTTCAAATGAATATGAAGCCTTATTATCCGCGTTATCTAGTCTGATTTTATGCATAAGACTGCTAACACCATAGGTTTTACCATCGGGATTTCGCCCTAAGAAAAAAATCATTGTCCCCTCTTTGTCCAGCTTCGCGCTTTCGCTCGAAAGATAATATTCATCCTCAAATACTCTTAATATAACCTCTTTTTTACTTTTTGAAATTGGGTAATCTTTATCATCCATTATAACTTCCCGGACATTTATCGAGTAGTCGACTAAAGGAAGAGCTAGTGAATCGGGAGGCGGGGGATCCATCTTTGCGATAAATTCCGCAGTTTCTCCATACCCCCAGAATTTTTGTTTATTAACTATTTCACCTATTGTACCTATAATAATCAAATCTGAACTTTTTACCAGTTGATTCATATTTTCAGGTAATGCTGCATAAGATTTAGCCAACAAATTGCCAGAAATAAGACTTATTAATAGTACTAAACATGTACTCAAAATATTTTTCATTGTAAAACCCTTGTTAATTTATTGTTTTATTTTAACTAAATAGGATATATTTAGTACCGTGTATCGATCCAGGTTTTATCAGCTGCTGTGAGGTACCAGAAGAGAGGGGTGCAGTCAATGCTTATTTCCATTATACTATCGGTGTCGATGCAGACTGTATCATGTGCTCGGCCTAATATATGCCCAAACTCATGTATAGCCCAATGAAGTTTATGGTTCGCTAACTCGGTGGGGTCAAGCCCGAGAGCTGTTTGTGATGCAAGGTTAAAACGTATATAACCATAATCTGCTGGAGTATAATTATTGCAGTTACCAGTTTTCTGTCCTGTCGTTAGGCTTGTGCATGGCTGGCCAGCTGCGTTATATGGATTTGCTATGGCAAACCAATTAGTTACCCCATAAAGACCCTCAACAAAAGCTACGTGGCCTGAATACGGTGGATTTAAGTGATTGGGCCCCGACTCAAACACAAGCTCACTAGCATTACTATATTCAGCTGTAAGCGCGCTAATTTCTATATTGTAAGTTGGCGCAAGTCTTCTTATTTTAACTGTGCTGTGATCATACCCAAAACCATAACTGGCAGGCCCAGCCAGAGCCATATTTAAAGTTCCCCCTAATAGGTATAACATAACAATTAGTTTAATAATTTTTTTCATTTTATCTATCCATTATTTTTAAAATACTGGTAAAAAAATCATTAGCTTAGATCAACAATTCAAAGCTTAACGATTACTGGTTATGATAAGCATATATTTGCACGTTGATTATTTAATTAACAAATACAAATGTAACACGCATTATATTGAAGCGCAAATAAATGGATATTCGTTTATATATTGTGCTTTAGTAAAAATGCATACTTTACTTAAAAATTAGCCCGAGAGTAATTCATGCAAGAAATCAGGTTCTGTCGCAAAAATTACCAATTGAGCAATTTCTGTTATTGTCGACATCAAATAAAAACTATAAAGATCGTACCAGCTCACGTCTTATCCAGTGATGACGTTCTTCTTTTAAGGTATTGAGCTTAAAAATAACTGCTTGAGTTCCATCCAAAATTGCTGGAGCTGTTTTTAGATCTTTTAGTTTCTTGATTGTCTTCATCAGTTAATCATGAATGATTTTAACCGGACATAGATCTTTCAGACTCATTTCATGTTAGAAAGAGTCTATTTGTTCAGACGCATTTCATATTGGACAAGGCTTCCTACAGACAATTCCAACTCGGTCGGGTAAGATCAAAGCCCAAGACATTGAAATCACCATTTTTGAAACTCCAATGTCCCATTAGGGAATTCGAGGAATGTCTGGCGATGAATTGAAATTAAATTTGAATCAATTTTTCGAGAATAATTGTGCTACCCTAACACAGGGGGGATACACTTAATTGATAGTAAACTTAATATCAAATAGATAAAAAAAGAATAAGCATGAAACTAAAAATCAACTCTTTGATCCTTATATATTTGTGTACATATCCTTTCACAATACTTCAGGGCGAAGTATTGTTTTCATCTCAAAACAACAGCTTATATGCTCCCTTTTTAAACTATCAGGGACAAAATTATGCCGTTGAATTTTCACTCATTGGTTCCGATCAATTGCAATTAACTAAGGCAACTCCCCGATCGGATCAACCTGTTTACGGCAGTCCCCTAAGTGTTGATGATCAACTAAACTTTCAGTTACAACGAATCAATTTTAACGGTCAGCTCTATAATGCCGAGATTAAATTTCAGCAAGGTAATCAATTTAAAATCGAAAATATTTCATTGCTTGATGAAAATATCAGTGGTCGTGGCGAATTATTAAAATCAACCCTAGTCAATGAAGTGAGTCAGTCTCAATTTGATTTATTAGTAAGTTTTTATAATCTTCAAAATGGCACTAATTTAGATATTAAAGCGCAAAATGATATCGCCGTATATTCGGTAAGCTATCAAACCATTGACCCATCCGGTGCATTAAGCATTGCATCAGCTCTAGTGGCATTACCGGTTGGAGCAGATATATCTTATCCGCTAGTTGCCTATCAACATGGTACTGAAGTTCTAAGAAGTGGTGCCCCTAGTCAGGATGTAAATGACCTTCCCACTATCGGCCTAGCAGCCAGCGGTTATGTGGTGGTTTCGGCCGATTACCTAGGCTTGGGAGAGTCCACCACTCTGCATCCCTATGTACATGCCCATTCCTTGGCGACTGCCGTTATAGATGCACTCCGTGCGACCAAGACACTCAGTAGTGATAAAGGGATTAGTTTAAATGGTCAATTATTTTTAATCGGTTATTCAGAAGGCGGTTATGCCACCATGGTATTGCATCGAGAACTACAAAATAATTATACTTCTGAATTTAGCGTTACCGCTTCAGCTCCCATGGCGGGTCCCTATGATTTATCCGGGACTATGTTAGATCGATTTTTTGATGATACTCCACACCCCAACCCGTATTATTTTCCCTATACTATTTTGGCCTATGACCAAGTTTATGACTTTAATAATAGCTTAAGCGACTATTTTAAATCCCCTTATGATGAGACGATTAGCAAGCTATTTGATGGAAACTTTTCAGGCTCTGAAATTAATGCCGAAATCCCGGAAAAGAGTCAACTCTATGCGCAATCCCTATACGATCAACTAGGAGAACAAACTTCCTGGCTAAAAGTAGCCTTGAGTGAAAATGACAGTTATCGTTGGATACCTAGTTCGCCCGTGTATTTGTTTCATTGTTTAAAAGATGATCAAGTACCTTACCAAAATAGCCAAGTTGCCTATGACTACTTTCAATCCATTCAGGCAAATCAAGTCCAATTATTTATCATTAATGACGAATCACTGAATCAAAGCGATGTACATAGCAATTGTGGTTTGCCTTTATTGTTAAAGGGTAAAGCTTTATTTGATGCGATGCTACAATAAACCAGTCAAGAAATTCTCATTCCAATTCTAACGCCTTAAAAACCACCGTTAATTAATAGGTTTTGAAATACATTCTATAAGAACTATAAGTAATCCTCTATAAGAGAAACCAGCTTTATTTCTTCATAACTTATAAGCATAACTTTGTTTCTTTCCAAGGCCCATAACAATTATTTATTTAAGTCTCTGTGATTAAAGGAAAATTCACTTTATGGCTTGTCGTTTGCTAATTGGTATATGTAACATCATTATTAGTATCCCTAACTGTTATGGATAAGAAAAGGAAAAAGCATGTTGAAACCACTATACACTTTAATGTTTGCTTTTATATTGTCACTGCCCACCTATGCGGCAACAACGCCAACGCAAGAGAATATTGCCAAGCTCTATGTAGCGACCTTTAATCGAGCACCTGATTCAGCGGGTTTAGACTATTGGTTAAACAACTCAGGCCTGAATCTTGAACAAATCGCCGAAAGTTTTTTTAATCAACCGGAAACCTTAGCAACTTATGATGGCTTAGATAATGAAGCATTTGTGCAAGCAGTGTATTTGAATTTATTTAATCGCAGTGCCGAACAATCAGGCGTCGACTATTGGGTGGGTGAGTTAAATAGTGGCAACGTAGCTCAATCCGTATTTATTTTGGCCGTCATTAATGGTGCACAGGATAGTGATGAAAGTCAGGATGCGACCATATTAGCCAATAAAACCACGGTTGCTATCGCCTTTGCCGAGGCAGGCTTAAATGACGCAGATAATGCAAAATCGATTATATCCGATATTAGTGCAAATACCTCAACAGTAAGTTCCGCACTATCCCAAATCGAGATCTGGACCAGCTCTACTGCTCTCCTGAGCTATACTAATGTGGACGGCAGTTTCGATGGCCTAACCTTAATTGCGCCTATGGGTTCGACAACCACCTATCTTATTGACGACTATGGTAATAGTTTACATGAATGGAGTAGTGATTATAGTCCTGCTCTTTCTGCTTATTTATTAGAAGATGGAAACCTTTTAAGAACCGGTGCTGACGACAATGGCTATTTTAGCGCCGGTGGAAAAGGGGGTTATATAGAAGAAATGGATTGGGATGGTAATATCATATGGCAATTTCAATACAGCGACACAACAAAATCCTTACACCACGATATTGAACTACTACCGAATGGAAATATATTGGCCTTAAGCTGGGAAGTAAAAGATGATGTTTGGACCGAGGTTATTATAGAAATTGAAAAATTAGGAACCAATGACGGTAATATAGTCTGGAGCTGGGATGTTTGGGATCATTTAGACGAATTAGGTTTGGATAGCAGTAGTGCTAGAACAGAAGATTGGATACATCTTAATTCAATTGATTACAATCAAGCTACAAATCAAATTATGGTGAGTAGTCGCAGCCATAATCAAGTATGGATTATTAATAAATCAGATGGAAGTATAGCAACCATTTCAAGTGTTGAAACATTCGGTCAACACGATGCTCAATGGATTGATGACACCGATGCCAATAGCAATATTACTATTTTTGACAATGGACAAAGCTATTCTCGCAGTTTAGAAGTTGATGCATCATTAACCAATATTATTTGGAGTTATGGGAATGATACTGACGAATACTTTTATGGCGATCACATATCTGGTACGCAACGATTAAGTAATGGACATACCATGGTTTGTAATGGAGTGGATGCGGTAATTTTCGAGTTAGATAGTAATGGTAATAAAATTTGGGAATATACCAGTGCTTATGGCGAAGTCACTCCGCGCGGCGCTGTTACCGATTTATTTAGAGCCGAAAAATATGCCAGTGGTTTTACACCTTATTTTTAACCTAGAAAACGCAGTTGACTTCGTAGCGAGGTCCAATTAAGTGCTGAAGATTAAGGATTTTATGGGTTATTTTGGCTTTTCTTGTAGTCACCCTACTGGTGAAGTCAAAATGTTCCAG
>Ga0070729_10001616_pt1 | contig 33231 bp, 20 predicted proteins | sample tdDd472_FD_66725 | JGI IMG/M metagenome (GOLD analysis project Ga0070729, IMG submission 66725) | Marine sediment microbial communities from the Atlantic coast under amendment with organic carbon and nitrate - tdDd47.2 | ecosystem: Environmental > Aquatic > Marine > Coastal > Sediment | place...
CGAGTTCGTCGAGCGCTTCCGCCGTGAGGGCGCGCTCGTGCGGGGGATCCACCACCCGAACCTGGTCGAGGTCCTCGGTCAGAGCCTGCAGCCGCCGGTGCCCTACGTGGTGTTCGAGTTCGTGGCCGGAGAGACGCTGCAGGCGCGGGTCGAGCGCGAGGGGCCGCTGCGCCCGCTGGTGGCGGCGGGGGTCGTGAGCGAGATCGCCGCAGGGGTCGCGGCGGCGCACGAGCGCGGCTTGCTGCATCGCGATATCAAGCCCGAGAACGTGCTCCTCGGTCCCGGGGGGGCGAAGCTCACGGACTTCGGCCTGGTCAAGGACCTCGAGGAGGACTCGTGGCGGCAGGGCATGACCCAGAGCGGGGTCGCGCTGGGCACCCCCAGCTTCATGGCGCCCGAGCAGGGGGAGGCGGCCAAGGACCGCTACGGAGAGCCCACCGACGTCTACGGGCTGGCGGCCACGCTCTACTTCGCCCTCACCGGGCAGCCCCCCTTCAGCGGCCCGAGCGCGATCGCGACCTTGATCGCGGTCCGTCAGCAGCCGCCGCCTTCCCCGCGGGCATTGAACCCGGACGTGCCGGCTTGGCTGGACGCGGTGTGCGTGCGCGGCATGGCCAAGCTGGGGAGCGAGCGCTACCCCAGCGCCGTGGCGCTGCGGGCGGCGCTGCAGCAGGGCGGAGCTCCGGGGCGGCGCGCGCCCTGGGTGCTGCTCGCGCTGAGCCTGGGGTTGGCGGCGACCGCGGGGGCGGTCCTGTCCTGGGTGTGGGAGGACGGGGCGAGTGAGCCGGACCCACCGCCACCCCCCCACGCTGTGGAGCTCACGCCCAGCCGGCCTCCCCTCGTGGAGCCCGAGGCGAACCCGGAGCCCGAGGGAACGGAGGAGCCGTCGGTCGACGCCAAGGTGGCGGAGCTGATGGAGGAGTTCTCGGGGAGCCTGGAGCGGAAGGACGACGCGGCGGCCGCCGAGGTGCTCCGGCGCGTGTTCGAGCTGGCGCCAGGCAACGCCCAGGCTCTCGCGGCGCGGGCCGCGTTGGCCGCGAGGGAGGGGCGGTTCGAGGACGCGCTGCAGGATCTGGAGGCGGCGCTCGAGCGCGACCCCTCGTATGGGAAGGCGTATGCGGTCCGCGGACAGATCCACGCCAACCGGGGCGAGCTCGAGGCTGCGGAGCGAAGCTTCGGCCGCGCGATCGAGCTCGCGGATCCCAGCGAGGTCGAGATTCACGAGCTGCACTACGCGCGGGGCATGTGCTTCGACATGCTGAAGCGCAAGGGCGAGGCGGCGGAGGCGTTCGGCCGCGCGATCGAGCTGAAGCCCGACGAAGGCTATTACTACCTCGCCCGGGGAAAATGCTACCTCGACCTGGGCCGCTACGAGGAGGCCCTCGCCGACGTCGATGCTGCGCGCGCACGGGGTCGCACGGATTCGGTGCTCTCCCTCGGGCGCGCCAAGGCCCTGATCGGGCTGCGGCGTTACGAGGAGGCCCTCGCCGCGCTGGAGCCGCTGCGCGCGGGAAGGGCTGAGGTGCCGGCCTTGCAGGCTCGCGCCGAGGCCAACGCCGGGCTGGAGCGCTACGAGGAGGCGCTGCACGACCTGGGCCTCGCCCTCAGGCAGGACGCGCGGAGCGCGGCGCTCTGGCTGCAGCGCGGCAAGCTGCTCAATCAAATGCAGCGCTACGCCGACGCGCTCTCGGATCTGGAGCGGGGCCTCGCGAGTGTGCCCACCGCCTACGTGGGTCGCTACGAGCGCGCCGTGGCTCTCAGCGGGCTGCAGCGCTACGAGGAGGCGCTGGCCGAGCTGGAGTGGGTCCTGGCGAACGTGCCCGACGACCAGCAGATCCTGGGCAAGGTGGGGCTCTCCTTTCGCGAGCTGAACCGGTCCGAGCGCGGGGTGGCGGCGTCGACGAAGGCGCTCGAGCTGGGTCCGGTGGCCCCGCTCCACGTGCTCCGGGGCGAGTGCCTGCTCGACCTCGGGCGAGTGGAGGAGGCCCTCGCCGACTGCGACGCGGCGATCCGTCTCGACGGCGACATGGCCGGGGCGTACGCCTCGCGAGCGGCGGCGCTGCGGCGGCTCGCTCGTCCGAGGGAGGCGCTGGCGGCGTTGAAGGCGGCGCTGCGGCTGGGCGGTGCAGAGCGGCCGCTGCTCCTCCAGTGCGCGGAGGTCCTCAGCGAGCTCGGCCGCTACGAGGAGGCCGCGGGCGTGCTCGACCGCGCGGTCGAGCTCATGCCCGGGGCGGCTCTGCCTCGGCTGCGGCGCGGGATCGTGCGCTTGCAGCTGGGGCGACACCAGGCCGCCGTCGAGGACCTGGACCGCTTCCTGCGCGAGCAGCCCGACAACGGGGTCGCCCTCGTCAACCACGCGCAAGCGTTGACCGCCCTGGGTCGCACCGACGAGGCGCTGCGGGACCTCGACCGCGCGCTCGAGCAGGACGAGCGCGCCGAGTACTACGCGACGCGGGGGGCGGTCCGCTTGCGCCGGGTCGAGCTGCGCGAGTCGCTCAGCGACTTGAGCCGCGCGATCGAACTCGGCACCGAGGCGTCGACCTACGTCAACCGCGCGAGCTGCCTGCTGAAGCTGTTCGACAGCGGCGAGTTCGCCGACGCCCTGACCCAGGCGCGCGCCGACCTCGAGCGCGCCCTCGCCCTCGACCCACGGCTGGCGGACGCCTACCGCGTGAGCAGTCAGCTCCACCGGCGCTATGGCGAGTTCGCCGCGGGGGTGCGAGACCTCGATCGCGTCCTCGAGCTGCAGCCCGCGACCTCAGGAGTCCTGATCGAACGCGGCGGCATGAAGGCCGCCCTCGACGACGACGCCGGGGCGCGCGCGGACTACGACCGCGCGCTGGCGCTCGAACCGAGCGTGAGGGGGTTCCTGGCTCGCGGTCGCCTCTCCCGGAGCCAGGGGAAGTGCGAGGAGGCGTTGGCCGATTACGCCCGGGCGCAGGCGCTCGAGCCGGATAACGCGACGGTGGAGGCCGCCCGGGGCTCGGCCCTCGAGGGGTTGGGGCGGCTGCGCGAGGCGCTGGCGGCGTATCGCCGCGCCTTCGACCTCGGGTTGAGCGGGGGGGAAGCCGTGGTCCCCAGGCTCGCGATCGCCCGGATCGAGAAGCAGCTCGCGGAGTAGACCGGCGCGGACCAGGCCGGGGAGTGGAGGTGGTGCGTATGCCGCACGCTCGGGGTCTCCCGGATCTGGGCGATTGGGAGGGAGTGAGGAGAGTCCGAAAGGAGTCGGACTGGGCGTCGGCTCGAAGTCATGCCCGGCGCGCCCGGATGCGGATGGCCTTGGCGGAACGGCAGATGCATGGAGTGGGGTCGAGGTATGAGGAAGGCGCATGGCCCACCGCTCCCTGGTTCCCGTCGGTTTGGCCTGCGCCGTGTGCGCCGCCTTCCTCGGTCTGCGCGCGCTGCTCCCGGACGCGGCGCCCGCGCACGAGCACACCGACGACGCCTGCTGCTCGACCGCCACTCAGCAGAACCTGGTCGCCTTCCAGCAGGCGGTGAACGCCGAGCGCGGTCGCGTGCACCGGGTGCAGCCGGCCGCAGGTGGGCTGGGGCGCGTCGTCGCCGAGCGCTGGCTGCTCGGGCTGGAGCGCGCGGGCGACCTCGAGGGCGTGCTCGCCGACCACGGGTTGGCGTTGGTGCGGGCCCAGGGGTCCCTCGCCTGCGTGCACTCGAGCTCGGCGTTGGGGGCCCTCGCCCAGGACCCGCGCGTGCGCTACGCCGAGCCGGACTACGTGGCCCAGGTCGCGAGTGACCCGCTGTGGCCCAAGCTGGCCGAGGTCGCCGAGCGCACCGGGCTGGAGCAGGCCTGGGCGCGCAGCCGTCAGGGGGCCGGGGTGCTGGTCGCCGTGCTCGACACCGGCGTCGACGCCGAGCACCCCGAGCTGCGCGACCGACTCGAGCCGGGGGTCGACTTCGTCAACGGCGCCGAGCCCCACGACGACAACGGGCACGGCACGGCCATGGCCGGGATCGTGGCCGGCGCCCGCGACAACGGCCACGGCGCTTGCGGGGTCGCGCCCCTGGCGCGGATCCTGCCGCTGAAGGTCGCCGACGCCAACGGGCGCGCAGCGGTCAGCGACGTGGTCGCCGGGCTCGACGCGGCGGTGGCGCGGGGCGCACAGGTGATCAACCTCAGCCTCGGGACCCGGGTCGACAGCGCCGCGTTGCGTGAGGCGGTGGCCCGCGCGGTCGCCGCCGGGGCGGTGCTCGTCGCCGCGGCGGGCAACGACCCGGTGACCGACGTGACTTACCCCGCGGCCTACCCCGGCGTGCTCGCGGTGACCGCCCTCGGCGCCGACGGCGGGCTGTGGGCCAGCGCGGCCGCCGGACCCGACGTGGACCTCGCGGCCCCGGGCGGTGAGCTGGTGGCGCCCTTGCCGGGCGGGGTCTTCGGCCACGCCAGCGGCTCGAGCGCGGCCAGCGCCTGGACCGCCGGGGTCGCGGCGCTGGTGCTCAGCGCCGCGCCGAGCAGCCCGGCCCAGGTGCGCGGTGGGTTGCGCGCCAGCGCGCGCCCGCTGGAGAGCCTGGCGCCGCTGGGGGATCGCCTCGGCTGGGGCGCCGTGCACGCGGCCGACGCCGTCGCCCGCGCGACCCCGGCGCCGGCGCTGGCGCTGCAGCGCGCGCGGTTGACTCCGCGCGCGCCCCTCGTGGGGCAGGCGGCGCGGGTGCGGTGCCGGGTGGAGAACCTGGGCGGGGTGCGCGGCGCCGCGACCCTCGAGCTGCGGGAGGGCGGGCGCCTGTTGGCCAGCACGCCGCTGGCCCTCGAGCCCGAGGCCGAGGTCGAGCTCGAGCTCGCCTTCACTGCTCCGGCGGGTGCCCTCGACCTCGAGCTGCGCCTGGTCGGGGACGTCGACGCCCACCGCGCGACGCGCGCGCTGCGCTGCGTGCCCAGCGCCGACCCGCGGGTCGAGCTCGCCCTCGGCGCGACCGAGGTCCGGCCCGGAGCCGACGGGGTGCGCGCCTGGGTCGAGGTCGAGAACGTGGGCAACCTCCCCGGCGGCGGAGAGGTGCTGGGCCTGCTCGGCGGCGCCGGCGAGGAGACCGGCGCCGAGGTTCGGGTGTTGGCGCCGTCCTTGGCCCCCGGCGAGCGCGCGCGGGTGGCCCTCCAGTGGGAGGCGCCCGAGGTCTTGCCCACGGCCGTGCAGCGGGTCGACCTCCGGGTCGGCGAGGGCGACGCGGCCCTCCGGCAGCGGGTGACCCACGAGTTCGTCTACGACGCCCGCGCCGAGCTGCGCGGGCTCTACCAGCAGTCCAACAGCGTCGACGTGATCCTCGACGCGCCCTGGCGGGTCGGGCCGCGGCGCGGCTACGTCCCCGTGCAGGTCTTCGTCCCCAGCAAGGGCGGGGTCGACGGCTCGATCTCGCTGCGGATCCAGGACTTGCTGATCGTGCAGCGCGCGTCGCCGACCGGGAACGGGACCGTGATCTACGAGGACACGCGCGGGGCGCGGCCGACCACGGCCCCCGCGGACCTGGAGCTGATCAACGAGATCGGGCAGCGCAAGTCGGGGGCGACCTTCCTCGACCTCTTCGGCGAGGCCGACCTGCGCGCCAACGGGCGCCACGAGATCCTGCGGATCTCGCGCAAGGCCCTCGGCGTGCCCGACCTCCCGGGCCAGGACCTCGACGTGTTCCTCGACGTGCGCCTGGGCTGGCAGCAGCGGCGCACGCTGTTGGGGGTGGTCACGATTCCGCGCAGCGGGAGCCACCGCTCGGTGCTCAAGGTGCGCTTCGCCGCCGACCCGCTGCCGCAGCTCCCGGGCGAGAACCACTACCACGACGCCCACCACCACACGATCGCCGAGTGGCACTTCGGCTCGGACCTCGACGTGTTCGCCCCGCGCAAGGCCTACGGCGGGCCCATGCAAATGGTGTTCGAGACCGCCTTCTGTCTGGGGGTGATCGATCAGCCCACCGCCGGCGCGGCCTGGGGCCGGGTGGTGACCACCGACCACAACTGCTTCAACAACCGCACGATCCCCGACCCCGACGGGCCCGAGCACCGCCCGCCCTTCGGTCCACAGTCCGCGGCGCGCAACCCGGGGATCGGCCAGCACGAGGCCTACCGCAAGCTGCTCGGTCCTTCGGCGGGGGAAGAGGTCACCTTCCGCCAGAACATTCCGCTCCCGCGGATCTCGCAGATCCCGAACTTCCTCAACAGCGCGTTGAACAACGTGCTCCCCGGGTTGCCCATGGGCGGGCACATGCTCCTGTTCCACGCCGACCACGTGGAGGGCCCCTGGCACGGCGGCGGTTGGCTGCGCGGACCGAGCAGCCCCAGCGTCGACGTCGAGCTCGCGCCTCTGCTCGCGAACCTGGCCCAGACCCCGCAGGCGACGGCACCCTTTGCTTATGCCGCGCACCCCTTCAGCGGCATGGGCTGGGGCGACCAGCACCTCGACCGCAGCCTGGGCCTCGACCCCGCGCAGCGCACGCGCGACGAGCTCCACGCCGCCACCGGGGAGTTCGTGGTCAAGGGCCTCGAGTTCTACAACGGGCGGCGCACGCGGAGCATGCCCTCGGGGCGGATCGACTTCAACGACCTGAACCCCTGGGCCGACCCCGACTTCGCCGGGGGGCGGCAAGACTGGGACCGGACCCTGTGGGTGGACTTCACCGAGTTCCTCCGGATCCAGAGCCAAATGATCGACTACGGGTTCGTGTCCGATCCGGAGACGCGCTTCGTGCGCAAGCTCTACCAGGCCGGCGGCTCCGACGCCCACGGCGACTTCAACTTCAACTCCTCGCGGCAGGCGACGATCCTCAACCTGCAGGGCACGTTCTCGGTGGGCAACGACGTGTTCTACGACGTGCGTACGTATTGCTTCGGCGAGGGCAAGCCCGGGGCGACCGCCGAGGATCGCTGGATGCACGCCTTCGCCGACGGCAACTCGCTGGTGACCGACGGCCCGCTGGCGACGTTCAGCCTCGACGCCCAGGGTCGCTTCGACTCGGAGACCCTCACCTGGCACGACGGGGTCGAAGCCAGCGAGAACGCCGACGGCCAGATCGGCGGCGACGGCCCCCTCGACGGCGGGCTGACCGCCCTCGTCCCGCGCAACTCGGCCGACCCGCGCTACCGCTACGAGTACGCCTCCGCGCCGGAGTGGGGCGCGGTCGAGGCGCTCTTGCTCTACAAGGTCGAGGCCGGTCGTCCGCTGCCGACCCAGACCAACGCCCACGGCGACGACGCGGTGATCGCCTCGGGTCGCCTGGCCCTGGGCGCCGAGCACCAGGAGCTGGAGGAGGGCCTCGACCTGAGCGAGGAGGGCGCGATCCAGGTGCCCACGGCCCTGACCCTCGGCGCCTACACCCAGGGCGACCCCGACCAGCAGGCCCTCGGCGACCGCGGCCACCGCTGCTGGACCAACGCGATCTACGCCGTGCCCTACGACGCCGACGTGAGCGTCGCCGCGATCGACACCCAGCAACGCCTGATCCCGGCGGGGGCGCTGACGGTCACCTTCCGCTTCGACGTCTCCATGGACCCCGGGACCTACACCGTCGAGCTCAAGGCCCTCGACGCCCAGGGCAACTCGACCCCCGGCAGCGAGCCCGCGCTCATGACCCTCAGCGCGCCCGCGGGCTGGGCCGATCGCCCCGGGATCAAGACCTCCGAGTTGACCCTCACCAACCCCGACCCGATCCCGCTCACGGGCGCGACGTATCCCGCGGCGGGCGAGACGAGCTTCGTCGTCTACTGGCGCGACGCCCCCCGCGACGCCGCCGGCAACGCGCTGAACCGGATCGCGGTCACGTTCTCAGCCAGCGGCGGCACGTCGACGGTTGGGGGCTCGTCGTCGTCTTCGGGCGGCTGCGCCCTGGTCGCCGACGACGGCGGTTCGGCCTGGTGGCTGCTCGTCGCGCTGGGTGGGCTGCTGGCGGTTCGTCGACGTCGCTGCGCCTAGCAGGGGCGCGCCTCGACGCCGGCGAGGATCCGCTCGAGGCGCTGGAGGCGTTCGTCCACGTCGTCGCTCGCCTGGCCGAGCAGGCGCTGCTCGCGGAGCGCGTCGAGCTTGGTGCCGAGGACCTGGGCCAGCGGCCGCGGAGGGGGAGGGGGCTGCCGGGGCTCGCGGTAGGGCAGAGGCTCTCCCAGGCGCTCGGCGCACTCGCGCAGCAGCGCCTCGGTCCTCTCCTCGGCGCGAGCGAGCCGCTCGTGCAGGTCCTGCAGCTCGGCGTTCAGCTCCACGATCTCACCGCCCTGACGCCCCAGATACTCGAGGAACGCCCAGCCCATTAGCCGGTAGACGAGCTTGATCGTGGGGGCGTTGGCGCGGCTGGTGAGCTGGTCCTCGAGCTCGGCGTTCATGTGTCGGCGTTCGTGCTCGACGAGGAGTTCGGTGAGCTGGAGCTCCGTGCTGATCGGGTAGTCGTCCTGGTCGAGCTCGTCGCCTATGGCCTCGACCAGCGCCTCGTGCTGCTTCTCCGCGAGGACTTGCCGGTGCGTGCCGAGCTGGGTGTCGAACCAGGAGACCACCCACAGGTCCCAGGCGAAGCACACCGCGACGTAGCCTCCGCCCGCGGTCAGCAGGCCGTAGTTCGGCTCGCCCACACACGAGACGAGGAACCCCAGCAGCGCGCCCGCCGCGATCAGCGAGGGGAGCAGGAACGCGAACCCGCGGGTCGCCCAGCGAATCGGGAGCGCCGCGACCCGCTCCCGTGGCAGGGCGAACAGGCCGTCGGGGCGGAGGGTCGCGTCGACCGCCAGCTCGAGCTCCTGCAGCGTGCGCAGCCCCAGCCGATACTGCAGCCACTCCATGCCGTAGAGCCCGCGGCGCCGCAGCGCCCAGGCGTGCCGGTGCACGTCGGCGTAGACGACCGCGAGCAGCAGCAGCAACGCGGCCAGCACCGCCGCGGCGTAGACCATGCGTCCCCTCTCCCTGCCGACTTACCCGCGGGTCGCCGACGGGTTCACGAGGAGCGAACGGCATGCCCGTGCAACCCGCAGGGCGGGCGTGCGCCCGCGGACGGCGCGGGTAACTCCGTTCCCACGCTCGCAAGCGGCGGGACGCGGTTGGGGTAGCCTGCTCGCATGGCCGACCGGGACCTGAGCGAGCTGCAGCGCGAGGACGACCCTGCCAGCCGGGCGCGTTTGCTGCGCGCCCGCGTCCGCGCAGGCGAGTTGAGCACGGCCCGCCTGCGGTTGGCCGCCTGGCTCGGGCTGCCTGGCGCGGCGGAGGTGTGCGCCGACGCGGGGCCTGCTCCGGAGGCGTTGCTCGACTGGCTCGACGGCCTGGCCGACTTCGGCTGGCAGTGGGCCATGCAGGTCGCGCTGCTCCTGTTCGCGGGGGCGCGGGAGGCCTCCGTCAAGCAGGCGTCCACGCTCGACGAGCTCCTGCGGTTCGAGGAGCAGATCGGCGAGCACTGTCGCTGTCCGACGTTGGGGACGGGGGAGGCCCTCGCCGACGCGCACCCGCCCCTGCTGCCGGACCCGGGGTTGAACGACGCGATCCACGTCCTCCACGGCCTCGCGCTCCAGGCGCCCGACGGCGACCCGGACGCCGAGGTCAGTCGCTACGGCCGTGAGCACTTTCGCAGGCTCGTCGAGAAGGCCCTCGCGCTGCAGCCCGGCGAGGGGGTCCGCGAGCGGGTCCAGGGCGAGCTCGGCCCGCGCGCGCTGGGGGACGCGCCGCCCTTCGTCGACCGCCGCGGGGTGCCCACCCGCGGAGCGGTGTGCGCCGAGCTGCGCGCGCGCGGGATCGACGACGAGCAGGCGCTGCGCGAACGGCTGCGCCATGGCGACGTCGAGCGACGCGGGCTGGAGCTGGCCGCCGGGCTGGGGCATGGGCCCAGTCGCGGGTTGGTCGAGACCCTTGGGCCTTCGCTGTTCGAGCCCCTGGCGCCGGGGGTGTTCGGGCGCTTGCTGGGGAGCGCCCCCCGGGTGCTGGGGCCCGAGCACCTGGAGGAGCTCGAGCGCTACGACGGGCGCGCGGTGGGGCTGGTGGCCCTGATCGCGTTGGGCCTCTGCCGCGACGCCGCCGAGCTCCCGTCCGAGCTGGCGAAGTCGCTCACGATCCAGCTCCAGGCCCTCGACGCGCTGGAGGCCGAGCTCGGCGGGCCGCATGCCTGGGGCGCGGCGCCAGCCCTCGCCGAGCTCCCAGCGCTGGACGACGAGCCGGCTTGGCGCGGTTCGCCTCCCCTGGTGCGCGCGGTGCTCGCCACGCGGGACGCCCTCGACGCCTTGCGCAAGCTGGAGTGGCTGCGCGGAATTCGCAGCCACCCCAGCCCAAACCTCGCCCCGGCGAGGCAACGCCTGTGCGCCGGCGCGTGGGAGGCGACCGCCGCGGCGGTCGCGCTCTGCTCGCCCGAGGAGGTGCGCGGGGCCCTGGCGGAGGGGCTGATCGCCTGGGCGCTACGCCCCTGCGACCCCGCCCTGCTCTGAGCGCTAGGGCACGTGCACCTCGACGCGCGGTGGGTCGAGGCGCACCTCCACGGTCACGGCGGGGCGGGGCTGCTCGCCGTCGACGGCGACCACCAGTCGATACCGTCCGGGGCGCAGGTCGGTGAAGGTCGGGGTGGCGGAGCCCGTGCGCAGTTGGACCGAGCCTCTGCCGTCGATTCGGGTCAGGGTGCAGTTCACCGTGCCGGAGGGCGCGTGGGCGAGCAGGACCACGAGCTCCCGGGGAGGCGGCTCGCGCTCCAGGGTCACCCGCAGCCCGGGAGCGGGCGACACCTTCTGCGGCCGGTAGCCGTCCGCGGAGATTCGCAGCTCTGCGGGCGCGCGGTCTCCGACGAGGACGAAGCGTCCGGACGCGTCGGTGCGGGCACCGGCGGGCGGTGCAGACTCGACCTCGATTCCATGGAGGGGCACATGCGGCCCCCAGCGTAGCGGGCGCACGAGTGCTCCCTCGAGGGGTCCCGCCTCCCCGAGGACCACGCCCGCGGCCGTGACGCCGGGGCCGGTCGGGTCGAGGGTCAGGGTCTCCTCGGCGCCGGGCTCGAGGCGCAGCTCGCGTGTCCAGGAGCGACCGCTGCCCGTGTGGACCACCTCCAGCTCGAGTGCGCCGGGGCCGACGAGCACGGTCGCCGAGCGGTCCGGGCGGATACGCGATTCGATCCGCGGGACGTCACCGCGGACCTTGACCCAGTCGCCGGGCTGGGGGGCGCCGGGCAGGTCAGGGAACACGAAGGTCAGCTGCGGCTTGCGCCACACGGTCAGCACGACCTCGTCCGCGGCGGAGCCCAGGTCGAGCCAAGTGTCCGGGGGGACCTCGAACCACGAATTCAGCTCGGGCCACAGCTGCGAGTCGATCTTCCAGCGGGACACGGTGGGCGGGGGCCTGAACAGGATCCGGCCCTCGGCGTCCGCGTGGTAGGAGGGGACGCTGAATCGGGAGTGCCCGGGCTGAGCGGGGAGCAGCTCGGGGAACTCTCGGCGCGCGCGTTGGATCTTGCGTCGCCGCCGGTCGGGGTTGGGGTCCTGGAAGCGGGGCCCGTTCGGGAGCAGCACGAGGTTGGCCCCGCTCGCGGGACTTCCCTGGGTGTCCACGAGCCGCACCAGCACCTCGCGCTGCGGCGCGAGGGCGTCGGAGGGCGCCGGCTCCACGGGCGGCGGCTCCACGGGCAGTGGGTCGGGAGCAGAGGGGGCGGCGTGGCGCGCAGGATCGAGCTGAGGGTTGGGCGGCGACTTCACGGCGGGCTGCGGGGAGGTGCGCGGAGCAGACACGCTGGGCGACGCCGCCGCACCTCGAGGGCGCCCCGCCTGCTCGTCGGTATCCCAGCAGCCGAAGAGCGCGAGCAACACACCGGCGGTCGTCAGCCCGGCCACTGTCAGTGCTGCACGGCGACGCTTGCGGGGTTCGCTCACGGGGACTCCTTCAACTCACACCCCGGACCTGCACATGCCGTTCCGCGCAGAACTCGATACGCGACAAACGGGCGTCGGCCTCCCAGGACACCAGGCCGTAAGCCTGCCCGACGGTCAGCGTGTCGGGGGGGCTCCCCGTCCTCGAGGTCAAGCTCTAGCGGGACGGCGGCGTTGAGTGGGCCCGAACGGGGTAGTACCGTCGAGTGTGAAGATCGGGCCCTACGAGATCGAGACGGAGGTGGCCCGCGGATCGTTTGGCGTGGTGTATCGCGCCCGCGACGAGCGTGACCGCGAGACGGTGGCGCTGAAGCTGCTGCAGGCGCGCCGCGCGGTGGACGACGCGTCGCGCAAGCGCTTCGAGCTCGAGGTCGAGGCGCTGACCAAGCTCGATCACCCGGGGGTGATCGAGATCCTCGGCGCGGGCGAACACGAGGGCGCCCCCTACCTCGTGCTCGAGTTCGTGCTCGGGAGCTCGTTGCAGGACCGGATCGACGCCGAGGGGCCGCTCCCGATCGACGACGCGGTCGCGCTCGCGAGCCAGCTGGCGAAGGCCCTGGACTACGTGCACGGCGAGGGGATCCTCCACCGCGACCTCAAGCCCGAGAACGTGCTGATCACCCACGACGGCGAGCCCAAGCTCACCGACTTCGGCCTGGCCCTCGACGCGGAGATCGGCGACGCCGATCGACTGACCGAGCAAGGCATGTTCATTGGCAGCCCCGGCTACTGGGCGCCGGAGCAGGCCGAGGGCGAACTCGAGCTGTTCGGGCCTCAGAGCGACGTCTACGGCCTGGGCGCCGTGCTCTACGCCTGCCTCACCGCGCGCCCCCCGATCCAGGCCAAGACGCTCCGCGAATACCTGACCTCGATCGCCGCCAAGGGGATCGAGTCGCCGCGGCGGCTGCGCGACGACGTCCCCGACTGGCTGAGCAACCTCTGCATGAAGTGCCTGAGCACGGGGATCGCCGCGCGGCCCGAGTCGGCGGGGGAGGTCGCGCGCCTGCTGGAGGCGGGCGAGGCCGGGGCGCAGGAGCTCGAGCGCGAGCGCTCGGGCCGGCGCGCCAAGGTCGAGGCGAAGGCCAAGCGGGCGAGCCAGCGCGCCGCCAAGGCGGAGGCCAAGCGAGCGAGCCGGCGGGCCAAGGCGGAGGCCAAGCAGGCCAAGCGGGCGAGCCGGCGGGCAAAGGTGGAGGCGGCGCCGGCGAAGGCAGACGGCGCGCCCGCCCCGCGCCGGGGCGGCGGGCGAGCGCTCGGGCTCCTGGCCGCGCTCGCGATCCTGGGCGGCGCGGGCGCAGCGGGCTGGCACTACCGCGAGCCGCTGCGGACTTGGGTCGAGGAGCTGCGCGCGGCCGCCCCCGCCGAGGCGGCGAAGCCCGCCCTCGAGCTGTCGCTGAGCTCCCCCACCCCCGACGCCGAGATCCTGGGGACGGGGACGCTCGAGCTCGAGGGCAGCGCGACCCCGGGCGCGAAGGTCACCGTCGCCGGGCGCGAGCTCGTCGTCGCCGCCGACGGCGCGTTCGCCGCCAAGGTCGAGCTCGAAACCGGCGAGCACTCCTTCGCCGTGGCCGCGCGGGACGACGCGGGCAACACCGCCCACACCGACGTGAGCGTGCACTACACGGTCGTCCCCGCGTGGTATCTCGAGCTCCCCCCCGCCGAGCGGGCGAGCCTGCCCTTGCCCGGGGGCGTCGAGTTCGGCGAGGGCGCGGGCGACTACCTGCACCTGCACGACGGGACCGTCCTGCGCTGGGTGCCCTTCGAGTCGGGGGAGGGGCTGTTCGTGGGCAAGCGGCTGGTGAGCAAGGCGCAGTTCGCGGCCTTCCTCCAGGCCACGGGGCAGGCCGTGAGCGAGGAGGAACCAGTCGACGCGGCGCAGGTCGAGGTCACCTGGACCGAGGCCCAGGCCTACTGCGCTTGGGCCCGGCTGCGGCTCCCCAGCGAGGCCGAGTGGGAGCGCGCGGCCCAGCGCGGCTACGGCTCGGTCGACCTCGGCGCGCTGTTCGAGTGGACCGCCACCGCTGAGGGGGAGACGCGGCACGTGGCCCGGCGCGACTCCTCGGTCTCCAAGGCGCGCGCCACCTACCTCGACCGGCACAGCGCGATCGACCTGGGGTTCCGCGCGGTGCTGGACGTGAAGTAGCTACCGCGCGCCGACGGTTCCCCAGCGGCCGGAGGGTCGGCGGCGCGGGGACGCGCGCAGGGCGGCGGGGTTGGGCTCGAGGCGAGGAAAGGTCGTGCGCAGGTTGCGCAGCGGCGCCCAGGTGAGGGCGAAGGTCACCAGGTCGGTGACCGTGTCCAGCCGCAAGCAGAGGGTGGGGAGGAACTCGAACTCGAAGCTGAACAGCTCCTGACGGGTCAGCCCGAGCCCCGCGGCCACTCGCGACAGCGGCCACTGGGCCTGAGGCGGGCGGCGCATGACTCCACCGAACCACCCGCGCGGCACGGTCCAGTGCAGCGCTTCGCTCCAGAGCCTCGTCCCGGCCTCCCAGGCCGAGACCCACTCGGAGCCGCCGTCGGCTTCGTCGAACTGAAACGCGATCACCGGGGCGCCGAGCCGCGCCGAGAGCGCGCGGGCGAAGGCGGGGTCCGGGGACCCCTCGTCGGCGGTGCGGGCGACGTAGACCACGTCGGACTGCGGGACCGGCGCGATCAAGACCCGGGGGTCCGCGTGCCAGCCGGTGCTGGGGAGCAGTTGGCGGGCGACGTCGAGCAGGACCTCGGGGTCGGGGTCGCTCCAGCGCAGGAGGTATCCGCTGTGATTCACGGTTCGGTCTTCGCCTTCGTCCCAGGAGGCCTCTCCGAGGCTCCCTCGCCCTCGCCCACCCCAGCGGAGTGAGGGCTCTGTGTCTCTCGGGCCATTCATTGCATTTCACATGCCACGGAAGGAGTGGGGGTGAGTGTGAAATGAAAAGAGGTTAGGTCGCGTAAGTTACAGAGTGAGTAGCGTTTTCGTCCCGCACGGTCTCAGCGCATGGCGCCAAATGGCCTCGCTTCTAGCCGATCACGAGGGCCAGCTTGACCGGGGCCAGCCGCACCGTCGCCACCCGGCCCCAGCCGAACTCGAGCCGGTCGTCCTCGATCCCGTCGCCGAAGACCACCCCGCGATCGTTCATGCGCGAGGTGATCGTGAGCGCCTCGCCTGGGCCCAGCGCGGCCTCGGTCAACTCGGTGCCGCTGGCGACGCTCGGCCAGGCCTCGCGCACGAAGGCGACCAGCGCGTCGTCCTCGGGCTGGGGCAGCTCGAGCTCGGTCCGTCGCTGGCGGTGGATCGACTTCGCCCAGCCGGTGGAGCCGGTGCCGGTGGCGACGATCACCCCCGACGACGAGTGCACCTCCCGCGCCTCGCCGAGCTCGATCGCGTAGCGCGACGACTGGTGCGTCTGGTGGCCGAGGTAGACCTCGTTCAGCGCGCGCAGCCGCTGGCCGTCGTCGAGGGTCACCTCGACCATGGTCCGCTGCTGGATCCGCGCGCGTCCCTCGAGGGCGGCGTTCAACAGCTCCAACGCGCGGTCAGGGGCGTGGGGCACGAGCACGCCCTCGTAGCTCTGCGGGTCGGGGTTGAGCCCGATCACGGGTTGGCCCTCGAGGTACTTGGCCAGGTTCGCGACGAGCCCGTCCTGCCCGAGGGCGACGACGAGGTCGTCGGGCGCGAACAGGAAACGGTCGAGGTCGTCGCGGTGGACCTCGGTCCGCCGCCAGGCCACCGGGAGCTGGCCCAGGACCTCGCCCCGCGCGCGGCGGAAGCGCTCGTGGCGCTCGAGGATCGGGCCCAGCTCTTGACCCCGGCTCTCGAGGAAGAACGCCGCCTGCTGCCGGGTCCCATGCCGCGCCAGCAGCTGCACGTACTCGGTGTCGCGGTAGACCAGCACGATTCTCGGCTGCAGGGTCATGTGTCTACTCCAGTCGTCCAGCGCCTGCGGCCCGTTGGGGGTGAGCCCTCGCGGCTCTGCCGCGTCCAGCGCCTGCGGCCCGTTGGGGGTGAGCCCTCGCGGCTCTGCCGCGAGGGCGAGGGGGCCACGGAGAGGCCCCCAATGAAACCAGGCGAGGGGGCCTCGGAGAGGCCCCTGAAGCGCTGCTCGGCTGCAGGCTCACGCGCTGGCTCCGTCTCCCAACCGCTTGGTGCCAGCCGCGAGCAGATTCTGCAGCAGCGGGCCCAGCGCCTCGGGGGAGAGGTTCAGGTGGTCGATATGGGTCAGGTTCCCGGCGAGCTCCTGGGCCGCCAGCGACCAGAGCACGTTCGCGGGCAGGTCACGGTAGAGCCCGAGCCGCTCGCGCTCGCTGCCGAACTTGGCCTCTTCGATCAAGCGGATCCGGTCGGCGTCAGCGCCCGCCGTCAGGCGCACGTTGGCCGCGTCGCCTTCGGCCTGCAGCCGCGCGGCCTCGGCGGCCTCCTTGGTCTCGCGGATTCGGTTCGCGCCTTCCTGCTCGATCAGCAGCTCCTGGCGCTTGGCGAGCTCGATCCGGTTCTGCAGCTCGTTCTCGGCGATCGCGCGCTCCTTCTCCACCGCCAACGCGCGGCGGGCGAAGGTCGCCTCGTCGGCGCTCTGCTGGATCTTCTCGCGGGTCGGCGCCTGGAGCGCCTTCTCCAGCTCGGCGGTGGGCGCGACCTGGGTCACGTTGACCGCCACCACCTGCAGGCCCATGAGCGCGAGGTCGGGGTCGTCGGTCAGCCCCACGCGCACGCGCTCGCGCACCTCCTCGACGCCTTCGGCCAGGAGCTGCTTGATCGGCGTGCTCGCGAGGTAGCCCCAGGCGAGCTGCTGCGCCTGCTTGGTGAACAGCTGCGCCAGGTCCTCGAGGGGGGTCTCGAGGTAGGCGCCGGTGGACAGGTCGAGGCTGAAGTTCACCCGCTGGGCGAGGAGCTCGGCGTCGGCGACCCGGTAGGCGATCGCCCCCTGGGCGGTGACCTCCTGGAAGTCGGAGCTGCGCGCGTGGAACAGGAACGGCTGCTCGAGGTCGCAGGTGGGGACCTCCGCCAGGCTGGAGCTCAGCGGCAGATACCAGAACGCGAGCCCGCGCCCGCTGCGCAGGAGCTTGCCCTTGCGGTAGTGCAGCACGTGCATGTTGGGCTCGGCGCGCAGGTGCCTGAGGAACATGAAGCGGTGAATCGTGGCCATGGGTCGTGCCTCCACCCCCGAGAACGGGGGCGGGGCGCGGGTCTTTTACGCGGCTCCGCGAATTCGAGGGCAGGGCCGGAGCTCGCCTCCGCTCCCGCGCCGGGCGTTGGCGCGACAGGCCTTAGCGACAGGCCGCCGCCAACGCGTCCGGGCACTCGGCGACGAGGTTGTGGCCACCCGGGAGCAGCAGCGCGCGGCCCCGGGGGCAGGCGGCGGCCAGGGGCTCGGCGAGCGCCCGGTAGGTCGCGTCGCGCTCGCCAGCGATCCACAGCGCCTCGCAGCTCAGCTCGCCCACCCGCTCGCTGAGGGCGGGCATGACCCCTTGCCCCAGGCCGCGCAGCGCGGCGGCGAGTCCCGCCGCCGACTGCTCGAGGCGCAGGGCCCGGTCGGCGGCGGCGAGCTCGGGGGTCAGCCGGGGGCGGACCAGGGGCTGGGCCAGCCAGGCGTCGACGAAGGCCGCGACGCCGTCGCGCTCGATCCGTTCGGCGAGCACCGCGTCGGCGGCGCGGCGCTGCGTTCGCGCCGCGGGGTCGGCGATCCCGCTCCCGCTGGAGACGACGATCAGCCGGCGCACGAGGTCCGGGCGGTCGAGGGCGACCTGCAGCGCGACGCGCCCGCCCTGGGAGTAGCCGAGCAGGGTCCCGTCGCCCTCGCGCTCGAGGGTCGCGGCGACGGCGGCGGCGGTCTCCGTCCAACCGGTCGCGCGCTCCGCGCTCTGGCCGTGGCCGGGGAGGTCGGGCGCGATCAGCGTCCGCCCCAGCGCCTGCGCGAAGCGCGCGAACATGCGCCCGTCGAGGCTGAACCCGTGCAGGGCCACGAGGCCGGGTCCCTGACCCCAGCGGTGAACGAAGAGCGAGGCGTCGCGCATGGGGGCAGTCTACGGTTTGCGCGGAGGGCGTCGTTCGCCCGAGGCAGCTAGCCTCGAAGCATGGGCTCGGCGGCTACGATCCGCGCCTCGAGGAGGCGGTGTGGAGTTCGAGGCGATCGTGTTCGACATGGACGGCCTGCTGGTCGACTCCGAGCCCGTGTGGCAGCGGGCCGAGCACGCGCTGGTGCGGGAGCACGGGGCCACGCCGGACGAGGCCTTCCACCGGGAGATCACGGGGGTCGGGATCCTGGAGTGGGGCGAGGCGACCCGCGCGCACTACGGGCTCGCGGCCTCCGCCGGCGCCCTGCGGGAGGGTCTGCTCGAGGGCATGCTGCGCTTGATCCCCCAGCTGGTCCGGCCCCAGCCCGGTGCGCAGGAGCTCGTGGAGTGGGTGGCCGCGCGCGCGCTGCCGCGAGCGATCGCCTCCAGCTCGCACCTGAACCTGATCGAGGCGACCGTCGAGGCCGTCGGCTGGCGCGAGCAGCTCGCCGTGCGCTGCTCCGCCGAGGAGGTGCCCCGCGGGAAGCCCGCGCCCGACGTCTACCTGCTCGCGGCCGAGCGCCTGGGGGTCGACCCCGCGCGCTGCCTGGCGCTGGAGGATAGCCCCACCGGGGCGCGGGCCGCCCTCGCCGCGGGCATGACCTGCTGGGCGGTCCCCGACCCGGCGCACACCTCGGCGGAGGCCTTCGCCGGGGTCACGCCCCACGTGCACGCCGACCTGCACACCGTGCTGGCGGCCATCCGCTAAGATCCGGCGCACCGGGATTCGGTCACAGGAGGACCCATGCGTCACCTCGCGCTCTGCCTCGCCCTCGGCCTCTGCGGCGCCTTCGCCCAGGACAGCCGTCCGGCCCACGAGCCCGCGAAGAAGGCTCAGCCCCTCTCGAAGACGCTGAAGGAGACCCAGCTCGCCCTCTCGGCCGACGGTCAGCCCCTCTCCGAGACCCTCGAGTTCCTCCGCATGGCGGCCAAGCTGAACGTGGTCCTCGCCCCCGGAGTCGACCGCGACGCCGAGGTCACGATCAACGAAGACGACTCGTCGCTGAAGGACCTGCTCGACGCGATCGGGAGCGCGGTGAAGCCCAAGCTCAGCTGGTCGATCGTCGACGGGGCGGTCGTGCACTTGCACCCGGCCGACGCCAAGGCGCCGAAGACCCCCAAGGTCGACAAGGCCTGGACGGGCGAGCACGGGCGCCGCAAGGTGAGCGTCAACTTCCCCGACGGGGTCTCGCTCTCCGAGGCGACGGAGTTCTTCAACGCGCTCTACGGGATCGCGTTCGACGAAGGCGAGTTCGGTGAGGCGGAGCTCTCGCTGAGCCTGCAGGACGTGCCCTTGCCTACGGCGCTGACCCTGATCGCCGAGCACGTCGGCGCGAGCTGGACCGTCGAGGACGGCACGGTGAAGTTCATGCCCCCCAAGACGAAGTCCAAGTAGCGCCGGTGCGTCCGCCCCGCGGTCACTTGCTGCGCCGCCGTGACGTGCTCCGGCTGGCGGCGGCGGGGGCGGCGGGGGTCCTCACCGGCTGCCCGGGCGTCGCCTCCAGCGACCCCACGCTCCCGCTGCCCGACGTCGTGCTCCACGGCCAGGACGTGGCCCTCGGCCACCGACTGCGCGACGGCGGCGCCGGGGAGCCCGCGCGAGAGGTGGAGCTCGAGTGCGCCGTGATCGGCGCCGGGGTCGCCGGGCTCAGCTGCGCCTGGCGCTTGCGCCGCGAGGGGATCTCGCCGCCGCTGTTCGAGCTGGGCCAGGCCCCCGGCGGCAACGCCCGCAGCGGGTCCAACGCGGTCAGCGCCTTCCCCTGGGGCGCGCACTACCTGCGCGCGCCGACGGTCGAGCACCCGGCCCTCGAGCGCTTCCTCGAGGAGGCCGGCGTCCTCCGGGGGCGCGACGCGGCGGGTCAGCTCGACTGGGACACCCGCGCGGTGTGCGCGTCTCCCCTGGAGCGCTGCTTCCTCGGCGGGGTGTGGTCGGAGGGCCTGCTCCCGGCCGGGCACGAGCCCGCCGACCGCGAGCAGCTCGAGCGCTTCGCCGCCGAGGTCGAGCGCATGGCCGGGCTGCGGGGAGCCGACGGGCGGCGGGTGTTCGCCTTGCCCCTCGAAGCCAGCTCGCGCGACCCCGAGTGGCTGGCCCTCGACGCGCGGAGCTTCGCCAGCTGGCTCGACGAGCAGGGCTACACCCGGCCCCACGTGCGCTGGTACTTCGACTACGCCTGCCGCGACGACTACGGCTGCACGAGCGAGACGACCTCGGCCTGGGCGGGCCTGCACTACTTCTGCGCGCGACACACCGACGACCCCACCCGCGACGTGGCCCTCACCTGGCCCGAGGGCAACGGGCGCCTGGTGCGGCTGCTGACGGAGAGCCAGGGCGGGGCCGAGGTCCGCGGGCGCTCGCTGTGCCTGCGCCTCGAGCCGGGCGCGCCCGGTGAGCCCAGCGCGGCCTTGATCTACCACGCCGAGGCGGACGAGCTGGTGCGCTATCGCGTGCGGCACCTGGTGTGGGCGGGGCCGCGGTTCCAGTTGAAGCGCCTGCTCGCCGAGCCGCCGCCCGGGCTGGAGGGCTTCAGCTACTCGCCGTGGCTGGTGGTCAACGCGACCCTCAGCCGCGCCCCCGGCGGCTACGGGGCGCCACTGTCCTGGGACAACGTGCCCCGCGAGTCGGAGTCCCTCGGCTACGTGGTGGCCAACCGCGGCGCGCAGCCTCAGGAACCGTGCGTGGTCACCTGGTACCGGCCGTTCTGCGACCCCGAGCCGGCCCGGGCGCGGGAGCTGCTCTACGCCCTGGGGCCGGCGGAGATCCAGGAGCTGGTGCTCGAGGATCTGTTCGGCATGCACCCGACCCTCGAGGGTCGGGTGCGAAGCCTCGACGCCTGGCGTTGGGGCCACGCCCTGATCCGGCCGACCCCGGGTTTCCTCTGGGGGCCCGCGCGCCAGGCGGCGGTCGAGCCGCTCGGCTCACTGCTCTGCGCCAACTCCGACCAGTCGGGGTTGCCCCTGTTCGAGGAGGCCTTCTATCGCGGAGTCCTCGCCGGAGAGCGGGTGCTGGCGGCGGCCGGGAAACCCTCCAATTCGCTCCTGGAGCGCTCATGAGCCTGCTCGGGGCCTTGGCCGTGGTAAACCGGGTTGGCTGGCGTCAGACTGGGGTCACGTGAGCGAGGACGAGGAATACGACCCGGTGGAGCCAACGGCTCCACTGGGGCTCGGTGAGGAGGGAGCTTCGGGGCCGAGCCGGACGGGGGAGACCCTGTTCGAGCTGAGCTCGAGCGCGATCGAGCCTCCGGCTGCCGAGCCCGCCACCGACAGCACCGCCGCCGGCTCGCACCCCAGCTCCCCCCCCGCCGCGCAGTCGTCGCGCAGCGCGTCCAGCTCACGCAAGAGCGGCCTCCGCGCGCGTCGGCGCGGCTCGAGCAGCGGCAGCGGCTCGGCCACTGGGCGTCTGCCCCCGGCGCCAGACCTCGACAGCGACGACCCCCTCGTGGGCCAGGAGCTCGACGGCCGCTACCGGCTGCTCGAGCCCCTGGGCCAGGGCGGCATGGCCGCGGTCTACAAGGCCTGGCACCTGATGCTCGAGCGCCTGGTCGCGGTCAAGCTGATCCGACGCGACGTCTCGACCAACCCGCGGTTCCGCGAGCGCTTCTTCCGTGAGGCCGAGATCTCCACCTCGATCGTGCACAAGAACGTCGTCCAGGTGCGCGACTTCGGCGAGACCGAGGACGGCACCTTCTACATGGTCATGGACTACGTCGAGGGGCTGACCCTCGGCCAGCTGCTCAAGTCCGAGGGCGCCTTCGAGGGGCGACAGGCGGCGCGGATCGCGGTCCAGGTCTTGAGCGCGCTGAGTGAGGCCCACCGCCAGGACGTGGTCCACCGGGACATCAAGCCCGAGAACGTGATCGTCGAGGCCGACGAGCAGGTCAAGGTGCTCGACTTCGGCCTGGCCAAGGTCCTGCGCTCCGACGAGGAGCAGGGCCTGACCCGGATCGGCGCCGTGCTCGGCACGCCGAAGTACATGAGTCCGGAGCAGGCCGCGGGCCAGCCCTGCGACGGGCGCTGTGACCTGTATTCCGTGGGGGTCGTGCTCTACGAAATGCTGACCGCCAAGCTGCCCTTCGACGCGAGCAGCTCGGACGACATGATCCAGGCCCACATTGCCAAGCAGCCCACGCCGATCGCGGACGTGCTGCACGGCATGACCCCGCCTTCGGAGCTGGTGGCGATCGTCGATCGCGCCCTCGCGAAGAAGCCCGACGAGCGCTGGCAGACGGCCGAAGAGTTCGAGCAGGCGCTGCAGGAGTTCCTCGACAGCGCGCACACCGACGTGGGCGACGAGGTCCGCGAGTCGGACTTCACCGACGCGGTGCCGATCCACCTGCCCAACTTGCCCGACCCGATCAGCCTCTCGCGCTGCGTGTTCCTCGAGGACGACGTCGACGGGTTCCGCTTCGTGGTCACCCCCGAGGTCTATCGCCGCGATCAGCTGGCGGAGTTCGTCAATCAGATCGAGATCGCGGGGCGGATCGCGCACCCTGCGCTGGCCGAAGAGACCGAGGCGGGCGCCTACCCCGGCGGTCGCTACTACGCCTTCGTGCCCATGGCTCGTGGACAGTCGCTGCACGAGCGGATCTCCCAGGGCGCGCTGCCCCTCGACGTGTGGTATCGCCACGCCAAGGCGCTGCTCGCCGCCATGGCGAAGAGCCACGACTTCGGCATGACCCACCTCGCGCTCTGCCCGCACCTGATCACCCTGACCCCCGAGGGGCCCGTGCTGCACGGACTGGGGGTCGTGCCGGCTGCCCAGTCGGGCTGGAGCAACCCCACCAACGACGTCGAGGACCTCGCGCTGCTCCTGCTGCAAATGCTCGCCGGCGCCCACGTCCACGAGGTCGGCGTGGACCTCGTCAAGCAGGCGGGCTTCGCCGCCGCCCCCGAGGCCGTGCGCCCGGTGCTAGAGAAGGCGCTGAGCAACCTCCCCTTCCCCCACGCCGGCGCGCTGCTGCGCGCGCTGCAGATCGTCAACCCGGCCTTCAACGACGCGCCGCCTCTCTCCTCGGCGGTGCTGCCGGCGGTCGCGGCTCCGGCGCAGGCGGCAGCCGAGGCGCAGGCGGCGCCTCAGTCTCAGCAGACGATCGTGATCGTGCTCCTGGTGTTGGTGGTCGTGTTGTTGATCGTGGTGATCCTGCAGGCGGCCTTGTAGGAGGCTTCAGCGCGGGGCCACGACCTCGAGCCGCGTCACGTCGCTCCAGCCTTGAGCTGCGCCCGGCGGTTCCCAGCGCGCGGGGCACACGCGATACCGCCCGGGGGCGATCGCCAGCAGCGGGAGGGTGATCCGGCGGCGGACGGGCGCCAGCCACAGCGAGCCGTCGCGCTCCACGGCCTCGGGCACTGGCGCCGCGAGGCGGCAGCCGCCGGGGAGGGGCACCTCGAGCAGACCACCGGGCGGCGCGCGCTCGAGCTCGAGCTCGAGCAGGAGCTCCTCGCCGTAGCGGACCTGGTGCACGGGCTCCCCCCCGCGGCTGAACCAGCGCCGGACCGGGGTGCCGCCCGCCTGGGCGCGGGGGATTCGGGTCGTGAACAGCGCGGCGCAGTTCACCGGGCCGAGCTTGGACTCGACCTCGAGCTGGAGCCCCGGGCGGAGCATGCCGCCGCGGCGTCGCAGCCAGGGCGTCCACTCGGCGAGCCCGTTGCCGGTCCACACCTCGTAGATCGGATTGCCCTCGACGAAGATCCGCACCCGCTCGCCCGGTTGCTCGCTGGCGCTGGCCGTCGCCTGCGCGAGGGCCAGGGCAGCGGGCCCGGTGGTGGCCGGGTCGGACCACTGGGCGCCGCGGCGGCCCAACAGGGCGTCGCTCAGCAGGTCCGCGGGCGGGGCCCTGCCGCTCTCGCGCAGGGCTTGCCACAGCGCGCACAGCCCGCGCGGGGAGAGGTGCGCGCGGGCCTCGAGGGCCTGGGCCAGGACCAGGCGCGCGCGCGCCGGGGGGCCGGTCTCGTGCAGGGCGCGGGCCAGGATCGCGAGCGCGTCGGCGGGGGTCTCGCTGGGGTCGGGGACGGTGACCCCTGAGAGCTCGCCCGCGAGGGCGCGGGCGAGCAGCGCCGTGGGGGCGGTGCTCGAGCCGATCGCGGCCAGGCCGCGCCGGCGGAGGTCGGCGGGCACGGCGAACCCCGCCCGATCGAGGCGCACCAGCTCGAGGGTCACGTCGGCGTTGCGCGCGCCCCAGCCGTCGGCCTCTCGCCAGGCGAGGGCCAGGCGCGGCGCGAGGGCGCCGAGGGTTTGCCGGCGGTCGGGGTCCCAGTTGGGCGGGGTCAGGCGCCGCGTGCGGCAGGCGCCGCGCAGGGTCTCCTCGGGGAGGAGCCCCCAGAGGCTGGCCAGCGGGCGAGGGTCTTCGTCGAGGGCGCGCAGCGCGGAGAGGCTCGCGGTGGCCCAGTCGGGAGAGACGGCGACCTCGAGTCGGGTGCGCCCCGCCTTCGCGCGGGCGGGCGCGGCGAGGGTCCAGCTCGCGTTCACCCCGGGGCGGGCGAAGTCGGACCAGGCGACCGGCGTCCACACCCCGGGCTGAAGGACCTCGATCGGGGCGCTGGCCTCGACGCTCTGGGCGCCGTCCTCGGAGCGGGCCACGGCGCGGACGCGCGCCTGGGCGGCGCTCCCGCGCCGCGCGCGCAGGGGCAGCACGAGCAGCACGTCGCCGTCGACGTCGAGGGCGACCTCCTGGGGCCCGGTGGCGCGGCGGGGGTCGATCTTGGCGCCGCGCAGGACTCGCGCCTGGCCGAGGTCGACCTCCTCGTCTTCCCAGCTCACGCGCCACAGACCGGGGGTCGCCCCGCGCAGCTCGACGGAGAGCTCGGCGGTGTCGGACTCGACCAGGTGCGTCGGCGCGGCGAGCTCGATCCGCAGCTTCGGGGGTTCTCCTCGCGGCAGCCAGGCCTCGCCTCGCTCTCCGTCAGCGGTGAGGGCGACCACGCGGATCCAGCTGAGGCCCGGCGGGGCGGGGGGCAGCTCGACGCTCGTGCCCTCGAGGGGCACACCGACCTCGGGCAGCGCCTGGGTCCAGCCGGCGTCGGCGGTCCAGGGCAGGGTCGAGCGGTGGGCGGCGGCTGCGGCCGCGTCGCCGTCGAGGGCGGTCAGCCGCGCGCGACCCACGACGGCCTGCCCTTCGCGACGGAGGGTCACGTGAACGGCGCCGCCTTCGCCGAGGGTCAGCACGGGCTCCAGCGGCGGCGGGTCCAGCGGCTCGTCGAGCTCGAGCCAACGCACGGCCCCCTCGCGCAGGGTCGCGACCCGGACCCGGGCTCCCGGGGGGCAGGTGACCCGAGCGCGGAGCACGCCGTCTTCCAGGGCGATCACCTGGGCCGGTCGCTGGGGGTCGACCTCGAGCAGCGCGCTCCCCCGCGCGCCGGGCTCCCAGGCGAGGACCTCGAGCTCGCGCCCCTCGCGGCGGAGGAGCCCCCCCGCGCCGTCGCTGGGCGAGACCGCGCGGTCGACGGGGCCGGCCACCGCGAGCAGCTCATGGGTCACCCGGTGCTCGCGGCCCTGGGGGTCGGTCGCGCTGAGGGTCACCCGGTAGCTGCCGGGGCGCTCGAGGCTCACCGGGTGGCGCACTCGCCCCTGGGTGTCGGCGCGGGTGTCCCGTGTCCACGACTCGGGGCCCTCGAGGGTCAGGGTCAGCGTCGCGTTGGGTCGCCCGACGCCGCCGAGGGAGGCGACGCTGCCGTCGAGGTGGAAGCGAGACTGAACGGGGACGGCGCGGGGGCCCTCGAGTCGCAGCGCGAGGTCCGCGGGCGCCCAGGAGAAGCTGCGCGCGCTCGCGTCGTGGGGGGCGTCCAGCGGCCAGGCGCGCAGGTGCACGACCCCGGCTGCGGGCGGGGTGCCCAGCTCGACGGCGGCGCGCCCCTCGGCGTCGAGCTCCAGGGTGTGCGTCTCGAGCAGCGTGGTCTGCGCCTCCGCGCCCATGCGCCAGGGTGGCAAGGGGCCGGCCGCGGCCACGTCCCAGCGGGCGCGGCTCCAGTGGACCTCGAGCCGGACCCCGGCGCCGACGAGGGGCCCCCGGCCCCGCCAGCGGCCGCGCAGCTCGATCCGGGGGTGGACGTCGCTCGTCGCCCGGGGGGCGACGACGCGCAGCTCGCGGACTTCGCTGCGCCGGGGGAGGACCTCGAGGGCGCGCAGGACCCCCGCGTGCTCGAGGGTGTAGCGACCGGCGGGGGCGTAGGGCGGCAGCCGCAGCCGCGCCACGCTGACCCCGCCCTCGGCCGGACGCACGAGCTCGGACTGGAGCTCCGCTCCGCTGGGCGCCAACAGGCGCAGGGGGCGAAAGGCGACGCCGTGGCGGACCTCGACGCGCAGGCTCTGCCCGGGGCGGTAGCGCGCGAGCTCGGGGGTCAGGCTGGGGGCGGGCTCGGGGCGGGCGACCGCCGGGGGCAAGCTCCGCCACACGGGGGCGCCCCCGACCCAGGCGAACACAGCGCGCGCGGCGGGCTCGCGAAAGCGCACCAGGGCGCCGCCGGGGTCGAGGGTCTCCAGCGCGCGGGCGTCGGCGTCGAGCAGGGTCCAGGCGACGTCGCTCAGCGGGGTGTGGGTCGCGAGGGACCAGGTCGCCAGGCGCACCCCGTCGGCGTCGCGCTCGACCCCCAGCGCCACGTCGGCGACGAACAGGGCGCGGGTCATGCGCACGTCGCGGCAGGTCGCCGCGAGCAGGTAGAGCCCGGGGTCGAGGGCGGGGAGGCTCACCGTGTGGGCCCCGTCGTCGAGGGGGTCGAGGCTCCACACCTGGACCCGGCTGAGCGAAGCGCGGGGGGGCGCGCGTAGGCGCGCACCCAACCCGCGCTCGCTGGCTTCGCTGCGCCAGCGCGCGGGGTCGACGCGATACAGCCGCAGCCCCAGCGGTCCGGTGGCGCGCCCGCGGAGCTCGACCGCCGCGCCGGCGCCGGCGGTGACGTGGGCCGGGGCGCGGAGCTCGAGCTCCGCGCCGGCCAGCCGCAGCAGCTCGCGGCTCACGTCCAGGCCTTCCTCGAGCAGCTCGCGGTAGGCGCGCTGGCCGTCGTCCAGGCGAGAGAGCGCGACCAGAAGCTCGGCGCGAAGCAGGCGCGCCGCGTCACGCTCGGCTGGGGCGAGCTCCCCCGCGAGGGCAGACTCGATCGCCGCCAGGCCTGCGGCCGGCGGTGCCCGTCGGGCGCGCTCGAGGTCGAGGCCCTGGCCCCAACACGCGAGCGCACACAGCGCCCAGGCTGCCGTCAGCTTGCTCCAACTCACGCTCACCCGTTCCAGCCTACGTCACTCGAGGGTGGGTCGTTCGCGGCCCCTCGCAGATTCTGCGAAACGGTCCCGCGGGGGCTGGGTTGTAGGGGCTGGACAGGACGGGCGCATGCTTCCCTTCAGACTCGCAGCGACTCTCGTAACTGCAGCCTCCGTAGGCCTTTGCCATGGCGGCGGGCACCCCGAAGTCGAGATCACGGTCGACGGCGACCACCGCCGGATCGTGGCCAACGGGCTACCGGATCACTCCCACGGGGTGTTCCCCAACGTGGGCAACCCCAACCGGATCCAGCCCCAGCGCTACAGCTTCCGCGTCCCGCTGAAGCCGACCGCCGCCACCCACCCGGTCCCCGCGCGCGGGATCCTGTTCGGGGTCGCGCTCAATGGAGTGGTCTTCGACCCGGGGACCGCCGAGCGCTGGGGGTCCCTGCACTACGACGCCCGGGGCGGGATCGACCTCGGGCTCGACGCGAACCACGCCCACGTTCAGCCCAGCGGCGCCTACCACTACCACGGCCAACCCCGAGGGTTGGTCGCCGCGCTGGGCGGCAACGAGACGAGCATGCGGCTCCTCGGCTACGCGGCCGACGGCTACCCGATCTACGCCTCGCGCTGCCCGCGGGACCCCGCCGACCTGAGCAGCCCCCTGATCGGCATGCGCTCGAGCTACCGGCTCAAGCCGGGCCAGCGCAGCTACGGCCCCAGCGGTCGCCACGACGGGACCTTCGTCGAGGACTACGAGTTCGTCGCCGGCCTGGGCGACCTCGACGCCTGCAACGGACGCACGGGTAAGACCCCTGAGTATCCCCAGGGCACCTACTACTACGTGCTGACCCCGAGCTTTCCCTTCGTCCCCCGCATGTTTCACGGGCTCCCCGACCTCTCGTTCTCGAAGTTCGCGATCGGCGCTCCCGAGCCCCCCAGCCGCCTCGCCCAACGCGGCCGCCGCGGCGGACCGCGAGGCCGACAGCAGCAGGGCGGACCGTCGCCCCGCGGCGGACAGCAAGGCTTCGGTCCTCCGCCGCCGCCGCCCGGTGGACAGCAAGGTCCCCAGGGCGGGCAAGGCTTCGGTCCGCCGCCGCCGCCGCCCGGTGGACAGCAAGGTCCCCAGGGCGGGCAAGGCTTCCCGCCGCCGCGAGGCGGACAGGGAGGGCAAGGCTTCCCGCCGCCGCCGCCGCCGCCGCCGCCGGGTGGTGGTCAGCAGGGGGGGGCTCCGCCGCGTGGCGGGCAGCAGGGTTTCCCCCCTCCGCCACCCCAGGGCGGGCAAGGCTTCCCGCCGCCGCGAGGCGGACAGGGAGGGCAAGGCTTCCCGCCGCCGCCGCCGCCGCCGGGTGGTGGTCAGCAGGGAGGGCCTCCGCCTCCAAGAGAGGGCAGGCAGGGCTTCCCGCCGGGAGGCGGACAGCAAGGAGGACCGCCTCCGCCGCCCCGCGGCCAACCGGGCGGGGCCCGTCCCCCGCGAGGCGGACAGGGTGGGCACGGCTTCCCGCCACCGCCGCCCGGGGAGGGCCCGCCGCCGCCGCCCGAGGGTGAACAGCAAGGCGGACCCCAAGGTTTCCCACCCCCGCCGCCTCCTCCACACGACGAGCCGCCCGCCGAAGGCCCCTCCGAGCTCCCTCCCGGCAGCCGCTGGTTCCTGTAGGATCTGGCCTCGATTGGAGGACCCCATGATCCGGATCGCCGTCGCCCTGACCCTGCTCGCCAGCGCTGTCGCCTGCGCCCAGGACTCGCGCCCGACCAGCAAGCCCACCAAGCAAGAGGCCGAGCCCGTGACCTCGAACGGGGGGCTGACCTTCACCGCCCAGGAGGGCTGGGAGCAGCTGCCGCCCAAGAGCAAGATGCGCGTCGTGACCTACCGCCTCCCGCACGTCGAGGGCGACGCCGAGGACGCGGAGCTCGTCGTGTATCACTTCCCGGGCAGCGGCGGCAGCGTCGAGGACAACCTCAAGCGCTGGTACGGCCAGTGGTCGCAACCCGACGGCAAGAACACGGCCGACGTGGCGGAGACCAAGAAGGCCAAGGTCAGCGGGCTCGACGCGACCCTGGTCGACCTCACCGGGACCTTCCAGGCCGAGACCCGACCCGGCTCGGGGGAGCGGGTCAAGAAGGAGGGCTGGCGCATGCTGGCCGCGATCGTCGAGGCCCCCGGCGGCCGGCACTTCGTCAAGTGCGTCGGCCCCGCGAAGACCGTCGCCAAGTGGCACGACAGCTACCGCGCGTTCCTCGAGGCGATCCAGACCGACCAGTAGGACGGCCTACTCCGAGCTCGCTCTCCCCGTGACCAGCGCGTCGCGGGTCGAGCGGTGGGCTTCGTCGAGGCTTCCGTCCTCGGCCAGGCCGACCTCTGCGAACACGGCGGCGGCCCCCCGGAGGGCCGGGCCCTGGAGGTGGACCGCCTCGAGGGCGGCGAAGGTCCCCGCTCCGCACGCGGCGTCGACCTCGGCGGCGAAGTCCGCGGCGGAGACCGAGCCGCGGGCACCGAGGCTGTCGAGGAGGTGCTCCAGCCGCTGGCCCTTGCCCCGCAGCCGGAGGTCGAGGTCGAGCATGAACAGCGCGCCGCCCCAGTAGAGGGCGGGGTAGGCGTGGTCCTCGCGGGGGGTCCGCGCCAGCACGCGCAGGCTGTCGCGCCCCACCCGCGTGGCGGCGCTGGCCACGCCTCGGCGGAGGCGGCCGAGGGCCTCCGCCGCGTCGTAGTGCCCGGCCCGCCAGCCGGCCAGGTGCTGGAGGTAGGTCGCGGCGCCTTCGCGAATCCAAGCCGCTCCGGGTGAAGACGGCAGCTGCGCGCGGCACAGCGAGCGCAGCAAGACCCAGTCTTCGGCGAAGCTCGGGGTGCCCTGGCCGACGGGGATCGCAAGGCTCGGCGGGTCGCTGGGGCGGAAGCTCGGGGTGCCGACGCCCTCGCCGCTGCGCGGGAGCACGAGCACCAGCACTTCACGCTCGGGGAGCACCGTGTGCAGCGCGCGCCAGGCCTCGCTGAACCAGGCCTCGAGGGCGGTCTCGTCCCAGCCGTCGCCGAGCAAGACCAGCCGCGCACCCGGGGCGAGCTCACGGGCCTCGGCGCCGAAGGCGTGGAAGCCCGGGCAGTGGAGGGCCGCCGCGCTCAAGGCGAAGCCGTCGTCGGTGGGGCGCGTGGGCACGCTCGCGAGGCCCTCGATCCGCAGGGTCGCGCGCGCGCCGTCGCGAGGGCGGAGGAGGTAGGCGGCGCCGTCCACCGCGTAGCAGCCGTCGGCCCCGGTCCCCGCGCTGGGGTCCGCGGCGTCACCGATCCGGTAGCGATAGCGCAGCTCGCGCGCCGAGGCGGCGAGCTTCAACCCGCTGGAGGTCGCCTCGAAGAGCCCCTCGGGTTCGGAGCGCAGCCCCTCGATCCGACCCAGGCCCTGGTCCCACGTCCAGAAGCGCGGCGCGCCGGGGGGGAGCTCGAGGCGCACGTCGAGCGCCCCCTCCGCGCTGCAGCTCACCGTGTAGCGCAAGCCGCTCGGCTCGGGAGGAGGCGGGTCGGAGCTGGCGCAGCCGGCGAGGAGCGCGAGGGCGGTGAGGAGCGAGCCGCGGATCACTGGGGGTGCTCCTTGCGGATCTTGGCCAGCGCCTCGCGCGCGGGCTCGAGGTCCGGGTGCGGCGACTGCTGCCGCTCGAGGAAGAGCTCGATCTCGGCGGCCGCTCGCTGGGGGTCGTCACCCCGGGCGTACTGTACGGAGCCACGCCAGTAGTGCGCGGCGTGCAGGTTGGGGTCGAGCTCGAGGGCGCGGTCGAAGTCGCGGAGGCTGGTCTCGATCTCGCCGATCGCGAAGCTGCAAATGCCGTGCTGGAACGTGGGGTACGCCTGCTGGGGGTAGTGCTCGAGGTAGAAGCGGAGGTCCTCCTCGGCCAGGGCGAAGCGCTTCGACTCGAAGTAGCCGTGCCCGCGCAGGCCGCGCCAGCGCACCGCGTCGGGGGAGTCGGGCCAGAGCTCGAGGGCCTGATCGACCAGACTCACGGCGAGGTCGAAGTTGGTGGCCCGCATGGCCGCGAGCGCGCGCTGCACGCTCTGCTTGGCCTGTTCCTTGTCGCGCTCGCTGGCGGGGGGCGCAGGCGGTGGCTCGACGACGGGGGGCGGGTCGATCGCGGGCGGATCGAGCGCGGGCGGGTCGGTCGGAGGGGGGTCGACCGCGGAGGGGTCGCCCGCGGCGACCTTGGGGTTCTGCCGACCGAGGACGAAGCCGATCACCAGCGCTGCTGCGATCACGCCTGGGAGGACCAGGAGCGCGGTCTTCCAGGGAGCGGGAGCGTGTCGGCGCTGGAGCTGAACCTCGCTCGGCGTTCCCAGGAAACCCTGCAGCGCGGCGGCGAGCGAGTCCGCGCTCGGGAAGCGCTTGCCCGGCGCCGCGCGCAGGGCGCGCTGGCAGATCCGGTCGAGCTCGCGCGGGACCTTCCGCGCGAGGTCGCTCGGCGGACTGGGGTCGGGCCCGCCGGGGGGCAGCCCGGTGAGGCAGGTGTAGAGCACCCCGCCGAGGCCGAACAAGTCGCCGGCGATACTCGGCGGCTGACCGGCCGCCTCTTCGGGAGCCTGGTAGCCGGCCAGCCGGTGGGCGCTGCCGCTCACGCGCGCGAGGCCGAAGTCGCTGAGGGCCGGCTCGTCGTCGGTGCCGAGCAGCACGTTGGCCGGGGTCAGGTCTCCGTGCACCACCCCCTCCCGGTGCGCGAGGCCCAGGCCCTCGGCGAGCCGGAGCACGAGCCGCGCCGACCTGCGCGGCGAGAGCTGACCCCGTGTGCGCAGGCGGTGCTCGAGGCTCCCTCCGCCGAAGAGGGCCGTGGCCAGGAAGGGGCGCCCCGCGTGCAGCCCGACCTCGAGCAGGGGCACCACCGCGGGGTGCCGCAGGTTCAGCAGGGCGCGGACGATCCGTTGGAACTCGACCGCGGCCGGAGACCCCGCAGGGAGCGGACGCTCGAGCAGACGCACGGCGACCTGACGCAGCGACTGCGGATCGCGGGCGACCCACACCCCGCCCACGTCGCTGCGGCCGAGCTCACGTTCGAGGGCGAAGCGACCGACGTGCGTTTGTGCGTTCACTCCGCGGTGGGCGGGTCGGGCTCGTCGGGGGTGTCTTCGGGCTCGGGCTCGCGCGGCGGCGGCGGCGTCACCTTGACGTCGAGGTCGACCTTCTTCCCGCCGGTCTCGGGGTCGCGCGGGAGGAACTCGATCTCGGCCGAGATCTTGATCTTGTGGTTCTCGACGAAGCGGTCGAGCTCCTCCTGCAGGTCCATTTGTTTGAGGAACTTGCTCAGCTCGGCGGCGACGAAGCGGTAGAGGTCGTCCTTGCCCTTGGACGCGTTCTGCGTGATCGAGCGCGCGATATCCCGCGGGATCTTGGCGTCCTTCACGTAGCGCCGGACCGTGTCTTCGGTGAGGAAGTAGGCGCCCAGCCCGAGGGCCAGGATCTTACCCGTGAGGCTCTCCGGTCCGGTCTCGTCGGGGTCGGCCACTAGTAGTCCTCGAGGGCGGCCTGAGCCGCGCTGGCGAAGTCGTCGCTGGCCAACAACGCCCCGGACTCGCTGCGCAGGAAGCGCGCGGCGCGGGTCATGAGCTTGCGGTATTGATCAGCCTGGGAGTCGGGCCCCACGATCAAGAGGAAGAGCCGCACCGCCTCGCCGTCCGGCGACGCAAACTCGATCCCGTTCTGCGTCCGGCCGAGCACCGTGCGGAACCCCTTGACCTGCTTGAGGCGCACGTGGGGCATGGCCACGCCCTCACCGATCGCCGTGCTGTGCAGCTTCTCGCGCTCGTAGATCGCGTGGAGCAGCTCCTCGAGGGTCAGTCCGTCGTCGACCTGGCCGAGGGCCGCGCTGGCGAGCGCCTGCAGCGCGTCTTCGGCGTGGGTGGCGTCGAGGTCCACGACGGCTTCCGGCCGCAACATGGCCGCGAGGGTGGGCATTACGAATCCTCCGCCGGGTCGTCCGGGGCCACCGCCGTGGCGCCGCTCTTCAGCGCGCGCAGACGGTCCATGGCCGAGCTTGCTTTCTTGGAGACCTTCTCGTCGGCGGCTTCACCGGGCGCTTCGGGTCCCTTGCTGATCTTGGGGGTCGGCTTCTCGTTGCTCTCGCCGCCGGACGTGCCGGCCTTGAGCGCCTTGAGGCGACTCATGGCGGAGGTGGCCTTCTTGGAGACGCCAGCGTCCGCGGGGTCGCCGGGAGCCTCGGGGCCCTTGGAGACCTTGGGCAGGGAGTC
>Ga0070729_10001618_pt1 | contig 33201 bp, 19 predicted proteins | sample tdDd472_FD_66725 | JGI IMG/M metagenome (GOLD analysis project Ga0070729, IMG submission 66725) | Marine sediment microbial communities from the Atlantic coast under amendment with organic carbon and nitrate - tdDd47.2 | ecosystem: Environmental > Aquatic > Marine > Coastal > Sediment | place...
TGCGGCGCCCCAATGGTTATTTCATGAATTATTTTAAAAAACTCCAGGGGGCAACTTTCGAAAGTACTTTTAAAAATGGTGAACATGGACGCTTGGCCACCCAATCAAGTTTAGCCATCGCAAGAGGACAATTTGCCCGCAATAATATCATAGCCCAGGAAGGCAACCAAGGGCCCTACAAACTGCGGGGTACCCAAAACGAACGCTTTATCATCATCCTATCGGGTACGGAGAAAGTATGGCTAGATGGCCAGTTGATGAAACGGGGCTTAGAAGCCGATTATATCATTGATTATAACCGTGGAGAACTCACCTTCACCTTTCGCCGCTTGATCACCAAGGACAGTAGGATTATCATCGAATTTGATTATTCCGATCAAAACTACCTCCGATCAATGTATGCGACCAATCTCGATTACCAGGAAAACAAGGCACGCCTCTATCTCAACGCCTTTAGTCAACAGGATAACAAGAATGCCACCGGCGATCTGGAGCTGAGCGATAATGAAAAAAGCTTGCTAAGCCAAATCGGAGATCAATTTGCCGATGCCTTTGTCTCTACCATTGATACCTTGGAGAGAAATGCGGAATTGCGCGCCACTTACGAACTGAAAGATACCCTCATTTCTTGCCTCGGCCCCGACAGCCTTAGCCAGTATCTAGCGTATTCAACTGACTTGGAAAAAGCACAATACATTGCTCGTTTTTCCCAAGTAGGATTCGGGAATGGTCAATATATTTTAGATACCGAAACTACTGCCAATGAACGGGTTTACAAATGGGTAGGATTCGATCCGGTTTCTTGCCAAGCTTTAGGCAATTATGAACCCATCACCAACTTATCGGCTCCCATGCAGCAACAACTCTTCAGTGGGGGGTTCGAATACCAATTTTCTGAAAAAGCTAGCTTAAAAACAGAAGTAGCTCTGAGTCGGATAGATTTGAATCGCTTTTCTAAAGTAGATGATGACGATAATGTAGGGCTAGCAGGGTTTACTACCTTCCAACGGGAGTTTCAGTTAGGCAGTGATTCCAGTGGATGGTCATTGAATACAAGTTTGAGCTACGAATTCACCCAAAACAACTTCCAAGCTTTAAATCCCTATCGCGCGCCTGAATTTCTACGGGATTGGAACATTGCCAATGTTGCCGGCCAGGGAACAGCAGTGCAGGCAGCAGAGCAAATCGGTAAGTTCGGTTGGCAATTGGCCAAAGAACACTGGGGTAATCTCTCCTATGGTTTCAGTGGTTTTCTTCGGAAAGACCTTTATGAGGGTGTCCGACATGAAGGAGAAATCCACCTCAAACGAGGCACCTGGACCATAGATGGCAAAGGCAGTTACTTAAATACCGATGAAATAGATCGACAAACCCGTTTCTTTAGACCTAATTTACGGATTAGTAAAAAGCTGCCTTGGCTAGACAATTGGGAGTTGGGCTGGGCGGGAGAAAGGGAGAAAAGCGAGCGATTTGATGGCTTAAGTGATACACTCCTGCAAAGTAGTTTTCATTATGATAGATACAGCATCTTTCTGGAAAGCCCTGAGAAAGAAACCTATCAAATCGGCTTTAAATTCAATCAAAGGAAAGACTTTCTACCCGCTACTGATGCCTTTGCACACAGCACTACCGCGTCAGAGCTAGCCTTGGATGGAAGCTGGAAAACCAAAGGAAAACGCAATCGGCTGCGCATAGGCGGTGGTCTCACCTATCGAGAATTGGCCATCCTCCGTAGTGACCTCAGCCCTGAGCAACCCGCCGAGACCTACCTGGGGCGCACCGATATCAATATTAATTTATTTCGAGGAGCCGTTCAGTCCAACACTATTTATAATATTGGCTCTGGACAAGAACCTAAAATTGAATATACTTATGCCCAAGTTCGGCCGGGCTCAGGTACACACATTTGGCTGGATTCGATCTATAACAATGATGGAAAAATCCAAGAATTTGAGATGGAAGTGGCTCCTTTTCAGGATTTGGCCGATTATATCCGTATCAGTAATATCACCGATGAGTTTATACGAACCGATAATGTAAGTTTTAACCAAAGCCTTCGCATCAATCCCAGAGCGGTATGGTTCAATAAAAAAGGCTTCAAAAAATGGCTGAGTCGCTGGTCGGGACGTTCCAATTTACAGCTCAATCGAAAAACTAGAGCTGCGCCACAAGTCAGAACCTACGATCCCTTTCAGGTCAATATAGCGGACACGGCCCTCGTCAGCCTCCGCTCCACCATCAACAATAATTTGTTCTTCAACCAAACAGATCCGACCTATGGTTTCCAAATTGGACAAAAAGACAATCGAAGTAGAGTCGTCCAAACATCGGGCTTCGAGAGTCGGCGACTAACCGATTGGTTTGTACAGGGTCGTTGGAATCTATCTTCAGAAATCAGCACACGCTTAACCAGTACTTTTGGGCAAAAGGAAAGTGATTCAGAGTTTTTTACCAACCGAGATTATCTGCTACAATTTTGGCGTTTGGAACCTGAGTTCACTTATCAAAAAGGCCAGTCTTTTCGTACCATTCTGCGCTATAAATACCAACAGGATCGCAATGCATTTATCGTGAATGGGGAGGAAGCGCAGCAGCATGATTTTTCGTTAGAAATGGTCTACAAGCAGCGCTTATTGAATCTTAAATTTTCCTTCATTGATGTGAGCTATGAAGGCCAGGCGAGTTCTCCGGCTGGCTTAGCCATTCTCAATGGGCTACAGCAAGGACAGAATTTCATTTGGAACCTGAGTTTAAATCGACAATTGGCCAAAAACATCCTGTTGATCCTGAGTTATGAAGGGCGAAAAACGGGTACGTCTAAAGTTATTCATGTAGGTCGTGCACAAGTCGCTGCCACTTTCTAACAGTAGGCTTACTAGATATATCACCTATTTCCTCAGTCTTTCGCTACTCAAGCCGACAAATATCGAACTATTCCTACCATCTTATATGCTACAATCTTAATTTTGTCGTTCTGGTAAGTGCTTGGACATTTTTAAGTTCCTTTTTTGGCCGAGCGATTTTTTTGTCCAGATGAGGCGAAAAAAGTAGTTCTAGCCAAAGCTAAAACGAGGCTTTTCAACGAAATATGGGCAAAAAAAGGGCCGCCATAAAAAGTGTAAGTTAAATGTGTCCAAGCACTTGAAAATCACAATTTAAAGACCAATATGAAGCACGTCCAAATACTCCTCATTTTTGTATTCTTTTCTCTCTCTTTAAGCGCCCAGGAAAAACAATACCTTTGGCAATCGGTAGAAGAAAGCAACCTCTTTTTACCCCAAGATGCGGAGGTTTCGCTTCCTATAGAAAAGTACGAAGTTTTTGAACTTGATCTGCCCGAGTTAAAGGCTCAACTAGCCGCTGCTCCCGCAGAGTTTAGTACCAAAGCGCAGACCCCACTATTGATCCGATTTCCACTCCCCGACGGAAGTACCCATCTATTTTCTGTAGTACATTCGCCGGTCATGGGAGAAGCCATCAGTGCACGCTACCCTAGTATTCGTTCTTTCAAGATAGTTAGTACTACACAGCCAGCTTTAGTGGGTAGAATAGATTATTCGCCAGCGGGATTTCACGCTTATTTGAATTCGCCAGCAGGCATCATTTATATCGACCCTTACGCTAGCGTAGCTACCCGATACCATGTGGCGTATTATGCCAGTGATGTACATATTGAAGCAGATCAAATGCCTGCCTTGAGTTGTGGTGTCCATGATCTTGATTTGGCAGATTCGCCATTAGAAGATATTCACTTTGATGAAGATTTTGACCTACAAAAATCAAAAACAGCTGAGGTAGTTTCCTTGCGCACTTACCGACTCGCCTTGGCCTGTACCGGCGAATATGGCCAAGCTAAAGGGGGGACGGTTGAGGCCGTCTTAGGCAGCATGAATACAGCCGTTAATCGAATCAATCTAATATTTGAACAAGAGGTAGCTGTTCGTATGGTAATTATTGACCGAAACGACGAATTGATATCACTCGATCCTGCCACCGACCCCTACCTTGACGCTAGAGATGGTAGCGCCCTATTGACCCAAAACACAAGTAACTTAAATTCGAGAATCGGTTTTGGCACTTATGATATTGGCCACATATTCACTAGAGGTTGTGATAATGGTTTAGCAGGAGTAGCGAACCCTAGCTCTGTTTGTCAGGCCAATAAAGGCGCTGGCGTAACTTGCCATTTCACTAATGATGTTGAACGAATTGCAGTTGATGTAATGGCACATGAGATAGGCCATCAATTTTCCTGTGGACATAGCTGGAATAACTGTCCCAATTCAGCGAATCAATTATCTGCAGGGAATGCCTTTGAACCAGGAAGTGGCAGTACGATCATGTCTTATGCAGGGCTTTGTGGGGGGCTCAATAATGTGCAACCCAATGCCGACCCCTATTATAATATCGGTTCGCTAGAAGATTTTATCGAGTTTAGCCGGGAAGATGGAGGGAATAATTGTCCTACTATTACCCCTACAGCTAATCATACCCCCATTGTTACAACAGACTATGAGGCAGACTTTACCATTCCGATTAGTACGCCGTTTCGATTAAACGCAAGGGGTACAGATGAAGACGGAGATGCTATTACATACTGTTGGGAACAATATGATTTGGGTCCTTCCAGTACACTCGGTAGCCCCACTGGAGATGCTCCTTTATTCCGCTCCTACTCTCCTACGGAAGATTCGACTCGGTTTTTCCCCAATCTAAATGCTATCTTGAATAATGCCTCTTTGGACGTAGAAGTTCTTCCTACTTATAGCCGTTTTCTTACCTTCCGGTGCACCGTTAGGGACAATAATCCAGAAGCTGGTGGTGTAGCCTGGACCCAAGTCAATTTCAAATCTTCCGATACAGCGGGGCCATTCCTAGTGACAGCTCCCAATAGTAACTCCGTGAGTTGGGAGGCTGGAAGTTCTCAATTGGTCAACTGGAATGTAGCGAATACCGATAATGAAATCATCAACTGTCGAAAAGTAAACATTCGGCTTTCTACCGATGGCGGCTTGACCTATCCTTTTCTCTTACTAGAAGGAACAGCCAATGATGGAGAAGCATTCGTTACTGTTCCGAATGTCACCACTGGTGCAGCGAGGATAATGGTAGAAGCCGCAGATAATATCTTTTTTGATTTGTCAAATGCCAGCTTTGACATTACGCCAGCTCAGGCCCCTTCTTTTTCTTTATCCGTCAACCCACTTACGACCCTCGACCTTTGTCCGCCTACATCCACAAGTTTGGCCATTGAAGCAGATGAATTACTGGGTTTTAGTGGTGATATTACACTGGCTCTTATTGGCGACCTACCACCAAATACCACTACCTCTTTCAGCCAGAATCCAATCCAAGTCGGTCAAAATGCCCAACTGGATGTGGTATTTGACGGTTTTTCGGAGGGCACCTATGACCTATTGTTGCGAGCACATGCGGGTACCGACACGATTTATAGAGACGTCAGGCTCTCTACCATTTCCAATGATTTTTCTGATCTTTCTCTGCAGAGTCCCGTAGATGGTACCACAGGGGTCATTCTTTCTAGTGATTTCAGTTGGACACCAAGCCTCAATGCCGATAACTACGATATTGAAATCGCAACAAGTCCTACTTTTTCAGCAGAAAGTATGATTCTACAAGATCAAGAACTTACGGCTACCACTTATAGTCCAAGTATACAATTTGAGGGGAATCAGATTTATTTTTGGCGGGTGCGACCAGAAAATGGCTGTGGCAAAGGCGCTTTTAGTGCTCCATTTGCTTTTCAAACTTCTACAGCCTCTTGCCAGCAAAGCAGTACTACTGATGTTCCGGTTACACTTCCTGGCTCAGGGCTTCCTACACGTGAGTTGGTCATTAATATCCCTTCTGGTGGCATCATTTCTGATTTAAATATCCCGCGTATTAGAGGTTCTTTCCAACCTGTCAATAGTTTAAAATTTAGTGTAATTAGTCCTAGTGGTAAGACGGCCATCTTGTTTGACCAAAACTGCGGTAATACCACCAATATAGATATTGGTTTTGATAGTGATGCCCCGCTGCCCATACAATGTGCCCCAGATGATAATCTCATTTTCCAACCGGTCGAATCATTAGATATTTTTGATGGCGAAATGGCGGCGGGTGATTGGATTCTTAAGGTTGAAGTCGTGAAATCTGGTTTCGGTGGTGGTGGTCGCATTGAGGAATGGATTTTGGAATATTGTGCTAGTCTAGCTCCTTCGACGCCTACCGTCCTGGTCAACGACACCCTACGCGTCCCCCCTAATCAGTTTAATATCATCACACGAGCAGAACTGGAGATCCAAGATCCAGAGCAAAGTGCCTTAGATTTGACTTACAGTATCATCACGCCACCTGCTTATGGCAGGGTACTTTTAGATGGTACTCCTTTACAAATGGGAGATCAATTTTTACAGGCACATATCAATGATAATCGAGTCGTATATGAACACGATGGTAGCGATATCATTTTTGATCAGTTCAGCTTCATTGTGGAAGATGGAACGGGCGGCTGGTTACCTACCCAGCAATTCCAAATCAAGATTGATGAAAATGCCGTAGTGAGCACTAATAATCCCTTGCTGAGCACTCCAGTTCGGGTTTATCCTAATCCTACGACAGGGCTGATCCAGCTCCTTTTTGAAGAAGTGCAGGAGCAAAATGTACAGGTACAAGTACTCAATATACAAGGGCAGGTGCTGCAACAAAAACAGCTCGTGTCACAATCATTGAGTTTCGACCTACAAGCTTATCCTACCGGTGTGTATTTCTTGCAGCTTCGTTCGGCGGAGGCGGTACGATCGTTTAAGGTGATACTGGAGTAGTTTTATAGCTTTTCTTTTCTAGCTGCGGATAAAAATCATTGTCCGCAGCTAGGAAACACCTCTCTTTTAGGAAGGTAACAAAGCCGGCCGCTGAGAAATCTCATGGTAGCAAATCACACCTTCACAAAAATAATGCGCCACCATGCTTTTGCGGGTAGCACCAGGCCGAGTGATCGCACTCCCTCCATGGATTAAATTGGCATGCCAAAGTAATACGTCGCCCTTTTTGGCGAGAAAGCTTTGAGGCTTAAAATCGTGCGTTTCTAATACCTCTTCTATTTTATCTTCAAAATGTTTATTAGCGAATTCGCCGAGGCGCCAGCGGCTGTGGCCCGAAGGATAATCTGCCGTGGAAATATAAGGTAAGCGGTGAGAGCCCGGGTAATAAGTAAGCGGGCCTTGATCTGGGCCAATGTCTTCCAAAGCGATCCAGGCGGCAATGAGGTAGCCCTGCGGTTCGGTCGTCATATGTATCGAATCGGAATGCGCACGCTGTTCACTGCCTGCAATAAAATTGATCGTGTGAAAAGGAATGATTTCCTTGCCCATAATGAAACGGAGCAAATGCAATAAGCGGGGGGAGCGAAAGAAGGTATTGGCCATCGGAGACACTTTAAAAGACTCCATAATTTTTCGGCCCGTATAATTAAAATCGAGGCTATCCTTTGCTAATAATTGATCGATTTCCTGATTCAGTTGATCCACTTCCTCCTCCTCAAAAAAGCTTTTTAAAATTAGATATCCCTCCGCTTCAAAATGCTCGATGCCAGCTTGCGTTTCTTCATCAAAGGCTTTAAATGCTGGATGTTCCTGTAACTGCTCTTTAGCATCCGGTCGATCTAGCCAGGGAATATCCTGATGATGCGGTTGAAAATCCTGACTACCTATGTTGCTCAATATACTTTTCTGAAGACCATATTTCTTGTATAAAGGTTTATTGTGCTGTAGTTGATGCCGATTCAACCAATTATTAATCACATATAGGATCTTGTACTGTCGCAGTACACCGGTGTATTTACGGAATATTTTACCCAAAGATATCATGCCACAAAGGTAGCCTTTTTTGGAGATCGAATGTTGGAAACAGCAAGGGAATATCAAGCACGAAGCGTAGCCTTCATGCTATCTTCCTGGTGCCTCCACAGCTCTTGAAAGATGGAGCTTTCTTTACGAAGCTGCACAAAAGTACCTTCATCCACCACCTTCCCATTTTCTAGGATGTACACATAATCAAACTTTGTCAGTAGATGCAGTCGATGTAAAGAAGAGATGACCGCTTTTTCCTCAAACTCCTTGAATAATCGGTCGTAGATCAACAACTCCGTTTTAGGATCGACACTACTAGTCGGCTCATCCAACAACACCAATTCGCTGTCCCTCGCCGCCAGCACCCCGCGAGCCAGCGCCAAACGCTGCTTTTGCCCCCCCGACAAGTTCACGCCTTTCTCTTTAATGCTGGACGCCAAACCATTGGGTAATTGATCAACTACTTCTGAGAAGTGTACGGCTTCACAAACGCGCCTTACTTCTTCTTCTGTAAAGGACAGTCCTAGTGTAATATTATAAGCAATCGTGTTTTCAAATATCTCGGGTTCCTGTGGAAAGAGGGTTACTTGTTCCGAGAGGTTTCTAATCTGAATCGGTTTTTCATCTACTCGAATATCAACGGCAGTCGGCGGATATAATCCCCGCAACAAAGCCAGCAAGGTGCTTTTACCGCTGCCACTCTCCCCGATCAAGGCGATCTTCTCACCTCTCCGAATACGCATCCTCAAATCAAAAAGACCTAAACTTCCCATATCCCCCTTAGCGGTGTCTTGATGGGTGAATTCTAGGCCACTCAACTCAATAGCTTTCCAATCTCGTTGTAACACATCCTGCACCGGCGGCAGGTCCATCTCATCATAAGCTTTCAGAATATTCTGCGCAGTAGAGACATCCGTATGATAGCGAATAATCTGCGTATACTGCCAAGCGAAATTGTGAAAAACATCCGTGAATTGTTTGACAAATCCCACTAAAGTGACCAGGCCACCGACCAGAAAAACCTCTCCTGGCACCCAATTTTGATACACATACCCTACTACAATTACACTATAGATAATACTTACACATACTTGCACCGAGAACCACTTCCATTCATTGACCAATACTTTGCGGAGAAAAGGCGGAAAAATCGCAGCTACCTTATTATCTACCCCTATCTCCATCCGCTTCTCCAATCTTAGCGTAATTACGGTAATGATATTCGATAGACTATCAAATAAAATAGAAGATACTTCATGCTCTCGCTCATTTACCTCCTTTGTGGCAGCAATAAAGGGCTTGTCAAATTGAAAAATGATATAAATGACAAATATCCCCAGGAACACTGCAATTCCACCGAAGAGGGGAGAAAAGAAAATCATGGCAGCGATCGCTAATGCCATCTTGGCAATCGTGTGAAAGTACATAAAGCCTTGATCGAAAAATCCCCACAAAGCACTGTAGGCTTTCTTGACTCGATTGATCGTCGCCCCGCTATGATTATCCTGGTGCCATTTTACGGGGAGATGTACTGTTTTATGATACAGTTCATTCAAGAATTTTCGACTAATATCAAAAGCCATTTTACGCTCCATGACACGGGCCGGGCCATTAAAAGCCCAATCGATCAACTTGATGGCGACATAAGCAATGGCATAAATCCAAACATACCGTATAGCATCGACACCTTCCTTTTGTAATTCATTGATAAACAAGCCCCAAAGGATGGGATACATTGATACCACTATTGTACTTAATGTAAATAGACCATAGACAAGGGCATAGCGTCTTTGCTGGCCTTTGGCGTAGTGCCAGGCCGTCCTTAACAAGGAGAGGTAAGGATTTTTAAATAGGCTGGAAAGGGACATGGGAATTTCAGATTAGCGGGTGATCAGTTTGGCAAACTAGCAGATTCGAATTGCGCGTAAAAGTAGTCCAGTGAGAGCACTTCGCAAATGAAAACCAATTTACTTTTTGATTAGTTCCATCTACTTTAAGGTTCTCTGACAATTTTTGTGTTCTTGAGACAAGCGAAAGCAAAAGACACAGCTTCCGTTGGTCGCTTTAGCCTCTCACTTTCACTTGCCCACAAAAATTGTCAGAGAAGGCACTTTGATTCGGGCAGATTAAATTGGTCTTCTTAATGGCATAGAAAAAGAGAAAGGCTTACATTTGTGTTCAATATCTAACAAATAACCAGCATGTATAGCCAAGCCAATCAGAAAGCGCTCTTTGATTTATCCAAACAGTTTTTAGATACTCAAAGTAAAGTCCATCAACTGCAGTCTGAGGAAAGAGCGGACAAATTACGACAACTGATCGTCTATCACGAATGGCGCTACTACATGCTAAATAATCCCGTCGTTTCTGATTTTGAATATGATCTCTTGTTCAAGCAATTAGAAGCCATAGAGGCCGCCCAACCTGAATTGATCACGCCGGACTCTCCCACGCAACGGGTAAGTACAGACCTTAGTGCTGATTTTGAGGCTGTAGCCCATCTTACCCCCATGTTGTCTTTGGCCAATTCCTATAATGCGGAGGACCTCAAAGAATTTGATGAGCAGATCAAACGCCTCTTGAATAAAGACATGGAGGAGGAAATTGCCTATGCGGTAGAACCCAAATTTGATGGGGGGAGTATTGCTTTAGTCTATGAAAATGATTTTCTCATTCGCGGAGCTACAAGGGGCAATGGGGTGAAAGGAGAAGAGATGACCAATAATGCCCGAGCTATCAAATCTATCCCGCTGAAGGCTGCTTTCTCCAAGCGAGGCATCCATAAGGTAGAACTCCGGGGAGAGGTTTTAATTCGGAAAGATATTTTTGAAAAAATCAACAAAGAGCGTGGAAAAGCAGGGCTAAGCCTATTTGCCAATGCCAGAAATACGGCTACGGGCGGACTACGCATGAAAGACCCCGCAGAAGTAGCACAACGGGGGCTAGAAGCCTTTCTCTATACATTAGGCTATGCCACCGATGAAGCCGGCGAGAATCAGCTGGGAAGCTTTGCTACCCATAAAGAGAGTTTAGACTTATTGACCGACCTCGGCTTTAAAGTACCCGTAGAGGGAAAAGAAAGAAAACTGTGTAAGAATATCCAAGAAGCCATCGATTTCTGCATGGACTGGGAAGAAAAGCGTGAGGACTATCCCTATGAAATTGATGGGATGGTGGTGAAAGTGAATGACCGAGAATTACAGGAACGAGCAGGCTATACCAGTCATCATCCGCGCTGGGCGATTGCCTTCAAATTTAAAGCCAAACAAGCGACTACCCAACTCTTGCATGTAGATTATCAGGTGGGTAAAATCGGCTCCATTACGCCTGTAGCAAAAGTGGAGCCCGTTTCTCTAGCAGGGGTGACTATCGGTTCTATCTCCTTACACAATGAGGATTTTATTAAGGAAAAGGATTTGCGACTAGGTGACACCGTTGTGGTAGAGCGCGCTGGTGATGTGATACCTTATATTGTAAAAGCCGTAGAGGATTTGCGCGATGGTTCAGAGCAGGCGATCGAATTCCCTACTCACTGTCCTATCAACACTACAGACACGCCAGTAGAATTGGTGCGAGAAGGGACAGAGGCTGCTTGGCGTTGCCCTACTTGTGTCTGCGGGGCTCAAGATCTGCAACGGATAATTTTTCACGTCTCCAAACCCGCCATGGATATTGACGGATTAGGCAAATCTATCATAGAGCGCTTTTTCGAACTGGGTTGGATCAAAACTTTAGCTGACGTTTATCGCTTGGATTACGAGCAGATTGGGCAATTAGAAGGCTTTGGTGAAAAATCCGCAAAGAAGCTTCAGGTTTCCATTGAAAAAGCCAAACAAAACCCGATTCATCGCTTGCTGCACAGCTTAACTATTCATCACTTAGGGAAAAAAGTATCTAAGTTATTAGCCGCGGAAATTGAACACGTTTTAGATTTAAAAGACTGGACCGTAGAAGATTTTACTAATATCAAGGATGTGGGGCCTATCGTAGCAGAAAATGTCATTCGATTTTTCGAAGTCCCTGCCAATGTGCAGCTGCTCGAAGAGATGGAAAGCCTTGGTGTTAACCTTAGTCAAACCGACGAAGACCGTCCCAAAATTGTAGCAGAAGATGCCCCGCTAGCAGGCAAGACTATTCTATTTACCGGCTCACTACAGCTGATGGGTCGAAAAGAAGCGCAAGAAAAAGCAGAAGCTGCAGGGGCCAGAAATGTAAGCGGCGTGAGTTCCAAACTCAATATATTAGTGGCCGGAGAGAAAGCCGGATCCAAACTCAAAAAGGCCCAGGCCTTAGGCTCTGTCGAAATACTGAGTGAGGAAGAATTCCTGGCTTTAATCCAATAAGCGAAGTAGCTCTTTAGCTCCTGTCCGGTGAACAGATGTAGTTTTGCCTACTCGCTTTAAATGCCGTAGACTGTTTTCATTGTCGCCCAACATCATCGCAGCAAGAGCGGCATACCATTGACTATCCGCATAGCGCTGGTTTTCGACCGGCACCGCTGCGAAAGCTTGATAGGCCGATTGGTATTGTCTTAGCATCAATAGGGTATTGGCTTTGAAAAATAGAAAATCCGCGTTTTTATCCACCCTCAAAACTTCATCAAAGAGTAATAAGGCTTGATGATAACGCTCTTGGTCATATAGGCGAAATGCCTGCTCATGGAGCTGTTGCGCGGCCGCACCATCCATCGTATTCACTACATCATTCCTTGCGGGTTGGAAGTATTGCTTGAATAATTCGTTGGTGTCAAGCTGTTCGGAAGAGGCACAGGCCGCTAGCAAAACGGATATCACTACACAGAGGAATACCCCCCTTGAATTGGATGGGATGTCAATAGTTTTAATTTGCATTAGGTAGCTCAATTTAATAAAAATTTCATCTTGCACTAGTCTTAGAACAAGGCAGCTCCAATTGATTTTAGGAGGTTTTGGAAAATGAAAACCGTATGGGGAATAAGAAGAGAAAACCGTATTGATCGATACTATACTGCAACCCACTACACTCAAAAGTAGCTTAGCACTAAACAAGAGTCTTCTCTTGATAGGTTGGATATTATTTTTGAGTAGTTACAAAGGCAGTATCTAAGCAACCAAGTATACAATAAAATGAGAGAAAATACCAATATTTTTCTGTTAAGGAATGGCGCATAAATAAAAAATACAACTATACTTTATCTTTTTCCACTAGGTTTCGTTCCCCGAAAAATTAATAAATCGGAGGACAATTACAATTCTAGATTGACAGAATAGTATAATTAACACCAAAAACCAAACCCATGAAAATTAAAGACATCTACTCTATTCTATTTTTTCTTTTCCTTTTTAATCTTTGTTACGGCCAGGTAAAACAAGGCTCCTTCTTTGTTTACGGAACCCTTAATAACAACATTACTGGAATACTTCCAAATGGGGCTTACTCCACCAAAGGCAACGACTTAGGAGTCGCCTACTTTATTCAGGATAAACTTGCGATCAGCGGCTCCTATATTGCTGAGCATTTATGTACAGACAGCAGTCCTTGGTGGCTTCCAACAGGTGATAATTCTTCCGCGGAGTCAAATTCTTGGGAATTTAGAGGAGTCGAACTAGCGGGACTCTACTATCTCGGCCGAAGCCGAGGGCAATTCAAACCCTACTTAAAAGGAGGAATAGCCATTGAATCCATCAAGTATTATCGATGGCAATCCGTTATGGATGAGTCGGGCAAACAGGGTTTAATGCCACATTCTGCGATGGTAGGAACAAGGTATTCCGTAGTCGTCGCCTCGGGCTTGGATTTTTTTGTCAACAGAACCTTAGCGGTCAACATAGAAGTTGGCCCTAGAGCCAAACTGCTAAAAAGCTACGGCCATGAAACTGTGATAGCAGCCGGCGGTATTGATATCAAAGTGGGCGCTAAATATTTTATGAATACAGGCATTCGAAATCCATACAGGAGATAGGTAATCAATCTCTTTCTTCTTTCATTTTAGCATATGCTTAAGCGCATATTTGGGCAGCCACCACTTTCGAAACTTCATCTATTCTTGGTCAAACAAGACTTCGAAAGTGGTGGCTAAGCTATTTTGACAGTTAATCTCTAGTTGACATCCTTATTGGCCTTTAATTGCTCCATCATTTGGCTCAAGCTATCCTTATTTAATTTATCCGGTGCTTGCGCGTGTGCCAATTTTGCATGCTTTAGCGCTTTCTCATATTGTCCCACTGCAGAATAACCCCGAGCCAAACCTACATGTGTTGGCCAGGCCTCTCCGAAACGCTCTGCATTCAATTGGAAGATTTCCAAGGCTTTTTCTTTCTGGCCTAAAGAGATCAATTGACGACCAAAGCCATGTATCTGGAAGGAAGTTGCCGTCGCATGTTTCACCGCTTTGTCCATAGTGGCAATAGCTTCACTTCCTCGATTGAGGTTATTCAAAACAGCGGCCTTTGCAGATAATGTCGTAAAATTTTCTTGCCCAATGAAAGGAGCACTAATCGCCTGATCAGCCCAAACCAGTGCCTCTTCCAAATTGACGTCATTGTTCACACAGTAGTTAACGGCACTCACCCAAGATTGGTACTGAAAGCCGGTCGAACTCTTTAGCTCGTCCCGAATATTGTCTACGTACAATTGCTTGGCATCTGACAATTCAATTTTGAAAGGAATGGACAAGTTTTCCCACTTCATGGCTAGAACGCAAGACGTAGGCTGCCTGTCTACAAAATCATACGTTAACCATTCTGTATATTCAGATTTTTCGGGAGTAGCTTCGACACGGAGTGCATCGTCTGCTGCATCGTAGTAATAACTGCCCCAGGCCGAGGTGTTCTTGTTGAAAATCAAGGTCCAGGCACCTTCTGCTTGCGGAATCATATGCAGGCCATATTTGCCCGCCTTCAAGGTTTTGCCTTGAACGGTTACATCATGTGAAAATTTGATGATCGTATTTTCATTCGCACCAGCTCGCCAAGGTATTTCTTTAGCCGAGCCAAAACCATTGGGGGCCATTCCGTAGGGTACTAATTGTCCCCAGATTTTGCCTTTTCTATCCTGACCATTGGGCGCCGTCACATCTGGGCTATTGTAGATAACAGAGACGTGTGCGATTGAACCGATGTATTGGGTCACCACACTTTTCTGATTGCCTCCACTTGGCGGTAAGGTAATTTGAGATTTACCAATAGTGACGCAAAAAATGAGTAGTAAAAACAGTTGGGTAGTCCTTTTAGTAATCATTACATAGAAGATTTATGGAAAAAATAATGAATGTCGATTTGGAAATCACGTATTACCCGAGCAGGAGCTGCCGTTTAGTAGGGAAGTATTGCGACTAAAAGAAGCCATACTTTTAGCTAAGGCGCTGATTCAAAAACACAAAAATGGTAAGAGAATCTCTTTCTTAGGAAATGGGATCAGGTATTACTTATCAGTATAGTTCTCTACCGTTTCGTGCGTTAAATCCTAGATCAAGGCAGATTTCCATTATCATCAGAAATCACCTACGATCATTTATCTTAAGCTGTATTTCCGCTGGGTCAAATACGACCTCGATCAGCGGCTAGAGAAGGTTTATTATTATACTTGTAATAGCTGGTCCTGAATGCAATTGGTGATGCCTGAGCAAAATATCATATTGTATTTTGCTCTTTTCAGGTTTGAATAGTGGTACAGTCGGGTAATTTATCAAAAGTAAAAGTAACAAAGGAATGATCAAATCTTTAAGGATGGCAGCGCAATTAGATCAAGAGCAAGAATAGCTCGTTCAACTCCTTTTTTTTAAAGATGAACCCTTGTCTGAAATAATGCCTTTTTGGGTCATTTTATACCAAAACCCGATTTTTGGGCCATAAAAAAGAGGCCCGAAGGCCCCCGAATAATGAAATTGAGATGTAAAATCCCATTTTTCACCTATCAACATTGTGCTTCTTATTTAACCTTAGCTGGTAGAATTCCCATTTTTCTACAAAAAACTAGCATAAGGTTAATTCGATGTTATTTCATACTTTCTATTGTTGTTCTGTTAGTTCAAAAACGGCATCCATAATTTTCTCATCTGCCGAATTATGCTGAAAACGCCCATAATCGTTAGCAGCTAAGCCATCAAAATTTCTCATACTTGGATTAGCTCCTTCTGCGGCTAAGAGGTCAGCCAATTCGGTATGCCCTTTTTGAGCAGCGGCCATGATGGGGGTAGTTCCCATGATGTTGGGATGATCAAAGTCAGCACCTTGCTTCAACAAGAGTTTTACCAAGGCGATATTCCCCTGTTCTGAGGCGATATTCAAACCCGTATTTTCCATATAGTCCATCCCTTCTATATCCGCTCCGAAATCGAGTAAAATACGGGCCACTTGCTCATATCCTTTTTCAATGGCAATATTCAACAAGGTTTCTCCCATGTCCGTTATCCAATTGGCATCTGCACCCGATTGTTCACTCTTATGCAAGAGAATGCCACTGATCACATTATAACCATTACGTACAGCTATGTATAACGGAATATCGCCATCATCATTAGCTTGGCTTGGATCACCGCCATTTCTCACCAATAGTGCGACCATTTTTACATTGTTCATTTGTGTCGCTTTCGCAATGGGCGTAACGCCATTTGACTTGCGGTTCACATCTGCCCCTTTCTTGATGAGTGTTTGCAATAACTGCAAGTCATTGAGTTCCATAGCTAACATTAAAGGCGCTTCTCCGGCATCATTCTTTAAGGCGGCTTTGGCTCTCTTTATGACGAGTTGGATAATGGTGGGGTTTTTCTTCTTTAGGGCCAAGGTTAAGGGTGTTTCTCCTTCTTGATTTTTGAGGTTAATCACAGCAGCCTCTACCAACTTGCGTACCATCTCTTCATCTTCCTGCTGGATAGCTAGCGTCAATGCTGTTTCCCCATCTTTGTTGTATTGATAGTATTTCATAGCGTCAAGCGAGGCAGCTACCGATTCTTGATCACCAGCGGCTACCGCATCAAAGAATTGTTGATTCAATTCTTCTGCGCTTAGTTTTTTCTTTCTAGTCTTTTTCTTTGGATTTTCAGCTTCAGTAGTTGGTTCAACTTCCTGTGTGCTGGTATGGGTGGGGGAAATGTCTTGTGCAAATATACCCTCCACCGGCATGATTAGGGCCAAAGCCACTATTATCAGTGTAGTTCTCATTTCGACCGGTTTTAATTAACAAAAGGTATATTTGCAGCATAGATTGGTTTGTCTAGGAAGGCTTTCTAAGTAGAAAGTCCTAGCGAGGAAAATAGAAATATTAGTTTTACTTTTTCGACAGGCACATTCCTGTCATTAGTTGGATTACAAAATCAGTAGCGAAAAAATATGAGGAGTAGTTGTGAAGACAATCTATAAATGCTAAAAGCAGGCATTTTATTTTGTAGGAAACCAAAAAAAACTACCTTTAAGAAGTTAAACTACTGAAAAAGAAGTCTTTAAAATAAAATAAAATTACGCACGATGTCCAAACTTGACACCTTTACCGTATTCATGGTGAGCCTATGTCTGGTAGCATTAAGCTACTTGGTTTATAAAACAATCAAACTTCGAGAGCTCAAAAAAGAGATTCCTACTAGCGTAGTCACTCCTGAAGATGGCGCTGAAGAAACCACAACAGCTAGCACCATTAAATTTGATGACGAAGGTAAGGTTATCAACCCTGCGGCGGCAGATGAAGCTGACCTGGATGATGATCAAGTCAATGTAGACAACGGTACTCTGGTAGAGGAGGAAGAAGCGGCTCCTGCCGAAGAGGAAGCAGAAAAACCCAAGGAAGAAATTGCCTCAAAGCCTGCCGAAGAAAAGGTGCCAAGTAACTTCGAATCAACGGGATCATCTTCTAGCGGAAATTATCTAGTCTTAGCGGGTTCATTTAAGCAAAAGGCCAATGCGGAAGCGCAGGTAAAGCGATTAAAAAAACTGGGGTTTGATGAAGCGCAAGTAACTTCCTTTAATGGGGGCGCGCTGGCTGTCGCTCTAGTGGGGCGTTTCGATAATTCCGCAGCAGCCAACAAACTAGCGAAGCAAGTGGAAGCTAAAGGAGTAGATGCCTTCGTAAAGCGTAAAAACTAATTACTACATGGCCATTATTGTAGCTGACACCCCTCAGCACTGGTCAGCAGCTCGCGAACTCGTCCAGGAATATGTGGATGGGTTGGGTATAGATCTTTCCTATCAAAACTTTGCGGGGGAGTTCAGCGGCCTTGAGACAATGTATAGCCCACCCAATGGATGTTTTCTCTTAGTAAGGCTAGAAGATGAATACGCGGCTTGTGTAGCCTTCAGGGACAAAGGCAATAGACGCTGCGAAATGAAGAGACTGTATGCTCGCCCCAAATATCAGGGACAAGGTTGGGGTAAATTGCTGAGTCAGGAATGTATTAGGAAAGCCAAGGAGATGGGGTTTCAACAGATGGTATTGGACACCTTACCTCATATGAAAGGGGCGATTAAGCTCTATGATAAGCTAGGTTTTACCCAGATTGCTCCGTACTATCACAATCCGGTTCCGGATGTCCTTTTTTTAGGGCTGAATTTATAAGGGAAGTTTGACTTCCGACATTCAAACTCATCCAAACAAGCTAAATGTCGGAAGTCAAAGTATCTTTTATGGTTCTCTTATTTATCTGCACCAAAAGCATCAATCCACGCCAACATACCACCTTCCAGGTTGCGTACATTGGAAAAACCTTGCTGCATCAAAAACTGCTTAGCGCGGCCACTTCTCCCTCCTGAACGACAATAGACGACTACTTCTGCATCTTTATTGTCAGTTACTTCATCTAGACGCACAGGTATCGTTCCAAGGGGGATCAACTTCCCTCCTACATTAAATTCTTGATGCTCTTGCGGCTCTCTTACATCGACCAACACAAACTCTTCTCCTGCCGCTATCTTCTCTTTTAATTCTTGCACATTGATATCCATGAAATCTCTATTTTAGAATAATTAGTTTTTCTCTAAATATTTGATTGCTTTTTACATTTCTCAGTTGAACATGATAGGTTCCATTTATCAAACCATTCAAGCCTATACTTGGTTCTAAAGCACCTCTTTTTACCAGTTGTCCTACTGAGTTGAATATAATGTATTCAAAATCTTCAAAATTAGCCTCAGCTAATCGAACAAAAAGTTGATCCCTAGCCGGATTGGGATACAGCCTTACTTCCAAAGGAGCAGGTTCTAATTCCTCCACAGGGGTAGAAATAGGTTTTTCCGAGCCTACAACCGGGCGTATCATCAAAGCGCCGGGGATAAATAAGCCAAGCGGTTCCCAAGCCACACCTGCGTTTCGATAAGTGAAGTTACTAGCTTGGGGTTGATTGCGGTCATAGCCAACCGGAACGCATTGGTTAAAATCGCAAGAAGAAGCCTGTTCCCAGCCCACATAGAAATCACCTTCGGGTAAATAGATGGCTTCAGCTATACCATCCTCATTCATGAGCAAGTAAGTCGTAAACCCCTGCAGGGTATCAAAATTATTCGTGGCAAAGAACGGATTGAGCAAAGCTTGATATTCTGGCGTTTCATCCAATTCTCCAATCCAAACCTTCAATCGGAAAAACTGAGATTCAATATCCACAGAGGTAGCAAAAGGATGATGAATCGATACAGCCTGCAACGAATCGGCTACACCAGCTGTAAATTTCATGGCAACATCGGTTCCCGGAGAGGACACCAGGGATAGTTCAGCCGTTCCATCGTCATAAGCAAAGTAATTATCAAATTCCGTTGTGTATGAAACCGCATCATTCCGTTGAATCGCTTCGAAACCAGGCGCATTGATTTGCGAACTATTAGATAAAGCGTAGGACATTTTAAAACGCACTGGACCTTGGACATTATCAAAAGATGGCCCCTCCATGATCAAAGCATAGTTGGCCCAAACATCAGGAAAAACAGGATCGCCGTCTAAGGCATAAACCCGATCTGAAGCTTGTTTTTCCGCCACATTCCGTTCCTGTCCATTTAACAAAACTAAAGAGCTAAAGAATGGATTAATATTAGTGGTCAACTCTTGCAAAGTCAGCGTAGAAGGATCGGCCAAGAGTCCTTGATTGGCATGATTGTATAAACCCACCGAAATATCTCGGGCCAGCTCACTTTCCGCTGTTCCTTGGAAATGTCGCCAGGGCATACTGGTATAATTCTCTAAAATAGGTCGAGGCGTTTCTGTGAAAGCTAAATCATTGATAAAGGTATCGACCTGAATATTATCCAAGCGCACATAATCAATATGCCAAACATCATTCATCCCCTTTTTATCGGCCAAGTTGGTGAATCGAAATTGGAATCCGTTGTACCGGTATTCGGTAGGTATGGGAATCGCAAAAAACTGAAAGGGTTGATCACTCGTTAAAGGTTCACTATTTAGTAAGCCAGGGATACGCTTAATATTAACCCACTTATTGTCTAAGGTTTTAAATTGCACCACCAGGCTATCTTCCTCCTCTGGCTTGTCCGCCAAACCACGCGCCTGCGCCCAATAAGATAAAACCAAATCAGTATTGTTCCCTTGCAAATTGATGTACTTAGAAGTCAAGCGATCTGATTCGCCAGCGTCGCCACCATAAGGCAAACCATCAGGATCCAAACCATCCAATGTAGCCACACCGATAGATGGAGGGCTGACACTCATCGTATTATTGAGAAAGGCTTCACGATCTAACCAATGTGTAGCAGCAGGATATGGGCCATCGTACGAGAAGTCATCCATGAAGGGCAAATTAATCGTATCACTAGTTACCCTAAAACTAAACCGATAGGTATCACAGACGGCAAAGTCATCACAAATCACCAAACAAACAGAATCTACGCCAGCAAAGGTACTGGCACGATAAAAAATACGGGTATCATCAATAGGAATTACTCGCTGGTCGCGACCTTCATAATCATCTTCACAATCGGGCAGGCTACTACAAGCGATGCTGCCCGGTAAGTCCGGTACCGCCGTCGCAACGATTTCTTGATTAGGGGTCAAATTGAAAGTAGCAGGAAATATATTTTTACCCGGTCGCCTCGCCTGAATTTGGAGAATGGTTTGTTCAAAGCAGGTGTTTGGATCGGTATTACTACATAAACTTACTTGGATGAAATCTTTACCTGTAAGACCATCGGTGGGCGTATAAGACAGGTTCAGTCCTACTACACTAGCCGTGCCAAAATTAGCGGCATCACAATTGTCACATCTAAAGAAGCCCCCATCGGCTCCTGCTTGAAAAGTATCAATTGGAATGCTAATGATCGCCACTTCACCGCTCGTCACATAGGTGATCCCATCTTCTTCCACTGGGCAGGTCATCTTGGTATTTATCCGGGTGGGTACATCTTTGAAAGATGTTTCTTGCTGCTGATTGAGTAGGAAATTATTTTGTAGTGGGATTAATTCTTGCGCCTCCAACCTGAGCAACAACATTACAAAAATAAATGAACAGTAGACAGTTCTCATTAATATGCTTACTTCGTTGATAGAATAGTTTTTCTCTTCTTTCTGAACGCCGCTTATTCCTTAATGTTGTGCAAGCTTTTATTCGCAGTCGGCCGGCCGACTTGAAGTTAAATATAAACTAATGGTTGTTCCTTTTCGGATCGCCTTATTAGATTCGTAGGCAGGTTCTTGCTTATATACATAAGCCGATCCGCCTTTATCCCCTCGTATAACTCCCATCTTGAGGAACCTGGATTGAATCAAAAATTCTGCCTCTGAAAAAGTACGACATACTAAGTTGGGAAGGTCCACATAATCGGATACTCGGGTAGAAACCAAAAAGCTAATTGACTCTCCCTGATAAATTTCAAGTCCGTTTTTACGCAGTTCGCTGATGGGATAAGTCTTATCTTTATAAATAGCTTCAATGATCGTTCCCTCCGCTCGTTTGGAATCAAAAGCAGTCTTGGGTTCACCCACGATGATGGACCTGGATTCCAGATAAGATCGGGCCCCCTGGAAGTCATCCGTGGTAGGCTTAAAGGGTATAGCTACACCGCGTTGAGTTGTCCGTACCATAAAAATAGTTCGGTTCTCCTTCACTCTCGTAAAGGCAAGTGGTGTTTGACTATAAATCAAATTGGCGCGGCTTCCCGGCACGTATAGAGAATCTACCACCACCTTGAAACTGCGGCTCTTGGCCTTACGTACCGCTTCATCTACCGACATCCCGACATAATCCTCTACCTGTATGGATTCGTTATGATCAGTATATAACCTCAACCAGCTTGTCATCAGTATAAACATTAACAATAAGAAACCGAATATGGCAGCTATATTTTTCAAGAATATGGGCGATTTTAAGAAGTTCCAAATAGGTACAAGCCAATTTACTTTAAGCTTCTCTATCCAGCCTTCAGGAGCAGGAGTCGCTGAAATGGTCGTCTCTTCTTCTTTTTTCTGATCCGCATAGGAGACATAAGTATTGCCGATTTCATCTTCAATCGTAGATGGTACTGGAGGCTCAACGGTAGTTTCTGTAGGAACGACCAATAGTGTACTTTCAGCTACTGCACTTGCTGTTAAGGTTTGTGCTATAGGCGCAGCCACTGTCAGGTGCTTTTTCTTTTCAAAGCCAAAGTCCAATATCTGATCAATGAATTCATAGGGCTTATAGCCTGCCGCTGCCGCTTGGTGAAATATACAGGTAGCAGGTGTCATGCCCGGTAAGGAGTTGACTTCAATGATTTGGGTTTCTGCCGTTCCATCCGACAAAACGCGCACAAAGGCATCAATCCGCGCATACCCTTGCACTTTCAATATCCGCGCTGCTTTCTCGAAATCGGCTTTTACTTGCCGTACCACTTGATCATAACTCGCTACCGTGCTGGCAAAGCGTGCAGGGGTGATATTTTGCCCTTCCCCCGCTAAAAACTTTTCTTCTAAAGACAATACCGCCCCACTTGATAGGGTTTCGGAAGGCTCAAATATCTCATAAACCAACTCTCCTCCTTCATCATAGCGAGTCAATAAACCTCCTGTAATTTCTAGAAAATGGACGGCATCTTCAGCCGTAATGAGTTGCTCAAAAAGTATTTCTCCCTTGGTGGGGAATTCCTCTTGTGCTTGTAAGGCAAGTACGGCTCTTGCCGATGGATCATCTTTCCCTTTGGGGCGGAAAATCAGCTGCGTAAAGGCCGCCAAGGCTTCTCGGTTTTTCAATACTTTGACCGCCGCGCTACAACCATCATCAACCGGTTTAGCAATCATCGGATAGCTAAATGTAGCTTCCACTTCCTGGTAAAAGGAATTAGGATCAGACTCATAAACAGATTTGGCCAATAGCAGCTGGTCAGCTACCTTGAACCCGTGGTCTTTTAAGGTCTGTAAAGTTTTATATTTATTGATCGTGAGGCTAGATGACTTTACACCAGATCCATTATAAGGCACACCCATCGCATCCAGCTGTAACTGTAATTGTCCATCTTCGCCGGGTCTGCCATGGAGGGCAATAAACACACCATCTACTTTATTGGCCAGTTGTTTGAGTGTTATTTGCTGTGGCTGGAAGACGACTTCCGTCGAGGCATACTTAGCCGTAACACTTTTGCACCGTTGTTTAATCGTTTCAATGACCGGATGTTCTTTCCAGCTTTTAATCTTATCCCGAATATCATCTGCATTGTCTTTCAACAAAAGGTTGATCGGTAGCTGATAAAATTCATATTGATCCGCACTCCCAGAAAGAAACACGGGTATCACCTCATACTCCGCTGAACTGGCGAGCTTTTCAAAAATATTTCGCCCACTCTCGACCGAAATATGTCTTTCCGCCGAATATCCACCCAGCACTATCCCAACTCGCTTGCGATCCCTTTGTTCTTTTTGTAAAGATTGAATGGCATCATCTACGACATCCAAAAGCGCTTTATAGGTAGGCTTCCCATCTTCTGCCAAGCGTTCTTGTATGGAGGTGCGAATAATATAAGTTAAGAACTGAGAAGGATTTAACCCAATTTCTGCTGCCTGATGAAAGAAGAAGGAAGAAGGCAACATACCCGATGTTGTATTCGGGTCATTGAGGAAAATCTTATCTTTTGAAAAGAATCCATCTATTCGAGCATAAGTTTGGAATCCCAATTTTTGGAATAACTGCTCACACTCTTTTCGGATCTCATTAATTTCCTGATCCGCTAAATCAATCGGCGTCAATTTCCTGGATAAGCCAGGCATATATTTAGATCGATAGTCGAATAGTTCTTGGCCTTTGATGATTTCAGTAGGAGGTAATGCCACACTACTGCCATCTTCCATCCGGATGACAATGCAAGAGAACTCTTTTCCTTCAATAAACTCCTCGACGATTACTTTCTCTTCGGACTGAGTTCCTTCTAGTAGGAGTACACCTTCGCTTTCGGCGGGGAGTTCATCCAAAAAAGTCAGCAATGTTTCGGGATGGTAAAAGGTGGTCTTGTCTTCCTGGTAACTAAGCGTCAAAGGGAAACCCAAACCATGCCTGATATCCGTTAAATCACGTATGTATGCGATTTTTTCTTTTTCGCTAAGGGCTTGCCATTTAAAGACCGGGAGGCGCCACCGAAAGAAGGCCTGATCCATGGCTTTGTAAAAACCAGCCTTCCCTTCTTTTTCATTGATAATAGATACACCAATAGATGATCCTTGGTTAGCCGGGCGAATAACCATTGGAAAGCGTATCTGTTCTTTGGCCATTTCGAAAAAATCATGGTTTTCTCGATCCAACCACTGTTCCTTCTGGATGGTAATAACGGCTGGACAAGGAAAACCGAGGGCTCCCATTACTTCCTTCTGCCGTGCTTTGTCCATCCCCAATTCGCTGGCCGCTATCCCACTCCCCGTATAGGGAATCTGCAAGGCTTGCAATTCCTTTTGGATTTGCCCGTCTTCTCCATATTCCCCGTGCAAGGCTAAAAAAGCCACATTAATCAGTTGCGGCAAGTCGGCAGCTTCAATCTTTTGCCCGACCTTATTCAATAAGTCATCCTGTTGCTCATCGGACAATGGCCCGAGGCTTTCTTGGTAGACTTGAAAAGAATGAGGAGAATCGGGCAGGCTATCGACAGGTGGAAAAAAGTCACGAATCGACCCTTTGTAAATGTATGCCCAGTCCAATAAGGTGAAGTTGCAGTAACTATCCACAAAGATAGGAACAGGCTCAAAAATTGACTTATTTAGGTTGTCATATACCGTACGGCCTCCAGCAAAAGAAATCTCTCGCTCTCTGGAAGGACCGCCAAAAAAGATACCTACTTTTATTTTCATATCGCTATTGGCGCTCATATCGGCGCAAATTTAGCTTAAAATGGATAGCTGATGGCATTTTTTGCGGAGAATATTGGGAAACTACATTTTCTTTGCCTTCCCGTTGGCGAAGATATAAAGAAAATTTTATGAACCGAGAGATGCTTAGGTTGGCTATCCCCAACATCTTGAGTAACATTTCTGTCCCCTTATTAAGTTCGGTAGACACCCTACTTATGGGCCACTTGACAGCACTGCATATTGGTGCAGTAGGAGTCGGTGCAATGGTGTTTAATTTCATTTATTGGAATTTTGGTTTCCTGCGGATGGGTACCACAGGGCTCACCGCACAAGCCTATGGTCGACAGGATGAGGCAAATATTATGCACACCTTGGGTCGCGGTTTGCTTGTGGCCCTGCTGCTCGCCATTTTTATTTTAGTTTTTCAATATCCATTGAGTGAGGCTTCCCTCTATTTATTGAATATATCGGAAGAACAACGCCCCTTAGTAGAAGAATATTTTTACATCCGCATTTGGGCAGCCCCTGCTACTTTGGCGTCTTATGCTATCCTGGGCTGGTTTTTTGGGATGCAGAATGCCATTTTTCCTTTAATTCTAACACTCGTCGTTAATGTGACCAACATCATCGTCAGCTGGATTTTAGTTCGTGAGTATGGAATGGAAACCGCAGGCGTAGCTTATGGCACCTTAATCGCTCAATATGTGGGCTTATTGGTAGCCATTATTCTTTTCCTGGGGCGGTATCGTTCATTCCTAATCCACCTGAGTCAACAAGCCATTCTAAAATGGCAAAGTCTAAAAGGGTTTCTGGCCTTAAATGCGGACATCTTCATTCGTACCTTTTGTTTGACCTTTGCCTTTGGCTTTTTTTACAGCCAATCCGCTAGCGAAGGCACACTCATATTGGCAGCTAATGTGATTCTCTTACAGTTCCTCAACTGGATGTCCTACGGTGTAGATGGCTTTGCCTTTGCTTCCGAAAGCTTAGTCGGTAAATACGCTGGAGCAAATGACAAGCGTAAGACCTTACAGGCCATCCGGCTTTCCTTTTTCTGGGGAATGGGCTTAGCTGGTCTTTATGCACTGATTTATGGCATTGGAGGAATGGCTATTTTAGAATTATTCACTAATAAAGTGGATGTTCTGGCTGCCGCTCGTCCTTTCTTAATTTGGATGGTGATTTTCCCGATATTAAGTACGCCCTGTTATATTTGGGACGGTGTCTTCATTGGACTAACAGCAGCTAAAGCTATGCGCAATAGCATGTTATTATCGCTGGCGGTTTATCTCCTCGTTTATTTTTTCTTACAAAATAGCTATGGTAATCATGGACTGTGGTTGGCGCTTTTACTCTTCATGGTAGCTAGAGGGCTATTTCAATGGGCCCTTTTTTGGCGTAAGGGGATTGAGTTGGGGTAGTGAATGAATGGGTAATGAAGAATGAATAATGGGTAATTTATAATGAAGAACTTGTAATGGGGAATGGGGAATGGGGAATGGGGAATGGGGAATGGGGAATGGGGAATGGCTAGTTATCAAATTCTCCATTTTTCATTTAATTGAACAGCCCTGGATAGCGTTGAGCAGCACTACATCTTATAGGTATTAATCAGGAGTCCTCCGTCATAGGTTTCAGTAGATAGCAATTGGCCTTTCCATGATTTTTTAGAAGTGCCAAATAAGGGAACGCCCTCTCCCAATAGAATGGGATTGAGTTTGACTTTTAGGGTATCAATCAGGTCATGTTCCAAGCACCAAGCGGCTAATTCTCCGCCACCACAAAGGTAAACAGGTGCTCCCTCCCCTTCTTTAAGGGATTGGATAAAAGCTAAATCCAATGAAACAACGTGGACTTTCTCATGTGGATTTTCAAAGCTTAGGGTATCAGAAACAATATAGTGTTCCATATGTGGATAAGCAGGCTGACCTGGTTCTAGTCCAAATTTATACCCAAACTCATAGGTTTTCCGACCCATAATCACTGTATCGAAAGCTTGCAGGTCATTGAGGTATTGTGTGACACCATTGCCCTCCCCAACAAATAAGGAAACGTCATCCTCTGGCCCAGAGATATAACCATCTAGGGAACTGGCAACGTAATAGATCATTTCTCGCATGGATTTAAGTTTGAAGGTGAATTCGCCCAATTGTGGGACCGAAAAGATGGATTAATCGTTTATCCTACATTTTTGAAGAGGGAAAGGTTCCCAAGTTATTTGAAAATCACAGGTTCGAAAGTCAGGGCCCGAGAACCAGCAGCGGCGGCGAGGGCCCAAGCTTTTGATTTTTATTCACAGTGACATTTCAATTTTTATTGGTATTTTTATTGAGGTGATCTAAACCAAACGCCTCCTAAAATGAAGAATCTATCCTTTTTCTTCTTGTTTCAATGCTTAGCCATCCTTCTATCGGCACAGGACATTCCTACCTATGACCATAAATTTACTAGCCATATAGAAAGCGAGCAGGCTGCAGGGCAGATAAAAGCTCAGCGGGCTGCTTGGTTCTACACCTATATTGGAGATTATCAAAAGGCGATCAAGGTTTACAATCAGGAGGCCGGGGGAGCATGGGGTTTTGATACACTGAATACCAATCGACTAGAATTTTTCAACGCTTTCTCTGCCGTGAATGCCGAAGAATACATTATTAAAAGAGCAGAAAAAGAACAGCTCATTATCTTCAATGAAGCACATCATGTGCCACAGCATCGATTTTTCCTTAAACAACTACTGCCTGCACTTAAGGATAAAGGGTTCACCTATTTAGGATTGGAAGCATTTACCAATTGTAAGGCGCTTCCTCCAAACTTGCAAAATTACTGCGATCCTGAGTTCAACGAAAGAGGATACCCGCTTAATTCGCCTTTGACAGGTACCTATACTAGAGAACCACAAATGGCCCAACTCATTAGGGAAGCCCACCGATTAGGTATCCGCTTGTTTGCCTATGAAGGGAAAAAAGACAGGGAACGAAACCAGGCAGAAAATATTTATGAAATCTTGAAAGCAGATCCTGATGCCAAGATTATCATCCTTTGTGGTTACAGTCATCTGAAAGAAATACCTCAAAATAGTCGTATTGGTGGTGGAAAATTTATGGCCTGTCGTTTAAAGGAGATGTCAGGTATAGATCCTTTGACGATCAATCAGGTGGTTTTAACAGAAGCTGCGCCCAAATATGAAGTAGCATTATATCAAAACATTAACCTGCCAAATACTAGTGTATTCTTAAACAAGGAGAATATTCCCTTTAGTGGCTGGGCGCCCACTAATGCCTGTGATGTCTTGGTGTATCATCCCAGAACTAGCTATACCTACGGTAAGCCCAACTGGCTCATCAATGAAGCCGAAAACAGCCTCTTTGTCCTTCAAGAAAAGGATATACAATTATCTTATCCCGTTTTAGTCAAGGCTTGGAAAAAAGAAGAACCCAAAACCGCCGTTCCTATTGATGTCGTTGAAAAACTGTCTGCCCTGGATAAAAAGGCATTGGTACTACCGAAAGGTGAATTCCTCATAGAAATAGAATCGATGGATGGGCAAAAACAAGCGATGGAGCTTTTGATAAAATAAGAGGCTGTATTACGTATAATAAGCCCAAACTAAGGTCTACTTCTTTTCAAAAGGGGGCAGCCTTCTTTCTCATGACTCCTTTTACTTCTTCGTAAGAAAGCAGATAAAAATGGTGGCAATCCACCCCAATATCAAAGGATAGCGAATCAGCATGATCTCTTTCTTGCCTGCTCCACACTGTTCTATCATACTAAGCTCCATTACCCAGCCTTGCTGAAGTGCGCCCCCAAAAAGAGGTAAAAGGTTTAGCCAAAATGCATCATTCGTCCGATAGACGACGTAGGTAAAAGGTAGTTGATTCAGAATAAGTTATCCGCTATCATTTTGTGATAGTTTTGTGATTCTTTCCCAGCAATCTACGTATACCTTTGCAGAAAAAAGAAATACCATCATGCGTAAATACCCTATTTTATTTTTCAGCCTGCTGCTTTCATTGCTAAGTAGCTGCATTGGAGATGATATCATTGCAGATGAAGTCCCAGAACGTCTTCGCGTCAACAATAAAATTGATAGTCTTAAACTGGGCGATAGTTTTCAGTTTGAAGTGATGTTCTTTAATAATATCGGCCAGCAGGAAGAAAGACAGGTCGACTGGATTACTTCCGATGCTAATATTATTAGTGTAAACCCAACTGGATTAGCTACCGCCCATGAAATGGGTTCAGCAACGATTACGGCTACAGTGAACCTTCCCGACAAGGCTCCAGTAGTAGATCAGTTTGAGGTAGTCGTTTCAGATCAAACGACCGAAGTTGAATCCGATGGCATTAGAAAAGGTAATATAAAAACGACCAGTAGTTATCTACTGGAAGGCGAATTTGAGTTCTTCGAAGAAGGCGGAAACCTACGACTGGTATTTGGCGATGACTATAAGGCTTCTACCGCTCTCCCTGGTTTATATGTATACCTAACCAACAATCCGAATACCATTACGGGAGCCTATGAAATCGGCGAGGTGACGACTTTCTCAGGTACTCACTTTTATGAATTACCGCTAGAGGTGGGTTTGGACACCTACAATTATGTCTTGTACTTCTGTAAGCCCTTTCGGGTGAAAGTGGGGGATGGGGAAATGGATAATGGATAATGGATAATGGATAATGGATAATGGATAATGGATAATGGATAATGGATAATGGAAATAAATTAAATATAATGGTTTTTTCAAATTGAATATCATGAAACGCAATATAGTTTTGGCCTTAGCTGGCCTATTTTTAAGTTTGAATGTGTATGCAGGTGGGCCATGGCCACAGCCTAAAAATGGTGGCTTTTTTAAATTATCCCAATGGTGGGTAGTGGCCGATAAGCATTATACGGATACGGGACTTCTCGATCCTAATATTACCAGTGGAATTTACAATACGAGTCTGTATGCTGAATTCGGTTTTACAGAGCGCTTAACGGGTATTCTATACCTTCCATTTTTTAGTCGGGCTCTGTTTAACAATGAGATTTCGGGTACTACTGGAGAATTGCTTACGCCCGGTGAGGCGATCAACTCTATTGGCGATACGGATATTGGCTTAAAGTATGGGATAATCGTTAACAAACCAGTGGTTTTGAGTGCCAGCGTCTATTTTGGCTTGCCATTAGGTGTAGATGATGGAGGAACGACGGGTACGCTGCAGACGGGTGATGGAGAATTTAACCAACTGGTACAATTGGATATAGGAACCTCCTTCGGCCTAGGTGGTGTCAACTTTTACACCACAGCTTATGCCGGTTTTAATAATAGAACGAATGGCTTTTCCGATGAGTTCCGATACGGTCTAGAGGGTGGTGCAACTTTTGGAAAATCAAGACTGACAGCTATCCTCCGTCTGTATGGTATTACATCCTTGAAGAATGGAACTTCTACGGAGATGTCTAACAGCACAAGTATTTTTGCTAACAATAGCGAACACTTCACCGTTTCTCCGGAAATTGCTTACCAATTTAATGATAAGTGGGGCGTCTCTGCTAGCGTAGCTAAGGCTGTTTCTGGTCGCATTATTTTTGCTAATCCTGCTTATTCGGTTGGTGTTTTCTTGAAAATATAAGACTTAATTCAAAGCCCCAAGGCTTCAGAAGTTTACTTGGCCATGTCCTGGAAAACTTCTGAAGTCTAAGCCTAGCACTACAGCTTAATACGCCGCGTATATTGCCGCCCACCCGTCTCCAAGCGATAGATATAATCGCCGGGCGGGAGGAAGAAATCGCTAGGTTTCAATGGAAAAGTATAACTTCCTCTTTCCGCAAAACCTTCTTGTAAAACACGAAGCAATTGGCCATTAGGCTTTAGTATAAGCAATCGAAAAACACCTCTAATTTTAAGGGCATATTTGAGTTGTACGACACCACTTTCCGTCGGATGAGGATTATGCCCTAATAATGCGCCAGCAGCTTGATTCCCTAATAAAGGTCCCGAAGCAGGTAATAAACCTCCTACTCTTGGGAAACTATCGCCGAGAATATGATCTACTACTTCAGGATGAACGCACATCCAATTTTCTAAAACCGTGGCATAGGCTTCTCTAAAATCCAATGAAAAGAGAGGATCTCCATACATATCCACATTGACCAAGTCAGCTGGTGTGCCATGGAATCCCTGTCCTATATTGTTCCCAAACAGCAACATTGGCGCCCCTGTTCCGTGATCCGTTCCCTGCGACCCATTTTCAAAAATAGTCCGACCGAACTCTGAAAATGACATAGCTAGTACGTTATCGGCATGACCACTTAATTCTAAGTCTGTAAAAAAAGACTGAATCGCTGTAGCGACCTCATTAAGGAGAATCGGATGATCCGTAATTTGATTGGCATGGGTATCAAAACCGTCGATGGTGACCATATATACTTTCGCACCTAAGTTTCCTTTAATTAGGCGGGCAATAATCGCCATTTCTTCGGCCAAAGAGTGGTCGGGGTAGGACGCCTGATTATTCACGCCATTATAGGCATCACGTATTGATTCGGAGTATCTAAAAGCACGGTTGGCCATCGTTCGTACGAAGGATAATTCTTGATCTGCCGGATTAGGCCCCAATTGCCCCGTATTGTAAAGGGAACCATTGAGTGCTATTTGATAAAACTCCTGCGGATTACTGATGGACAGTGCTTTACTCCCCCCTACCGCTCGGAAAATCATATTGGTTTGCACGCCAATTTGCAAGGCCGGAGGGATAGAAGGCGGGGCGGTATCGAAGGCTTGAAATTCTCTTTCCAACCAGCGACCAATCCAGCCTGTTGTTTCGACCTCTTCGGCATCGGAGGCAGAAGCCCAAATATCGGAGGAACGAAAATGCGAATAATTGGCATCGGGATAACCGACATTATGGATCACGCGCATTTTCCCTTCTTCCCATAAAGGCTTCAAGACCTCCATGCTATTCGGCATGGCAAATTCATCATTGAGGGCCCAAGTATCGGCTTCTCTCAGAGCGAGATTGGGCCGTATATTGAAATACTCGTCATTGTCTCTCGGAACTATGGTATTCAGGCCATCATTCCCTCCTTTAAAACGGATTAAAACCAAAATACGATCGCCACAATCAGCGCTAGCCAGGCTTGTCAGTAAAGGAGATGTACCAAAAGTAGTAATCGGTTTGGCCCCCAATAATAGTGGACTACCAAAGCTAGCCAGTCCAGTCATCCGGAGGAAATCTCGCCGGTTCCAATTGTGGTGACTTTTGGTATGGGCCATGCCATCTTGCAAGCTAGTTCCAAAACGTTTTTTATAATGACGAGCTACTTTTTTATGTAGGGAAGGCTGTTTATCGTTGCACATCTGATTGCTATTTGAGGGTAACTAAGACAATTGCCATTCTGGCAAGCGGAATAGGTAGAATAACAAGTTGACGATTTGATACGGTGATTCATTAAACCAGAGATTCCAGGATCCTGTCGCAAAGTAATTTTCAGGAATTTCTCCTTTGAAGTAAGCCAGTGCCGTATCCGTCAATTCGGGCTCTAAGTCTTTTTTTAGAAAATGCCGAATGAGGGCTTGTGTAACCACCAAGGGATCGGTCTCCGTGGAGCTAGTCAAGGCTATGGCGAGTTCCCGAAGGCGGTCTCTAGCTGCATCAGTATCCAGAAAACCACCATAAATAATGTCTGTTAGAAACTGCCATCGAATCGTTAAGGTGTTTTCATTAATCCAATCATGGTAACCCGGCCAACCTGCTACATCGATAGGCGAAAATAGCTTTTGCCCCAATTCTTCTATCATATAATTGATATAGCCCGTCCAATCATCATTGATGGCTTCGCCAAAGGTGATCCCCGTCAATCGATAAGGCTGCACCAGTACCTCCAAGGGGGATTTTATCCGAGTATTTATGAACCGTTCCTCGAAGAAATGTTCACTTTTAAATAGCTGCCTAAACACCGGGGCCAGCTCCCAATTGTTGTCTATAAAAGTTTGGGTCATTCCTTGAATAATTTCAAGGTCGGGTTTGTCATAGACAAAATAGCGGTAGATTTTTGTACAAATGTATTGGGCCACTTCATTCTTGCGGAGGCTAAAAATCAACTCGTGTACATCCTCGTAATTCCAGTTACCCGTCTGCCCAAAAATTG
>Ga0070729_10001623_pt1 | contig 33127 bp, 29 predicted proteins | sample tdDd472_FD_66725 | JGI IMG/M metagenome (GOLD analysis project Ga0070729, IMG submission 66725) | Marine sediment microbial communities from the Atlantic coast under amendment with organic carbon and nitrate - tdDd47.2 | ecosystem: Environmental > Aquatic > Marine > Coastal > Sediment | place...
CCAACTTATGAAAAGATTGATCCGGTTCGTTTTATTGGAAATTACTCTTCTGGCAAAATGGGTTTCGCCCTCGCTGAAGAACTTGCCAATGCAGGTGCTAAAGTTACCATTGTAACAGGTCCTGTTTCAGTAAAATGTTCCCACTCCAACATTACACGCATCGACATCACAAGTGCAAAAGAAATGCTTGATGCCTGTGTTCAGCGTTTCAACAAAACGGACATTGCCATAATGGCTGCAGCCGTTGCTGATTTTACACCGGAAAATCCTGCTAACTCAAAAGTTAAAAGAGGAAAAGATGATCTTGAAATCAGCTTAAAACAAACTATCGATATCGCAGCAACATTAGGTAAACAAAAGGATTCAAATCAAATTCTTGTAGGCTTTGCATTGGAAACAAATGACGAACTTACAAATGCACAACGAAAACTGGAAAATAAAAACCTTGATTTTATCGTTTTAAATTCATTAAACGATGAAGGAGCAGGATTCAAATACGATACAAATAAAATTACAATCGTTGATAAAACGAATAATATTGATAAATTTGAGCTAAAACCTAAAAAGGAAGTTGCTAAAGATATCGTATTAAAATTATGTGACTTTTTATAAAAGATAAAGTTATGAGACCGGCAGTATTAATTACGTTCTTTTTATTATTCTCTCTTCATGGCTACAGCCAGGAATTACAATGCAATATTTCTGTTAATTCATCACAGGTTACAGGAACCAATAAAACAGTATTTGAAGCCATGCAGCGAGATCTGTATGAGTTTATGAATACTCGTATATGGACAAAGCATGTTTACTCTTCTGAAGAACGAATTGAATGTAATATACTAATCACAATCAAGCAACAAATTTCTACCACAAAATTCAAGGGTTCGCTTCAGGTTCAGTCACGCAGACCAGTATATAAAGCGTCCTATAATACTACAATGCTAAACCATTTAGATGAAAACATTGAGTTTGATTATGTTGAATTTGAAAAACTTGAGTTTAGCGACAACCAGTATACATCGGAACTATCTTCGCTCCTTGCCTATTATGCCTATTTAATAATTGGCTACGATTACGATTCTTATAGCCCCATGGGGGGAACACCTTACTTTGAACAAGCCATGCGAATTGTAAACCTTGCACAAGGATACAATATGCCTGGATGGCGTGCATTTGAAAGTGGGCAAAAAAACCGTTACTGGATTGTAACAAATATTCTTGATAAGAATTATGAATCACTAAGACAAGTATTTTACAATTATCACCGACAAGGCTTGGACATTATGCACACAAAAATTAATGACGGGCGTGCTAAAATTTCGGAAGGTCTCTATTCTTTACAAAAACTGTATAGAAAAAAACCTGACCCATCGATGATTTATTATAAAATGTTCTTCACAGCAAAATCAGACGAAATATCAAAAATTTTCTCAGAAGCATTTCCTGATGAAAAAGCTAGACTATATACATTATTGGTAGAAATTGACAGTCCGAATGCTCGAAATTATCAAAAGTTAAAAGGCAGTAGATAAATATTATGTTAAGGAATTTATCAATTACAAATTACGCGCTTATACAGCAGCTTGACATTGATTTTAACAATGGTTTATCGACAATGACCGGAGAGACAGGTGCCGGTAAATCTATTATTTTAGGTGCATTATCGCTTTTATCAGGTAACCGGGCCGATTCCGGTATTCTGAATAATCCTGACAAAAAATGCATTATCGAAGCTACTTTTCAACTAAAAAAAGATCCTGTTCTGGAGCAAAAGTTTGAAAATAACGATATTGACTTTGAAACCACTTGTATTATTCGACGTCAAATTGCTCCCAACGGAAAATCCAGAGCATTTATCAATGACACACCGGTGGTTTTGGGCCTATTAAAGGAAATAGGCAGTCAGTTAATCGACATACATTCTCAACACCAAACACTTGATCTTAACAAGAATACATTTCAATTAAACATATTAGATACCTTTGCAGGTATTAACGGAGAACTTACAGAATACCAAAATTCCTTTACTAACTGGCAAAAGCTAAACCGCCAGTTAACAGAAATGCAGGCAAAAGCCAATAAGGTAAAAAATGAATACGATTTTATTGCATTTCAATATAAGGAATTAAATGATGCTGCACTAAAACCAGGTGAAGCAGAAGAACTGGAAATGGAGCAGGAAAAACTTTCGCATGCAGAAGAAATTAAATCCAGCTTCAGTAATACCGCCTTACTTTTTAATGATGAAGAAAGAGGAATTTTAACCGGTTTAAAAGACGGACTCCAATTACTAAATAAGATACAGGATTTTGATCCAAAATACAAAGAATTAGCTACCCGAATTGATAGTAGTTATTTAGAGCTTAAAGATATAGCCGAAGAGACAGAAAACATTAGCGAACGTATTGACTTAAATCAGGAGAAACTCGAAGAAGTCAATCAGCGATTAAGCTTAATATACAATTTGCAACAAAAGCACCAGGCCGAGAACTTGGAAGAACTAATTGCTATTCGCGAAAAACTAAACGAGCAGGTTTCACAAGCAGAAACCTACGACTTTGACTTGGAACAACTGCAAAAGCAAACAGACACAGCCTTTAATTCGGCAATTAAAGCTGGTAAACTTATTTCCAAAATCAGAAGCAAAGCGATTCCAAATATCGGATCGTACATTAATGACCTGCTGATGCAGATGGGAATGCCTAATGCCAACTTCCTTATTGAACAAAATCAACAGAATCAGTTAACTGAATACGGAATTGACTCCATTAACTTTTTGTTTTCTGCAAACAAACAAGTTGCTCCGCAGGATATTTCAAAAGTAGCTTCAGGGGGTGAGTTATCGCGTCTGATGTTAAGTTTAAAATCACTTCTTGCCGGAACCGGAAATTTCCCAACAATTATCTTTGATGAAATTGATACCGGTGTATCTGGTGACATTGCCGATAAAATGGGAAAGCTGATCAAATCCATGTCTGAAAATATTCAGATAATTAACATTACACACCTTCCACAAATTGCCAGCAAAGGAGATTATCATTACAAAGTCTATAAAACCGACAACGAACATTCCACCTATACCAATATCAAACTGCTGAACAAGCAGGAAAGAGTTGAAGAGATTGCAAAAATGCTAAGTGGTGAAACCATTACAAACGAGGCTATTTCAAATGCCAAATCACTTTTGAGCAGCTAAACAATTTCTTTACTTAATTGTATTACCCTTATTATAAAATCGGACAACCTTTAAATACAGGTTATTCTAAAATGTTATTTTATGGCTTATAATTTATTAAAAGGCAAAAAAGGGATCATTTTTGGTGCCCTTAATGACATGTCTATTGCATGGAAAGTAGCAGAAAAAGCCCATGAAGAAGGTGCAGAATTTGTACTTACAAATACTCCTGTTTCCATTCGTATGGGAGAGACAAATGAACTTGCTGAAAAATGCAATGCACAGGTTATTGCTGCTGATGCAACAAAAATTGAAGACCTAGAGAACCTTTTCACTCAATCGATGGAGATTTTAGGTGGTAAAATTGATTTTATTTTACACTCCATTGGTATGTCTCCAAATGTTCGCAAAAAACGTTCCTACGATGATTTAAATTACGAATATTACCATAAAACACTTGATGTATCTGCAATGTCATTCCATAAGGTAATGCAGGTAGCCCGAAAAATGGATGCCATTAACGACTGGGGATCGGTAGTTGCCCTATCGTATGTTGCTGCACAACGTACTTTATTCGAATACAACGATATGGCTGATGCCAAAGCCATGCTTGAATCCATTGCTAGAAGCTTTGGCTACATCTATGGTCGGGATAAGAAAATTCGTGTAAATACGATTTCTCAATCACCAACAATGACTACCGCAGGTAAAGGAGTTAAAGGTATTGACCGCTTAATTGACTTTACGGAACGTATGTCACCACTTGGAAATGCTTCTGCTGACGAATGTGCTGATTTTGTTATTACACTGTTTTCTGATTTAACAAAGAAAGTAACCATGCAAAACCTTTTCCACGATGGAGGGTTCTCCAGCATGGGTATGAGCCAGCGTGCTATGCAGCAATATGATTTAAGTTTTGAAGATTGTGCCGATCGCGCAAACAAACTAGCCGAAAAGGAAGATCAAGAATAATCGAATAATTCAATAATAAAAAAGGGGCGTGAAGCCCCTTTTTTATTATACTGTTTTTAACACCTTTGTTTTTACAATTACTTCTGTTGCATTTTTTAAGTTATCACTCACCGGACAACGATCAGCTACCTGTTCTTTCCATTTCTCTAAAACTTCTTCTGAAGCATCAGTTTTAGGCTTCAATGTAAGTTCAATGGTTTTGTAACCTGCACGCTCGTCCATTGATTGACCAAATAATCGGGCTGGATTTAAATTACCACTCACATTAATTTCCAGACCTTCAAGATTCATCTGCATCTCTTTGGCAACTAAATGCCCCATTACATTAACACAACCGGCAAATGCCCCCAACAAATACTCTACAGGATTTGCAGCTTCATCATTCCCACCCAAATCTACAGGCTCATCAATAGCAAATTCGAACTTTCTAGCTTTTACAATTGTTTTTGTTGCATTCTCACTGTATGCCTTAATTCTAAATTTTATATCACTCATAATTGTTTGTTTAAATATGACCTCACAAACATAGTCATCCATACTATCAGTACAGTTAAATTTCAAATGCAAGTTCCTATTGAAGAACATGGTACATTTTATCTAATTTAATGTAATATTTTATGCATGATGATGTAATTTTACATCATGGAAAATCTTTTTAAAATAAAAGACCAGAGTGAAGGATCAATGATTTCAGCAATGGATTGCTTTGAGGCCTTAAACGAAGAGGAGAAAGAGCGTTTAAACCAAAATATTTCAAGAGCTCAATTTAAAAAAGGGGAAATCATCATAAAAGAGGGTTTTGTTGCCAGCAATATTATGCTTATTGAAAGTGGATTGGCAAAACTACAGGTAACAAATGATAATAAAGAATCGACCCTAAGTCTATTAAAAAGAAACCAGTTTATTGGTATTATATGCACATATGCCTGTAGTCATCTAAACTTTTCTGCTGTAGCCCTTGAAAACACAAGTGTAATCGTAATTGACATACACCTTTTCAACTCATTTATTGAGAATAATGGACAGTTTGCTCTTCGATTAACACAACATATATCGGGTATCACAAACCAAATGGTACACTGGTTAACGCGACTTAAAAATAAGAACATTGAAGGTGCACTGGCAATGTTGTTACTGGATTTTGTACAGATTTTTGAAAAGGAAAACCTAATTTTACCTTTTACCCGAAAAGAGATGGCAGAAATGCTCGGCTATTCAAAAGAGAGTGTAATTAATACACTTTCAAAATTTAATAAGGAAGGTATTATAAAGGTAAGTGATAAAGAGATCCAAATACTTAAAATGGAAAAGCTGAAAATGATCAGCAAAGCAGGATAAAAAAAGCCGTCTCCCAAAAGAAGACGGCTTTTTGTTACTAGCCTAAGTATGATTTAAGAAGTTTACTTCTCGAAGTGTGACGTAATCTCCTAATCGCTTTTTCTTTAATTTGTCTTACACGTTCACGGGTCAACCCGAAACGTTCTCCAATTTCTTCCAAAGTCATTTCCTGACATCCAATTCCGAAGAATAGTCTTACGATGTCTCTTTCGCGCTCGGTCAAAGTTGCTAAAGCCCTTTCAATCTCCCTGGTTAACGACTCCTTGATCAGCACACGGTCTGCATTTGGAGAATCATTATTAACAAGCACATCTAACAGGCTGTTATCTTCTCCTTCAACAAATGGTGCATCAACCGAAACATGGCGACCAGATACCTTTAAAGTATCAACCACTTTTTCTTTCGGTAATTCAAGTTGTTCTGCCAACTCTTCTGGTGATGGCGTACGCTCGTTTTCCTGTTCAAATTTCGAATAAGCCTTATTGATCTTATTCAAGGAACCTACCTGGTTCAGTGGTAAACGTACAATACGCGATTGTTCTGCTAAAGCTTGTAGGATCGACTGACGAATCCACCATACAGCATAAGAAATAAATTTAAAACCACGGGTTTCATCAAATTTTTCTGCAGCCTTTATTAAACCGAGGTTCCCCTCGTTGATAAGGTCAGGCAGACTTAGTCCCTGGTTCTGATACTGTTTGGCAACTGATACGACAAATCGTAAATTTGCCCGAGTCAGCTTTTCAAGTGCTCTTTGATCGCCCTTCTTAATACGCTGGGCTAACTCTACTTCTTCTTCAACAGTAATTAACTCCTCTTTACCGATCTCTTGAAGATACTTGTCAAGTGAAGCACTCTCTCTGTTAGTAATTGACTTGGTGATCTTTAGCTGTCTCATTTCCTACGAAAAAATTTCTGCAAAATTATAACCTTATTCTCAATTTTACAATAAAAAATTAACAATAATTCAAACAAAATTATTTATTATGGTAATCAACACATTAACAAGTCGCTTACCATTTAGTTCATCGAAAGCGTAACACCCTATAATACAATAATATCTATTTAAAAGCTACACAAACAATATCACTATTCACTCCTACGTAATTTAACGTTAAAAGTTTCTGTTTTATTATTTCTTTTAACTTTAACTAACACTTTATCTTCAGGGCTATACTGCGCCATTTTACCTTGCAATTCTGCCATTGTATTAATCGACACCCCCTCTATTTCCAAAATAAGATCACCAGGTAATATACCAGCCCGGTACGCTGCTCCATACTTATAAACAGCCTCTACATATACACCTTTAAAAACTTTTAAACGTAAACGTGCTGCTATTTCTTCATCAATATCCCGAATGGTAATTCCCATTACACCACGCTGCACTTTTCCTGTACTAATAATATCTTCAACTACTTTTTCCACAATTACTGAAGGTATTGCAAATGAATACCCTGCAAAAGATCCGGTAGGAGAAGCTATGGCTGTGTTTATGCCAACCAGCTCACCTTTTAGGTTCACCAGAGCACCACCACTATTTCCGGGATTAACGGCTGCATCAGTTTGAATAAATGACTCTATTGCAGTACGGTCACCCCCACTTAAAATATTAATATCACGTGCCTTGGCACTAACAATACCTGCAGTTACAGTTGTACTTAAACGAAAAGGATTACCAATGGCCAAAACCCATTCGCCCAGTTCCAAATCTTCAGAACTTCCAAAAGGAATAATCGGAAGTTTTTGTTCATTAATTTTTAATACTGCTATATCGGTTCTTGAATCTGTCCCAACTATTTCTGCGATATAATCACGTCTGTCGTTCATAGTAATACGAACCTGATCAGCCCCTTTTATAACATGATTATTGGTAACAATATAACCATCTTCCGAGACAATTACACCAGAACCAGTGGAAAAGAGCATAGGTTCTTGTTTTCGAGGCTCCTTATAACCAAAAAAGAATTCCATAATTACATCTTCATAGGTCATTGGACGACCTTCAACAAGTGACTTGACATGAACAACCGCATCAACTGACTTTTTTGCTGCCGATTTAAAATCAGGAAGGTAAGTACCTCCCAATTGCAAATCTGAAGATTTTGAATTCTCTCCCCCCTCCTTTTTCTCAATTTCCTCTGAACCATCATAAGCTCCATTTTTAGAGAGTATCTTATTCCTATCCGAAGAATGATTTGCATTACACGACGTAAAAACAAATGCATTAAAAATAAGAATCAAACTCATAACATTAGCTATTCGCATCATAACACAAAATTTTAATTCGTCATAAACAACAAACAAATATAATCCAGGTTTTGGACGGATGCTATTAATAAACGTTAATTAATCTCAAAAACTGCAACAAATAGCTCGGTTTAAAAAAAAATAGTAAGTTTACGAAAAATTTGAAAATGAATCTTGAATTCTATAAATATCAGGGAGCTGGAAACGACTTTATTCTTCTTGACAATCGCAAAGAACAGATTAAGTTATCGCAGGAACAAATTGAATCTCTATGCGACCGTCATTTTGGAATTGGGGCAGATGGATTAATGTTATTAAACAGCCATTGGGAACACGATTTTGAAATGGTTTATTTCAATTCCGATGGTAAAGAAGGATCTATGTGCGGAAACGGAGGTAGATGCATTGTTCGTTTTGCTTTCGATTTGGGTATAATTGAAAACGATACAGAGTTTATTGCAACTGATGGAAAACATCATGCACATGTAAATGAAGATAAACACCTAGTAAAACTAAAAATGATTGATGTAAACAAACTATCAATCAATGAAAACGAAACTTTTCTGAATACCGGTTCTCCACATCACATCTCCTTTGAAAAAAACATTGATCAAATTGATGTAAATAACAAAGGTAAAGAGATCAGAGACAGTAAACAATACGCGCCAAATGGAACAAACGTTAATTTTGTTGAATACCTGCCAGACACTATTAAAGTAAGAACCTTTGAACGTGGTGTTGAAAACGAAACCCTGGCCTGTGGTACAGGAGCTGTAGCTTCTGCAATTTCTGTTGCTGCAAAATATAAAACAGAAGAGCAACCATTAAAAATTGAAATGCCAGGCGGTACTCTTTTTGTGTATTTTAATCAAGTTTCAAATTTTATATATAACAATATATGGCTAGAAGGACCCGCAAACCGAGTATTTAAAGGTCAAATAAACATTTCGTAATCAATTTGCAGACTGCTTATTTTTCGCTATTTTTATATTAAGAAAAGGTAATTAATTGAATGGATATAATCAGATATAATGGTACAGATGACACTCCGGAAATAATTCTGGACAGATCACGTAACCGATTTGAATTTTTTGGAAGGTCCTTGCCTGAAGATGCTAATGAGTTTTACGATCCTATTTTAAAATGGTTTGAGGAGTACATTAAGAATCCTAATAGAGATACATTAATCATCTTTAAAATGGATTATTTTAATACTGCCACGTCTAAAAAGTTTCACAAGATTTTTCATTCTCTGGAAGAACTTCATCGCCAAAAAAAGAATATTATGATCCATTGGCATTATCTGGAAATTGACGAAGATATGATGGAAGCCGGTCAGGCATTTTCAGAAATGGTTCTTGTTCCTTTTAAAATAGTCAGCTATAGCGGGTATTAACCCAATTCATTTATATTTAGACACAATTATTAAGCTAATAATAGAAAAGCCCCGAATCCGGGGCTTTTTCTTTATGCATCGATATTTGCGTATTTAGCATGTTTTTCAATAAATTCTCTTCGAGGCGGAACTTCATCTCCCATTAACATAGAGAAAATATGATCGGCTTCGGCTGCACTGGCAATGGTTACTTGACGTAAAGTACGTTTCTCAGGATTCATTGTTGTTTCCCATAACTGCTCTGCATTCATTTCTCCAAGACCTTTATAACGCTGAATATGAACTGAGCTGTCTTTACCTTTACCAAGTTCGGCAACAACACGATCACGTTCATCATCGCTCCAGCAATAAACCTCTTGCTTACCTTTCCTTACTAAATATAAAGGTGGAGTTGCAATATATAGGTATCCGTTTTTAATTAATTCAATCATATAACGGAAAAAGAAGGTCATAATAAGTGTAGCAATGTGACTACCATCGACGTCGGCATCACACATGATAATAACTTTATGATATCGAAGTTTAGTAAGATTCAGTTCTTTACTATCTTCTTCGGTACCAATAGATACTCCAAGTGCAGTAAAAATATTCTTAATCTCTTCATTTTCGAAAATTTTATGCTGCATTGCTTTTTCAACATTCAGGATCTTACCACGCAGTGGCATAATCGCCTGAAAACGTCTGTCTCGTCCTTGTTTGGCAGTTCCACCCGCCGAATCACCCTCGACAAGGTAAACTTCACATTGTGCAGCATCTTTTTCACTACAGTCGGCCAATTTACCCGGTAATCCGCCACCGACCATTACTGTTTTACGCTGCACCATTTCGCGTGCTTTACGGGCAGCATGACGTGCCTGAGCAGCCAGAATTACCTTTTGAACAATCGTCCTTGCATCTTTCGGATTCTCTTCAAGATAATTGGCTAATGCCTCACTAATGGCCTGATCAACCGGTAAGCTGATGTCTGAGTTACCCAGCTTGGTTTTGGTCTGACCCTCGAACTGAGGTTCTGCAACCTTTACTGAAACAACTGCGGTAAGTCCTTCACGAAAGTCATCACCACTGATATCAAATTTCAGCTTCTGAGTCATTCCTGATTCATCGGCAAATTTCTTTAAAGTACGTGTTAAACCACGTCTGAAACCGGTTAAGTGAGTACCACCTTCGATAGTATTAATATTATTTACATAGGAATGAATATTTTCTGAGAAAGACGAATTATACTGCATCGCTACCTCTACCGGCACTCCATTCTTTTCAGCGTCAATATAGATTACATTTTCAACAATTTTTTCTCGTGTACCATCAAGATATTGAACAAATTCTTTCAAACCTTCCTCCGAAAAATATTTATCCTCTTTGAATTTCTCCTCACCATCGTTGGTTTCTAATTCACGTTTATCAATGATGTTCAGACATATTCCTTTATTCAGAAAAGCCAGTTCGCGCAATCGCGAAGCAAGAATATCATAATTATAAACCGTTGAGGTAAAAATACTCTCATCCGGTTTAAAATGAACAATTGTACCCCGATAATCGGTTTCTCCAATTTCTTTTACAGGTGCTAAAGGCTTACCTATAGAAAATTCCTGCTCATAAACTTTACCTTCACGATGAACTTCAGCGCGTAAATAAGTTGACAAGGCATTCACACAGGATACACCTACCCCGTGCAAACCACCGGAAACTTTATATGAATCTTTATCAAATTTACCACCTGCATGCAAAACCGTCATCACGACTTCAAGTGCTGATCTCTGTTCTTTTTCATGTATATCAACTGGGATACCTCGTCCATCATCTTTTACCGAAATGGAGTTATCCTCATTAATAATCACTTCAATATTATTACAATGCCCTACCAGCGCCTCGTCAATGGAGTTATCCACAACTTCATAAACAAGATGGTGTAATCCCCTCTCTCCAACATCACCAATGTACATCGCCGGACGTTTACGAACCGCTTCCAATCCCTCTAATACCTGAATACTACTGGCTGAGTATCCCTTTTTGTTTTCATTTACAGAAGCGTTATCTACACCTAAATTTTCATTTTCAGTAGCACTCATTGATTACCTTTTAAATTAAACATATTGTACCTAACCGTAAAAAAACGGACTTTTGGCACTTAATAAAATAAGTGGGATTTAAATATATTTGAGCAATCTTTCACCTCAATTTTCAACCACTTGCTAAACAGTGAAATACAAATCTAACACTGCTTAATAAAACTAATCAAAAATAGTGAAAATAATTGGTTTTTTAATGAGAAAAACAAAAGGATTTATTAACAAAAAAAAGGCTTTTCAACAAGACAAAAAGTACCAGGTATCAGGTAGTAAGTATCTGGAAACAAATAGAGGGAAAAGAAAACTAAATAAGTGCTATCAATGATAAGTAAATTTTGAGTATTCTTTAAATTCAACACACCATAAACTCATCTGCGAATCACTAACAAAAGGTTATTTAACCCATTTATCTACAACAAATATTATATACAGAAAAACGAAGAAAAAGAATATATAACTATCTCTTTCTTCGTTCTCCCTTTTAACTTCTGTTTTTAAAAGGTATAATTTACCCCAAGCATAAAATTAAATCGATGCATTGGATATAAATACCACAATTGACTTTTCTGAGCTGCTATATTATTAAAACGACCAAAAGCAGAGAACATCTTTGTAAATTTATATTCTACCCCCAAATTGGCATCAATAAGTGGTTCTATCTTTTCAGCTATAGCACCCGCATCAGGTTTATAATAACGAGTTCCTACTGCAAAAACATTCAATTCAAACAACAATTTATTTTTGAACTGATAATGCGTTATGAAATTAGCTTCAAAATCAGGTTTATGCCACGGTTCAATATTAGGATTCCCCATATTGTATTGATAATAACTTCCGTTTAGCTCAAAATCCAGTTTATTCATTGGTTTAAACGTTAGCTGACCATACATTTTCATCAAACGAATATTATCATATTCCACTATAAATTTACCTTTATCAGGAGATGAAAAATCGTTTTTAAAGAAGTACATATCGTCAATTAACGAATAATTATAACTGAAGTGATAGTAGAAATTCTTACTGAAATTACCCTTTACACCACCTCCTAATACAAGTTTATGGTTTGTATTTCTAAAAGTCTGTCCTGGTAAAATGTACGGATTTTCGGCAGCCATTTTTGCATAGTTATTTGTCTCCAGATGGCCATCAACTTCAATATAAGGTATAAAATACTGGTTTATTATATCGTACTGAATATTTAACTGCGGATATAAGCGGGTTTCAAATTCCGAATTAAAACCATCCAGTATAAAATCGACTCCAATATTCACGCGCCAACGCTTATTGTACGATGATAAGTTCGGATTCAATCCTATTTGAAGATTTGAAGAGGTATCTGAAAATGCATCCCGGTTAAAATACTTAGTCATCACATCTATAGCAACCAACTCTTTTCCCCAATATTTATCAATCTTGCCATCGAATAATACCTTATGCTCTTTAAAGTCAAAAGCATCAAAAAAGTAATGATAATCTAAATTCGCGCGATAATTTACATGCGAAGAATCAATATGTGTTGACTTAAATTCCAAATCAGCACCAATGGTATTAAAACCCTGGTTACCTCCTGCAAATTGTGCGGCTGTATCAATAGCTGTATCGTAACCATAATAGGTGTAATAATCGTGCTTATAATAAGCATTTGCACTAAAAACTGCATTTTTAAGAAAATACTTTCCATAAAGATTAAATGCACTATGACTAAAAGTATTTGAGACTTTCGAATCATCGGCCAGGGTAATATCACCAAATGATGAATGATTTCCCATATATATACCCCATGAGTGCTTATCTGAGCGTAAGTCGGTAAAACTAAGTTCCGCCATTGGTGTTATGTAATTTCCAAATCCGGCACGTGCATACCCACGGTATAAACGACTAATAGGTTCTCCAACCATTTTTGCCGCAGAAATTGGCTGAATTTGAAATTGCGTAGATACCGGTCGTTTGGCTACAACATAATTAAAATAAGGCTTTAGCTTTACAGTATCGTTAATTACCGGCAAATGATTTATTTTAAATGCATCGGCCACTATAGGTTCATATGCCTTTGTTACTTCAACCTGTTTATTTATTTCCTGCGCATTAATACAAAATGTAGATCCGGCAGCAATTATCAGGGCTATATATTTAATTCTTCTCATTTTCTCTCTTTTTAACAATTACTGATTATTTACCGGTTTACTAAAGATGATGGTATCTTTTTGAACCTGTTCAGTCTTCAGAGTATCTTTAAACTCCTGGATTGTTTTAATCTCTTCTTTTTTAACTTCATCAAGCACAGGTTTCGCTGTTTTATCAAAGTTTAAAGAATCCGGTTCTTCAATTATTTCCTGGCTCTCCTTTTCAGCTTTTACAATTTCCATCAAACGTTCGTTGGCCATATCGATAACTCCATCATCAGCTACATCGTAACCGTCAATTACACTCTGAAGCGTTGCTTTTGCCTGGAAATTATCATCCTTCTGAAGGTAAATATCGGCAAGTATAATAAAACTGTTCGCCAGCCAGAACTGATGCGGACAATTCTTCTCGGCAAAATTAAAAATCTCGCCCTCGGCCTTATCTAATTCCTTATTATTAAAATAAATTTCAACTAATTTATAGTTTGCCTCAGCTCCTTGTTCGTTTAAAACATCCTCTGCCAATAATTTATAATCAGGAATTGCCAGATCGTATTTAGCCAATGCAAAATAAGACTGAGCCTTTTTATAGCGAGCTTCACGGATCAATTCAATCGGCATTTTTTCTGTTGCCATAACTTTATTGGCAGCCTCAACTGCGCGTTCGTAGTCTTTTAGAATATAGTTAATTCGAAGGATACCAAGTCGTGCATCTTTCAAATTAGATTTCATACTTGCTGAGTTTTCAAGTGCTATAAAATTCTCAAGAGCATCTTTATAATGTTCAAGTTTAAAATTCAAGCGTGCAGCTCCCAGTAAAGCCTGTTCGGTAAAATCGCTTTTAGGCTTACTAATTACATATGAATAAGCTTTAACAGCCTCTTCCTCCTTTTCAGTTCGGTCGTAGCAATCGGCTAAATAAAAATTCGCATTTACCGAAAAGTTTCCGTTGGCATATTTATCCAGATACTCCTGAAGTTTCTTCTGAGCCTTTTCACAATCTCCGGCCATGTATATATTTTCAGCAGCAATATAAGTCAACGAATCTTTTTCCGAAGTAGATATAGTTCCATATTCACCAAGCGACTCTACATACTTAACATAATCGTCAACTTTGGCCATATCTACATAAATATTCTTAATACCTATTAAAGCATTTTGAGCCTCCGAACTTCCTTTAAATTCAGCAACAACGCGTTTGTACATCTGCATTGCCTGGTCGTTTTGGTTGGTATTATAATAGATAAGCCCCAACTGAACCAACGACTTTTTAAAGTAATTACTGGCCGGATACTCATCAACCAGCTTCTTATAGCTATTTATTGCCGATGGATTATCGCTAATAGACAAATATGTTTTTCCCAATTCATAAAGAGCATCATCAAAATAGGGTGATTCCTTAAATTCAGCTGTTAATTGCTTCAGCGATTCTATTTTCTTATTCGGACGATCTACCAGTCCCAGAGCAAACGAACGCTGATATAAAGCATAATCAGGATCGTATAGATTTAAACTTACTGCTTTGTCGTAATATTCAATCGCTACCCAATACTTGCGAAGCAAAAAGTAAGAATCGGCAGCACGGTTATTAGCATCTGCTACTTCCGGTTCTTTTGCACTTTTCATTATACTTGCATATTTACGGAACCAGGTTATAGCTTCTTCATATCCTTGAATTTTAAAATATGAATAACCTAGTGTATAGTGCGAAATCTTGTATTCCGGAAGTTCAAAAGAGCCTGTAGACAATATAAACTGTTTTAAATCGGCAATGGCTTCATTATAATCTTCCATTCTGTATTTTGCTTCACCTCTCCAATAATAACACTGAGCCATAATTGAACGATCGTACATCGGAAACTGAAGTGACATTGTAAACTTTTCGATGGCCTCTTTATAGTTCAGGTTATTGAAAAGTTCCAAACCTCTGAAATAAGCTACACGTTGGTAGGCTCGCTTAATATCGTGACTTTTATTCTGTATTTTCCCAAGCGATTCCAGGGCACTTTTATAATTCTTGGTATTCATATAAGCAGTTACCAGGAAGTTATAGGCTTCATCGGTACGGGCAGTATTCGGATACTTGGCAATATACTCATTCAACACATCGATAGATTCGTTAAACGGAGAGTAGTAAAGCTCAAATGTAAGTTTCGCATAATTATACAAAGCTTCTTCCTGAATATCTTTATTGAAATCGTATTTAGCAGCCATTTGAAAAGCAGACGCTGCCTTTTTCTTTTCATTTAACTGAAGATAACAATCGGCCAAATGGTAATATGCATTCTGATTTAACACATCATCCTCTGTGGTTACTTTTTCAAATGCCTCTGCTGCGTTTTTAAAGTTCTCATTCCGATAATAGATGTAACCTGACAGATAGTAATCATCACGTTTTACCTTATCACTATTATCCATAAACTGCTCCATGTAGGGTAAAGCCTCTTTATATTGCTTTTTATGATAATAAGATTCACTTAAAGTACGTGCAATTTCAGGTCCTCGTTTGATTCCTTCATTTTCCAATAATGCAGGAGCGTATTTTATTACTTCATCATATTTACGCTGCAGGTAATATATTTGCGAGATATAATACGGAACGATTGGAGAAAATGTATTATCATCTTCCAAACGCTTTAAATGCAGTAAAGCTGTTTCATAATTTTTTTGCTCATATGCAATATGCCCGTAATAATATATTGCAGGTGAAGTATATCGTGTATCAACATCTTTAATTTTACTAAACTGAATTTTAGCCTTTCCAAGTTCTTCTTCACGATATAAAGAATAACCATTTTTAAAATGATACTCCTCCCGCTCTGCTTTTTCCAACCGGTTTATTTTTACAATTTTAAACCAATAAACGGCCTGATCGTAATCCTTTTCCCGATACTTGTAGCGTCCCATTTGTAAACGAGCTTTATTTACAAGCGGACTTTCAGGATGTGCAATAATAAAATCAGATATCTTTTTCTCTGCATCGGCATTATACAGTTCCAAAGCACAAATTGCAGCATAGTACTCTGCATGAATTTTATTAATGGTTTTATTATGCCCATACGCTACTATAGCTTTATCGTAAAACTTTTGAGCAGTAACAAATTTCTCTTTCAGAAAGTAATGTTCAGCTTTCGCATAGTATTTATCGGCATTGTTATAAATAGTCGATTCCTGTGCAATAATACCTACCGTAAAACAAAGGAATAAACCCAGGATTAGTGTCCTTAAATTCATATGATTAGAATGTTTATTAGCAATTCTCATAAATTACAATGTAAATGTAAAAATTTTAGTATTGTTAGATATTTAAAAAACGGGTAAATAGTTAACAATATGCTTTATTTTACCAACAAGCAAATATATAACTATAACGAATAATTCACCTTTTAATTACACCTGAAGATATCAACAAAATCATAATAAATCATAAAAGTAGAGTTAAGACAAAAGATCAAAAGCAAAAGGCCATTAATTTATTATCCTGATTGATTCACTGATTGTTATTTAGTCAACACAAATAAATCACACTACACTATGCAATATGGCCATATCACCATTCTCCGTTCACGACTATCACTTCTGTTAAATCATTCGTTGATTAAAATCCCCTTCAAAAGAAACATTTAAACCAAATTCTAATTCATTTAGCTATCTTTGCGCCCTTATAAATTTTAGGAAATGATTTCAGTTGACGGACTTACAGTAGAATTTGGCGGAACTACGCTTTTTGAGGATATATCCTTTGTAATAAACGAAAAAGATAAAATTGCATTAATGGGTAAAAACGGAGCCGGTAAATCGACTCTGTTGAAAATAATTGCAGGTGTTAAAAATGCAAATAAAGGCAGGGTGTCAACACCTAATGATGCTGTTATTGCATATCTACCTCAACATTTAATGACCGAAGATAACCGAACAGTATTCGAGGAGACTTCGCAGGCTTTTGCTGAAATTTTCGAAATGGAAAGCCAGATTGCTGAGTTAAACAAGGAACTTGAAACCAGAACTGACTACGAATCGGAAAGCTATTTTAAATTAATTGAGCAGGTATCTGCATTAAGCGAAAAGTTTTATTCCATCGAAGAGGTTAATTACGAAGCTGAAGTTGAAAAAATATTGTTGGGACTTGGTTTCCTGCGCACAGATTTTAACCGACCTACCAGCGAATTTAGCGGTGGATGGCGTATGCGCATTGAACTGGCCAAAATATTACTTAAAAAGCCAGACCTTATTCTTCTTGATGAGCCTACAAACCATTTAGATATTGAATCGGTACAGTGGCTGGAAGATTTTTTGGTTAACAGTGCCAAAGCAGTAATTGTAATTTCGCACGACCGTGCTTTTGTCGATAATATTACTACCCGAACCATTGAGGTAACAATGGGGCGTATTTACGATTATAAAGTAAACTATTCAAAATATCTTATTTTAAGAAAAGAGAGACGCGAACAACAACAAAAAGCGTTCGACGAACAACAGAAAATGATTGCCGAAACGCAGCAGTTTATTGATCGCTTTAAAGGAACTTACTCGAAAACTCACCAGGTTCAATCAAGGGTGAAAATGCTGGAAAAACTCGATCTTGTTGAAGTAGACGAAGTAGACTCTTCAGCGTTGCGATTAAAATTCCCTGCGTCTCCTCGTTCAGGTAGTTTCCCGGTAGTTGCAGATGAAGTTTCGAAAACTTACGGTGAACATAACGTTTTTTCCAAAGCCAGATTAACAATTGAACGTGGCGAACGTGTTGCTTTTGTTGGTAAAAACGGTGAAGGAAAATCAACACTGGTTAAAGCAATAATGAACGAGATTGATTTTGACGGCACACTAACACTTGGGCACAATGTTCAAATAGGTTATTTCGCACAAAACCAGGCCTCGCTTCTTGACGAAAACAAAACCGTTTTTCAGACAATTGATGATGTAGCTGTTGGCGATATAAGAACTAAAGTTAAAGACTTATTGGGCGCTTTTATGTTTGGAGGCGACAATAATACTAAAATGGTGAAGGTACTTTCGGGCGGTGAAAAAACAAGACTGGCAATGGTAAAGCTACTGCTTGAACCGGTAAACTTGCTTATTCTCGATGAGCCTACCAACCATTTGGATATGCGCACAAAAGATATTCTTAAAAGTGCCCTGCAGGATTTCGATGGCACATTAATTCTTGTATCGCACGATCGTGATTTCCTTGATGGACTTGCCGATAAAGTATTTGAATTTGGAAATAAAAAGGTTAAAGAGCATCTTGGAGGCATACAAGACTTCCTTCAAACGAAGAAGATGGATAACCTGCGTGAACTGGAAAGAAAAACAGCAGTTCCTTGCTAAGTAATTACTCACGGGGTGACACTAAGTCGCCCCGTGAGTATTTAAATTAACCCATGCTTATTTGCTTCAATTTTATTTATAAGTTTTCCATTTTCGCGTACCCCAATAATCCTTTGCAGATGAAAACTCCCATTCTGGATCTTTTTTAACCAAATTTGCTTTTACAGGATTCTGATGAATATAATTAAAACATACTTGCAAATATTCTTCTTCGGAAATTGTTAAATTAATATTTGTAACTCCATTTCTTATCTGAAAAGATGGTGTTATCCCATTCGGACGGTTTAAACATTCTGCTTTTGTTCCTTCCCGAAATAAAGCTCCTGTAAATTTTTCTTGTTTATTTATTGCCCGCATGTAGGAACGTAACATAATAGCAATATAAATGTAAATATTTCCGGTTTAGCACAGCTACAAGCCACATTGCTTTATTTAATGCAAACACTGCTTAATAAAAAAATACTTAGTTATGGTATGGATTTTTCACATTCCCTCTTTTTCAATTTTCTGTATTCTTTTTTCGATTAGGGGTTTTATGCGCGGGTCGATATTAAAGCGGTGGCGCATTCGAAACAGATAGTTTTCAAGCTGGCCTATTTGTTGGCAGCTTTCGATAAAAGTTTTTATTTCTTCGAAAGGGGCTTTGGAAACATCGGGGCCAATACATAGTTGGCTGCTTATTTGCGATTTGGTTTTTAAGCCAAATAAATCTTGTATTCCTGTTTGTAATGCTACTAACGTTTTCATAGGCTTTTTAATTAGGGCCGGGGTATATAATAATATTTTTAGAAAACCCGCCCGAGGTATATTCACCACCGGGCGGTAATATTGCTTAGTCATAAAGATTTTAATTTTGTAGCGATGTATCAACCTGTTCAGCTTCGTTTTTTACGCTGCTTAAGGTTATTGACAATTCAATTCGTCTGATACTGTCGTTAATCAATTCAATCATTGCTCTGAAAGGCCCCCTTGGACTTATTTTACTCATTATATTCAAATAATCGAATACATCCGATAAACTATCGGCAAGCTTTCTGCGAAGTTCTTTTGAAGTATTGGGCGACGATTCGCTAATGGCTTTGTTCCTGCGCGCTTCGATAGCATTTTTCAGGTTTGTAACAGCACCTTTTATATGCTCGGCATATGGTGTAAAGTTTATTGTAGCTGAAGCTTCAACCATATCTGCTTTTGTTTCCAAATCACCAAGCATAATTTCGGCATTTGCGTTCTGCTGCTGATAACTTACCAGGTGCAAATTCCATCCATTCGCTTTAAGCAAAGCTGCTATTTTATTTGCAGCTTCAACCTCTTCGGGCACCGGGCTAAGCTGCTTTGCTTTTATATAATATTTTCCGGCCCGCCATGCATTATTAAAAGCCAGGTCGGAAGTTTCAATGGCCTTTGTTTCGTCGGTTGTATTCAAACGGTTAACATGCGACTTAAACTGCGAAAGTGAAGTTACAAGGTTGGCATTTAATCCGGTCGCATTTGCTGCTGCCCAATCATATTCTCTTGTAATGCTTATAACATCATCTCCCAATGAAATGCATTCTGCATTACGAAATGTACTAAAGCTATAATTTTCTACCATAACAATTTAATTTTTAATAATTAACACACTACAAGTTATGGTGAATATTTACAAAAATCAAGTACGTTGTTATATTTTTTTAACTTTTTTTTAATATAATCACCTGAATTGTAAGCGTATGAAATCGTGTTTTACATACAGGCTAAGGAGTAGCTGCTATTTTAATTTGTAATAATTGTTTCAAATAAAACTTAAACAGATGCATTTTTCAACATATGGTTATATATATTAAAAGGTATATACTATTCAGTCTCATATAAAAATAAAATGTATAATGCATTACAAGCTTTAGTAATACAAGGGAATAAACCGAATGCCGGGTCGCAGATAACCATACCTGTTCTCAAAAAAAATAAACTACCTTTTGATAGGCTGTAAGCTGGTGCTTAAAAGCTAAAAAGTGCTTCCGATACGAAAGATGTATTCCCAATAAATAAAAACATGCTCAAAATATGCAGGAAGGTATTTTAAAAATCGTACAACTCCATTCGATGGCTTGCGAGGCAGTTTAAAAAATTTGGCAATACATCTTTTTAGCCGGAAGGCAGTTTAAAATTGTTGACAATCATTCTTTTTACCAGGAAAGCAGTTCAAAAAAGGTTGAGAATACGTCCAGTGTTTCGTAAGCTATTAAAAAAATGTTGGCAAAGCTTCAGTTAATTTGGTAGTAGGAACAAAAAAATACATTAGCCCGAACTCTAACCAGTCATCCTGTTCACGATAATTCGCGGTATTGTTTCGGCATTCAATATCGTCCCCTCCTTTGTTAGAAAACACCGTGCGTTCGTCAACAGATCCTGAAACAATCTTAAAACAACTCGAATTCAGAATAAACAGCCACTACAAAAGGTAGGATTTTCCCTACCCTATAATTAGGATTTTCCCCCTCCGATTTCGGAAATACCCTATCCTGCCCCGTCCTGTTTCGAGATAGTTTTGTACCAGTATTTTAAAACAAAATAATCTTCAATAAGAAATGAATAAAAAAACCATACTTATATTGGTTGAATGCCTTCCCAGTGCTTTAAGAGCAGGGAAATACGTATTCCAAAATTTATACGACAATAATACAGAGGTTATACTGCTTCAGGCTTATAAAATTCCAAAATTTGGACATTTAATGACACGTGATTTTACTTCCAAATTAAATGAAATAGCCCTTGAAGATCTTTCGGTTTTGAAAGATTCATTTATAAAAGAATTCGGTGTTAATCCGGAGCAAATTATAAAGGTAACAAGGGAAGGCGATTTAAATACGATTGTTGAAGATGAACTTAAAAATTTAAAAAATCCGTTACTAATTCTTGGAGCAGAAAGCAGTTTAACGAAAAAGAAAATTACCAATAAACAGATATTATCATTTATAAAAAACAACAGGCACCGACCTACAATACTTATCGATGATAATATAACACTTATTGACAAATCGAAAATCCTTTTCATTGCCGAAAACATTGAGACTTACGACGAGCATAAAGCTTTATTAATCGATATTTCGGAAAGAGACAATACTCCTATGGAATACTATATTGGCAACAAATCGAGCTATTCCATCCCAAGCGATATAAATCGGTTTTTTATTAAAGATACAGCAGAAACCAGTAATCGCGACAAAAAGGTAATCTATTTAGACTCAGTTTCAGAAAATGCCTAAGCATTTAAATCTGTTTTTTTATAGAAAAAGGATTCCCAAACAACAATTTGATTAAAATAATATGAATTATACTCCTGAAATAAAAAGAATACTTACGCCTGTTCCAATTGATGCTGAATGTAACGCTGTTTTACAAAAAGCAATGGAATTCCATAAGGTTTACAGGTCCGAAATAGTAATTCTACATATAATTACCGAGACTTCCTTTTTTCAGAAAGTCGTGCCCTCGTATCAGTTAAAGGATCAATTTAAGAGAGCAAAAAGGAAACTGCAAAAATTAGCCGAAGATTTTTTCAATGGTAGTATTCCTGATTTTGTAAGCATACAGGTAAAAAGCGGAAATTTAATTAAGGAGATTCAAAATACAGCAGATAAATCAAATTGTGACTTAATCATTGTCAATAAAGAAGATCGGAAAAACGCATCATTCAGTTTTCTGAAGCCGGAAAATATTGAAAAACTAATTTCCAGCTCGTCGTGTCCGATATTAACTATACCGAAAAATTTTGCAAAGCCGGGAATTAAAAATATTCTGATACCGGTAGATATTACCAAAAAAAGTACCACAAAAATTGCATGGGTAAAATACCTGGCAAAAAAATTTAAAGCTAAAATTCATGTTGTTTCGGTACTCAATATAAATATTCCTACAATCGATAGCCTGGCCTATAAAAAAGCAAAAGAGATTGAAGAGATCGTAAAAAAAGAGGGACTGGATGTCGATATCACACTGCTGGAAACAAAACAGCAATCGATGTACGACGTCATCTTATCACATATTCACAATCTAAAACCAGATTTGGTTTTAATGATGAGCCACCAGGAGAATATTCTTTTTGATAATTACATCGGAAAATTTGCCCGGGAAGTAATTCATAATTCGCCCTCACCGGTCTTTAATCTTACCCCAACCCAAGAGACATTAATAGGCGACTTTTTGAATTCGCTGGGCACAAACAATGCAATAAAAATCAATTCAATATCATAATCCCAATCAGAACATGGAATACAATACGAAATTAAAGAAGTTGACGGATAAAATCTACCAGGAAGGAATAGAAAAAGCGAACGACGAAGCGAAACAGATTATCAATAAGTCAGAACAAGAGGCGTCCCGTATTCTTGAGGAGGCTACAAAGCAGGCGAAAAGCATCATCAGCAATGCACAATCGGAGGCCTCTTTTCTTGACCAGCAACTGAAAACAGACCTTAAACTTTCGGCTCAACAATCGGTAGGAAACTTAAAAAAGGAGATCACCGAACTTATTCAAACTAATATATTAACAGATCCTATACAGAAGGCTTTCGACGACCAGAAGTTTATGCAAAAAATAATGGAGTCGGTTATCAGCAACTGGAAACTTTCGAATGAAAACATTTCCCTTGAACTTCTGCTTCCTGAATCAACTATTGAAGAAACCGAAAAATACATTAACGAAAGTTCGAATATTCTACTGAAAAAAGGATTAACGTTAAAGGTTAACAATAATATTCAAAAAGGATTTGAAGTATTACCTCAGGATGGTAATTATAAAATTTCCATTTCCGACACAGCTTTTGAAGCCTTTCTAAAATCCTATTTCAAAGAAAGAGTTACTGATATTTTATTTAAAGAGGAGAACAGTGTTAAAGAATAATTATCATTATCTGGTTGCAGGTTTACCCGACCTGACATTTGAGGATCAAAAGCAAAAAATTGGTATTACCGAATTTTGCCATGCACTAAAACAACAGCTATACACGGCTGATTATGCCCAGGTAAAAATTGCATTACTTATTTATGATATTAAAAACCTGGTTCGTTTTCTTGAAGATCCAAGCCAGGATCTTTCTGAGGATGGCAACTTCAGTTCAGCCGACTTTCAGGAACAAATCAGCAATTTGTCTGCAATTCTTCCTGTTGAGAATATACTGCCGGATTATATGGTAAACTTAATAAGCTACCATTATAAAAATGAAAGCGGTTACAACAGTGTTGAATATGAAAAGAAACTGGCAGAGGGTTATTATCAATATGTAATGGATACTGGAATACCTTTTTTGCGAGCAATTACAGATTTCGATTATAATATGAAAAACCTGTTATCGACAGTTATGTCTACAGAACATAATTGCTATAACAAAGAGATTCTTGTTGGTAACAATGAATTTGTAAAATTCTTAAAGAAATCAGCCGGAAAAAATTTAACGTCCAATTCTGAATTTGAATTCTTAGGTGAAATTCTAACATGCTCAAACAGCAACTTATATTCCGAAGCAGAGCGCAAATACGATCAGTTACGATGGAATTTTATAGAAGATAAGCTTGTTTTTGAATCATTCAGCATTGAATACATTTTGGGTTACCTGATGAAACTACAAATAATAGAACGCTGGACACCATTAGCCCCGGATAAAGGGGAGCAAATTCTGCGAATGATGATGACCGGTTTAAAAGAGCAATCAAAAACCCAGCTGGAAAATTTACTAGAACACTAAACACAATCTTTAATTCTCCATAAAGCTAAAAGACATAAATATATACACATGATTACGACAGGAAAGGTAAAAGGTATTATAGCCAACCTGGTTATAGTTGAGACCAACGAACCGGTAGCTCAAAACGAGATATGCATGATTATGCATAATCAGGAAAAATTAATGGCCGAGGTTATTAAGATAAACGGTTCGAAAGTTTATGTACAAGTATTTGAAAGTACACGCGGACTAAAAACAGGTTCGAAAGTCGAATTTTCGGGTCATATGCTCGAAGTGGAATTAGGTCCGGGTATATTATCTAAAAATTACGATGGCCTGCAAAATAATCTGGATACAATGGACGGTGTTTTTCTGAAAAGAGGAAACTACACTGCACCACTCGATAAAGATAAATACTGGAACTTTACACCCACTGCAAAAGAGGGGCAAACTGTAAAGGCTGGTGACTGGCTGGGCGAAGTTCAGGAAAACCAAATTCTGCACAAAATTATGGTTCCCTTTAATTTTAAAGGCGAATACAAAATCCAGTCGGTTGTATCAGAAGGCAATTACAAAATTAATGACGAAATAGCTACACTTCAAGATAAAAGCGGAACAATTCATAAGGTATCAATGGTTCAGAAATGGCCGGTTAAAATTCCGATTAAATCCTATAATCACAAACCAAGACCATTTAAGATTTTGGAAACCGGAATTCGGGCGATTGATACACTCAATCCCATCACTGAGGGAGGAACAGGTTTTGTCCCCGGCCCATTCGGCTGTGGCAAAACCGTTCTACAACACGCCATTTCGAAACAGGCGGAAGCCGATGTGGTAATTGTTGCCGCATGTGGTGAGAGGGCGAATGAGGTGGTTGAAATTTTCCAGGAGTTCCCGGAACTAACCGATCCACGTACCGGAGCCAAGCTTATTGAAAGAACGACCATTATTGCGAATACTTCAAATATGCCTGTTGCAGCGCGGGAAGCCTCGGTTTATACAGCAATGACTTTAGCCGAATATTATCGTAATATGGGGCTCAAAGTTATTCTGTTGGCCGATTCAACTTCCCGCTGGGCACAGGCGCTTCGTGAAATGTCGAACAGAATGGAAGAGTTACCGGGCCAGGATGCATTCCCGGTAGATTTACCAACCATTATTTCCAATTTCTACTCGCGGGCAGGTTTTGTTGAGCTAAGCAACGGAAATTCAGGGTCGATTACATTTATCGGAACAGTTTCGCCGGCGGGTGGTAACTTAAAAGAACCGGTTACCGAAGGCACGAAAAAAATTGCACGATGCTTTTATGCATTATCGCAGCAGCGGGCCGACAGTAAAAGGTATCCGGCCATAGATCCGGTTGACAGCTATTCGAAGTACATAGAATATGAAGAGGTTATTGAAAACCTAAAAGAAAATATCTCGGACGACTGGCTTCAAATGGTCTCATACACCCGAAACCTGCTGATAAAAGGCCGGGAAGCACAAGAACAGATTAATATATTAGGCGATGACGGTGTTCCTGTGCAGCATCATGTTCTTTTCTGGAAATCGGAAATAATTGATTTTGCCATTCTGCAGCAGGATGCTTTTGATCCGATTGACCAAATGACACCGATGGTACGTCAAAAGTATATGATGGAAAAAGTACTAAAGATTGTGAAAACAGATTTCGACTTTGAAAAATTCGAAGATGTAAGTGCTTATTTCAGGAAGGTTATTAACAGCCTGAAACAGATTAACTATTCTGAATTCAAATCAGAAAAATTTTATCAGAACGAGAAAGAATTAGAATTAATAATTAATGAAAAGGAACCTGCATAATGGAAAAAAAAGCTTTTCAAAAGATATATACAAAGATCAGTAAAATAACCAAGGCGACTTGTACATTATTAGCCGATAATGTTGGATACGAAGAGTTGGCGCTTATTTCAGACCGACTTGCACAGGTAGTAAAGATTATTGATAATGAGGTAACGCTACAGGTATTTTCCGGAACAGAAGGTATTCCGACCAATGCAGAGGTAATCTTTTTAGGAAGACCACCTTCATTAAAAATCGGCAAAGACCTGGAAGGCCGGTTCCTGAATGCTTTTGGCGATCCCATTGACGGAGGTCCTGAATTAACAGGTGAAGAAATTGAAGTCGGTGGCCCATCGGTAAATCCGGTAAGGCGACAACAACCTTCGCAGTTAATATCGACCAGTATTGCAGGTATCGATCTGAACAACACTCTTGTTACCGGACAAAAAATACCGTTTTTCACCGATCCCGACCAGCCCTTTAACCAGATAATGGCCATGGTAGCCTTACGGGCACAAGCCGATAAAATTATACTTGGCGGAATGGGTTTATCAAATGACGATTACCTCTATTTTAAACGTACATTCGAAAATGCAGGTGCACTGGAGCGAATAATCGCCTTTGTTAATACAACCGAAGATCCTCCGGTGGAAAGATTAATGGTTCCGGATATGGCTCTTTCGACAGCCGAATATTACGCCACCCGTTCTAATGAAAAAGTACTGGTATTGCTTACGGATATGACTCTTTATGCCGATGTACTTTCCATTGTTTCAAACCGAATGGAGCAAATTCCTTCAAAAGACAGTATGCCAGGTTCATTATACAGCGACCTTGCAAAAATATACGAGAAGGCCGTTCAGTTTCCGGATGGTGGTTCCATAACAATTATAGCAGTAACCACACTTTCGGGCGGAGATATTACACACGCCATACCTGATAATACCGGGTACATTACCGAAGGTCAGCTATTCCTAAAAAGAGATACGGATGTGGGTAAAGTGGTTATCGATCCATTTCGTTCACTTTCAAGACTAAAACAGCTTGTAATCGGAAAACAAACCAGGGAAGATCATCCGCAGGTTATGAATACAGCCATACGATTGTATGCCGATGCAGCAAATGCAAAAACCAAACAGGACAACGGCTTCGACCTGACAGAATATGATTCAAGAACCCTGAAATTTGCTTCGGAGTATTCTGAAAATCTATTGGCAGTCGATAACAATCTTTCGATGGAAGAAATGCTTGATAAAGGCTGGAACCTGTTTTCCAAACACTTCTCAAAAAACGAAGTGGGTATTCGCGAAAGTCTTGTTGAAAAATACTGGCCACAAGAGAATAAGAAAGAGATTATTAATGCTGAAGCCATCGTAGAATGAGTGTTCGTTTTCAATATAACAAAACTTCACTTCAGCAAATTAACAAACAGCTCCTTATGCGCGTAAAGGCTCTGCCTACGCTTAAGAACAAGGAGTCTGCATTACGACTTGAAGTGAAAAATTCAAGGAATAAATGTATTGCACTTGAAAAAGAGCTAGAAGATCTCATTGTCGGTCAGCGGAATGATATCCACATGTGGAATGAGTTCGACAAGGAGCTGGTAAAAATCGACCAGATCATTCTAAAAAACAGAACAATAGCAGGAATCAAAACCCCGGAACTGGATAAATTAACGTTCCATATTAAAGATTTCTTTTTATTTGGGAAACCAAAGTGGTATCTGGATGGTATTAAAACTTTTCAAAAAATAATGACTCTGGTCATTGAAAAGGAAATTACAGGTAAAAAAGTTGGGTTATTAGAGTACGCCAGAAAGAAAACTACACAAAAGGTAAATCTTTATGAAAAGGTGCAGATTCCTGCTCTTAATAATGCCATTGTTAAGATTAAACGTTTCCTCGAAGACGAAGAAAATCTCTCAAAGGCATCACAAAAAATTGTTAAAAACAGGCAGGAGTCTGAGGAGGTGCTGATATGATTAGTCCAATGAATAAATATGCTTTCTTTGTATATCATAAGGAATATAAAGAATTCCTTAAGAATATCGGAAAGCATGGTGTGGTTCATATCTCCGAACCCGATCAGAAAAAAAACAACGATATTCTTGATCAAAAGTCTGAGAAACTCGCAAGTTATGAAGATGCAATTAAATTCTTAAAAGATCTGTCAGAAAAACAGACCCAAAAGGATATAATTACTTCTTACAGCACGAGTGAAGCAATATCGCGTCTAAATATTTTATTAGATGAGAGAACGCAACAAGAAGAGCGCAAAGCAGCCATTAACTCCCGCATTGAAAAATTAGTTCCATGGGGCGAATACGATCCGCAGGATTTTAGTCAAATAAAAGAAACGGGGCTTCATGCACATTTTTATCGATGCCCTGTAGCTCAGTTTAAAGAAGAATGGAAAGAAAAACAGGATCTGTTTACCATTAATAATTTAAACGGGCTGCTATATTTCCTGGTTATTTCAGACGAGAAAAATATTAACATCGAAGCTGAAACGGAATCCATGCCCGATATTTCTGCTGACTCCCTAAAGGAGCAATACAAAGAAACAGAGTGTCGCTTGGAAGAAATCGGGAACGAACTGAATGCATTGATACCGGCGCTTGAAACTTTAGAAAATGAAAAGCAAACATTGTCTGAAGAGATTGAGCTGATTTCAATCGCATTCAATACTCAAAAAGCTTCGGAAAACAAGTTAATGCTTCTTGAAGGATGGATACCTGAAGAAAGTGAAACAAAAGTACTGGACTATCTGAAACAACAAGAGATTGTATATTTTCAGTCGGCTCCATCGGAAAATGATGCACCGCCTATTCATTTAAAAAATGGGAAATTCGCCAGCTTATTTGAGCCCATCGGCGAACTCTATAATCTTCCGGATTATAAAGAGATGGATTTAACACCATTCTTTGCTCCGTTTTTCATGCTTTTCTTTGGTTTTTGTCTGGGCGATGCCGGGTACGGAGTTTTCCTGTTCCTTGTTGCCACCATTTTAAAACTAAAGAAAAATAAAAAGATAAAACCAATACTATCGCTAACCCAGTATCTTGGAATAGCCACAATACTATTTGGTATTATTTCCGGAACTTTCTTTGGAATCAACCTGATTGACAGCGGTTATACGATTAGCCCGACCAGTATTGAAATTCTAACCGATAAAGATTTTCCTGTCGAAGTTGTAAATGGTTTAAAAATCATTGAAGGCAAATTCTATGAAACCAGAAGTGCTTTTATTGCTGCTTTAAATGAAAACATCGATAATAATCTGTTGCCAGAATATAAATCAGAGATTTTAAGACAAAGTAAACCTGGAAATAAACTCTTAGGTTCAATCAGGCATCTTATGCTCGATCCCTTAAGCATGTTTTATTTCTCGATAATAATAGGTGGCTTACAAATTGTATTCAGCTTTTTTGTAAAGATTTTCAATACTATAAAACAGCTGGGATTCAAGCACTCTCTATCATCCATCGGATGGTTTATCATGCTGTTAAGCCTTATTATTTTTGTTGGAGGCGATAAACTGGGAATACTTAGTTTGGCAAGCAGTACTTATCTTTTCTATGCATTTATGGGTATCGCCGGAATTTTGATTTTCTTTTTCAATAATCCGGATAAAAACATATTTGCCCGCTTCGGAAGCGGAATTTGGGATACCTACGGTGTTGTAATCGGACTATTTGGCGACCTGTTATCCTATATCAGACTTTTTGCACTAGGTATCTCGTCAGCTATTCTTGGCTTCGTTTTTAACGACATATCCATGCAGTTTTTAGAGATTCCTTATATCGGCTGGCTGCTATTTCTGATCCTATTGTTGGTAGGTCATTCAATCAATTTGTTCCTTGCGGCACTAGGAGGTTTTATACACCCTATGCGATTAACATTTGTAGAATTCTATAAAAATGCAGGATTCCAGGGTGGCGGAAAAAAATACAAACCATTTCAAATAAAACAATCAATTTAATTAATACATAATATGGAAAATACGATTATGAGTAATGCTGGTTATTTACCTGTGTTGTTCGCTTATGCAGGACTGGCACTAATGCTTATTTTAGCAGGAATTGGAAGCGCAATCGGTGTGTCAATGGGTGGTAATGCATCGGTTGGTGCACTTAAGAAAAACCCGGGTTCATTTGGTAATTATATGCTTTTAAGTGCATTACCGGGAACACAAGGTCTTTACGGATTTGCAGGCTTCTTTGTAATAAATTCGATGGGAATTATAAACAGTTCTATGAACATTGTACAAGGCCTTGCTATTTTAGCGGCTGGTTTATCACTTGGGTTTGTAGGTCTATTTTCTGCAATTAAACAAGGAAGTGTTACTGCAAACGGTATTGCTGCCATTGGATCTGGAAATAATGTTTTTGGTAGCACAATGATTTTGGCTGTATTCCCTGAACTTTACGCAATTATTGCTTTTGCCGCAACATTTATAATCAGTACAACATTATAAAGAGATTGTTTCAGGCTTAAAATACTGTTTAATACAAGGATGTAATAAACAAAGGTTTATTTATCTTTGAAAATAAAAAATGGCCATTAGCAAAAACAAATATTTAAAAAGGGCTGTAATCATCATTATTGTTGTTTTCAGCCTTTTTTCTTCTTATGCGGTTTACTTTGTATTCCGTAGCAGCATGAATATGGATGCCAAGCATATTCGTGTAATTAAACTATCGGGAAATGTAGAAAGTGAAATACTTAAAACCCGTATTCTTATCGACGACCTTATTTTGGAAAATAAAGCTGGCTCCATTACAGAAATACAATACAGCCTTAACCTAATAAAGAATGGGTTAAACGACTTAAATACCGAATTTACCGAAGAGTTTAAAAAGATAAATAACAACGACCTGGAGGATTTCACCAGGGGATACAAAAAAATACACTCACGTTTTCTGGAAATTGAAACCTATGTAAATAAAATTAATCCGGATCATATACACAGTTTAAAATCTGAACTCTTTAATCATATTTCAAACTTTAGTTTAAGTTATCGTGAATTCGACTTCTTCCTACAGCGCTATCTTTTGGATAATACCAACCGCTACAAAAAAGCGATTGTATGGGTAATGATTTTGTTATTTATATTTGTAGTATTAGCCGTTCTATTAATTATTCGTCTTTTAAATGAGCTGATAATTGCCGACAAGAAATTATTATTTAAAACTCTTGAAGTAGAAATCAGGGAACGCGAACGAATAGCTAAAGATCTTCACGATGGTCTCGGATCTGTACTTTCCGGAATGGTAATGCATTTCCAGGTTCTTGAAAAAGCGACCGAAAACAACCCGGAACTATGTAAAAAAATTGAATACCTGAATCACCTCTCAAAACATTCGCTAGAAAGCATGGAGGAGATTATTAATAATCTGAATCCTTCATTGCTAGCCCGTTTTGGATTGGCAAAAACTCTTGAAAAAAATATACTTAAACTGAATTCGCTGGGAAAAACACAATTCCATCTAGATACCGAGAAATTTAATGCAAAACTTACACCGGGTACCGATGTACTAATTTATAGAATCTGTTCAGAATTAATGAATAATGCCTTAAAGCATTCACGTGCGGAAAAAGCCAATTTTCAGCTTTTAAGTACCAAAAAAGAGATTCAGCTAATATACAACGACAATGGCATTGGCTTCGATTATAATATCGACTTCTACGAAAAGAATAAAACGGGATTACACAATATACAAGGCAGGGTTGAATCAATCGGAGGCAAATGCATCATTAATAGCCAACCGGACAAAGGCATGTACGTGAAAATATCATTACCTTTAAGCAAAGTTTAATATTATGACAGGTAAAATTTCGATTCTTATTGTTGACGATCATCAAATTTTCAGAGACGGATTAAAACTTCTGTTATCGCAGTTCGAATTTGTTGGAGAAATTACAGAAGCCTCTAATGGCAAAGAGTTTCTTGAAATAATCGATAATGCACAACCCCAAATTATATTTATAGATATCAATATGCCAGAAATGGGTGGTATCGAAGCCACACAGAAAGCACTTTTAAAATATCCAGATCTTAAAATAATTGTACTTACTACTTTCCACGACGAAGATTACCTGGAACAAATGATGATGGCAGGTGTAGAAGGTTATATGCTTAAAAGAAGTACTATGCAAGAGTTCGATACCGCCATACATAAAGTTTATAGCGGCGGGAACTTCTTCTCCGATGAAATTATCAATACCCTTACCCTGAATATACATAAAACAAGAACAAAAGCCATTAAGCAAAGTACTGCTCCGGAACTAACGGCACGCGAAAAAGAGGTTTTAAATCTTATTTGTCAGGGCCTGAACAATGAGCAAGTAAGCGAATTAATGCACGTAAGCCCCAAAACTATCGAAAAGCATAAAAGCAATTTATTCCTGAAAACAAATACTAAGAATACAGTAAACCTTATTATTTATTCCTTCAATAATGGACTGATTAAAATAACTGAGGAGTAGAGATAATTAGTATTTAGAACTTAGTTACTAAAGCTTAATTAATAGAAAGTGATAGAGAATATCAAGTAATTTAGTTTATGGTTAATAGATTCTAGATGATAGAATGCTCAGTGAATCTCTGTTATACTCTGTATTGCTTGTAGTCACTGAGTTATTCGTTATTACAACTTAGTTATTAAAAGGTAAAAGAGTCGTGATTGCTATCGGGATAGTAATATAGGTTTTAGTTAATGATAAATGTTCAAGTTCATTAACATTCTACTATCTATAGACTCAGTGGACTTAAGTTTTTATTCTGCACTCTCGGTAGGAAATTAATCCTTCGCGTTTTCTTAGCGTCTTGGCGCCTTTGCAGTAAAATTAGGGCAAAAAAAAATCCTGATTCACAAAGTGAACCAGGATTAAAATTGGCAGCGACCTACTCTCCCACTAATGCAGTACCATCGGCGCTATGAGGCTTAACTTCTCTGTTCGGAATGG
>Ga0070729_10001625_pt1 | contig 33088 bp, 24 predicted proteins | sample tdDd472_FD_66725 | JGI IMG/M metagenome (GOLD analysis project Ga0070729, IMG submission 66725) | Marine sediment microbial communities from the Atlantic coast under amendment with organic carbon and nitrate - tdDd47.2 | ecosystem: Environmental > Aquatic > Marine > Coastal > Sediment | place...
TCTCGTTCGATGGCGACTGGGGTAACAACCCATACTGGAATGATTTCGTTGAAGACTATGCCGAGGTGCCGGTCAGCGATTACATCTACGACTTCGAGTACATCAATAATCGTGAGCGCAAATCGTTTACACAGGAATTCCGCTTTATTTCTAACGAGAATAGCCGGCTCTTCAATGACACGACTGACTGGCTATTCGGTTTCTACGGCTCGACGCTCGATGAGGAGAACCGTATTGATTCGTTTGGTGAAGAAGACAACACCTTGTATGCCTACCTCTTCAAGGTTGATGAAGTAACACAAAGCACCTTTAAGTCGAAGAACCTGTCGGTTTTCGGTCGTTTGACGACGCAGTTCAGTGATCGCTGGGAGCTGTCCGGTGGTTTGCGTTTTGAGCGCTGGAGCGCCGACTACACCGACTGGTTTGAGGATGTTGAATACGACCCCGGCAACGTGGTCAGTAAGTCTTTCAATCCCGATGACAACCTGTGGGGTGGCGATATCAGTCTCAGCTATCAGGTCACCGACAACGCCCGCCTTTACGGGCTGGTTTCACGCGGTTACAAAGCTGGTGGGTTCAACCCGAGCCTCGCGCGTTTGCCGGAGGATCCGGATAATCTGGTGGGCCCCGAAGACGTCCCCTATGACCCCGAGTACGTGACGAATTACGAGATTGGTATCAAGGGTCTGTGGGCTGAAGGCCGTGTAATTGCCGATTTTGTTGTTTTCCGTATGGACCGGGAAGATATGCAGATCAGAAGTTCGGCGCAGCTTGAAGACGGTAACCCGAACTCGTTCGTGTTTATTACCAGTAACGGCGAAGGCTACTCATATGGTGTCGAGGCGAGTCTGGCATGGCAGGTGCTGGAGCCGTGGCAGCTGTACGGCAGTGTTGGCGTTCTCGAGTCGAAGGTTGATAAATACGAGTTCGACGGCGACCCGGCCCTTGATCAGTATGTGGTTACCGGCCGCGAGTTTGCCCATGCGCCTGGCTACAACATTAACTTGGGTACGTCCTACGAAAGTGGCAACGGCTGGTTCGGTCGTGTCGACCTGAACGCAATCGACTCGTTTTACTTCGATTACAGCCACGGCGAGAAGTCGACCGCATATCACACGCTGAATGCGAAGCTCGGCAAGCGCTGGGGTAATTTCGGTGCCTATATCTGGGGCCGCAACCTGACGGACCAGACCTACTACACCCGCGGCTTCTTCTTCGGTAATGAGCCACCGGATTTCCCACCGACGCGTTACACGAAATTCGGCGACCCCCGCACGTTCGGGTTTACACTGAACTATCGGGTTCGTTGAGGCGACTGACATTCAAGGAGAGCGCCATGCGCATTACCGCAGACCTGAGCTTGTACCCGCTGGCCGATGACTATAAGCCGGTCATTATCGATTTCATTCGCAACATGGAAGGTACGGACGGTTTGGAAATTGTCGTCAATCAGCTCAGCACCCAGTTGCGGGGCGAGTTTGAAGTTGTGACGGGAGCGATCAACCGTTGTCTGGAAAAATCGATGCGCGATCACGGTAAACAGATATTGGTCGTCAAGTATCTTGCAGCCGATTTGCCGATCAGCGAAGCACCGGGTCTGGATTGATTTGAACGACACCGGGAATAGTGCTGACAGCAATCTGCTTGCCGGCCTGACGGACGGCTTAGCCGCTATGTCGGGTTGGGAAGCAGCGGGTGTTGTGCTCGCCTTCGCCTATTTGGTGCTGGCGATCCGTCAGAACATCTGGTGTTGGGCGGCCGCTGCCGTCAGTGAAATAATCTTCATGTTCATCATGATCGAAGCGAAGCTCTACATGGAGAGCGCGCTGCGGGTGTTCTACCTTGGCATGGCGGCGTACGGCTGGTACAGCTGGTCCGGGCGAGGTAGGCCGGGTGGCAGTAAAGACGACGGCGGTCTGCCGGTGTCAGTCTGGCCATGGCGCAAGCATGTGATCGCGTTGGCTGCTATCTTTTTGCTCGTCGTAGTTTCCGGATACACGCTGTCTCAATTTACCGATGCCGCGTTGCCGTACTGGGATTCCTTTACAACCTGGGCGGCAATGATTGCTACCTGGATGGTGGCCCGCAAGGTGTTGGAGAACTGGTTCTATTGGTTCGTTATCGATGCAGTTTCAGTCTGGTTGTACCTCGAGCGCGGGCTGCAGCTCACGGCGTTTCTGTACGCCGTATATCTCGTGATGATCGTGATCGGCTACCGTCAGTGGCGTAGCCGCTATCTCACGGAAACGGCGCCACAGGTGGCCTGAGCACGATGCAGGACTTCGCAGCCATGCTCGCGGCAACACCGGAATTTGCCGCCGCCGAGAAGTTGGCTGTATTGGCCGAAGGCGCCACCCGCACTACCTGGAAGATCCGTTGTGACGGTGAGCATTTTGTTGCGCGGTTTTGTCGCAATAACCACGGCTTGCCATTGCCGGGGGTGGCAGCGGAGTATCAGTTCAGTCGGGCGGCGGCGGCGGCAGGTTTGGCGCCAGAGCCCGTCTATGCAGACGTAGACAGTGGCCTTCTTGTGTCGCGTTTTGCCGAAGGGCGCAGCTGGACTGAACGGGACTTACGTCAGCCGGAACAGTTGCAACGACTAAAGGCGCTGCTTGCCCGCTTGCATCAGCTGCAGCCTCAGGGTCCGGCGTTTGATCCACTCGCTGCAGTGCAAGCCTATGCAACTGAACTCGGGACAGAGTTTGCAGTCTCAGTAGCGGAGACAGCCTCAATTGTTGTTGACGGGTTGCCGGAAGTCCGGGAGCCGTTTCTGTGCCATAACGATTTGCTGGCAGGGAATATCGTCGACTCAGCGGCGGGCTTGTTGCTAATAGACTGGGAGTTTGCCGCACTAGGCGACCCTTATTTTGATCTGGCTGTAATGATCAGGCATCACAATCTGTCAGCTGAGCAGGAAGCAGTGCTGGTAAGCAATGCTGCATCTGAACGCATTGCGATGTGGGGGCGCTATTACGACTGTTTGCTGACCTTGTGGTTGTTGGTTCTGCAAAACAGAGGCGGGTTGGATTCGCTAGGTGAGGCCAGATTGAAGTGTCTGTTTAGTAAAGATTTTAGATAGCCGGCCGACTGAAATGGCAAACAGTTCATCGGGTGGACGCTGGGAGCGGTGATAAATCCATGTCCAGCTGGCGACGAATACCCTAATAGCTGCCTGATTTATCTAGTTATTAGTGTCACTAGGCGGTGTTTTGTAGAAGTTTCGTTGCCGGGCAGCAGAGCAGTCTCCGTAAGTGTTTGATGTTAAGTCAAAATACCAAAAAAAAGCGGTTAGAATGATAGAATGCGCGGCTTGCCTGCATGGCACGTTTTTTCTGGCGAGCTTTGCTGCAAGGCAATCAGTTGTGGGTTATCGGTCACATTTCTGTTTTTAAAGCTTATTTATACTCGTTTATGTCAGAAGTTCAGTGGCGGCAACCTTTTTGTATAGTGTCTAAGATTTGTATCAGGCACATCGGGTAAAAATTAGAGTTTCTTATGGCTCAAGAAATAAAAAGCTTTGCTGATCACGTTGGTGGTTTTTGGCGTCACGTCAAGTTGGCGCTCGCGACAGTTGCAGGCATCGTGCTTATCGGCTCTTTTATCGCATTATCGTTACCGGATCGTTACCGGTCGTCGGCGGTCATCCTGATTGAGCAGCCTGAAATTCCCGAAGCGCTTGTTCGTACCACTGTAACCGTGTTTGCTGCTCAACAGATTGCCTCTCTGAACGAGCGCATCATGGCGACACCGAACCTGGTCGACATCATTGAGAAGTTCGGTTTATATCCGGAGGAGCGCAAAGACAGACCTGCACGGTTGCTGGCGAACCGCGTTAAGGGACGAATCAAGGTTAACTTCATCACTTCGGAATTGTCGGCCGGCGGCAGGCAGGGTCCCGGAGCAGCAGCATTCTCAATCTCGTTTGAAGATGAAGATCCCGAGCGCGCTCAGGCTGTAGCGAATGAACTTGTTTCTATGTACATGGCCGAGAACCTGAAGGCCCGTACCGAGCAGACCGCCGAGACTAAAGCCTTTATTGACGTTGAAGTTAATCGTTTGGATAAACGTGTAGGCGAACTTGAGCTGGAGCTCAGTGAATTTAAACGCGATAACGCTGACAGCTTGCCATCATTAAATATGGTGAGCTTGAACATGATGGATCGCATCGATAGCAAGCTGCTTGAGCTGGATCGTCAGCTGTATACAATCGAAGAGAATCGGGTGCGTATAAAGGCCCAGTTATCGACGATTGATCCTACTACGCCGGTGCGTTTGCCCGATGGCACGATGGTAATGAGTCCATCTGACCAGCTGAAGGCTTTGCAAACTCAATTAACGATTTATCAGGGTCGTTACAGCGAAGATCATCCTGATGTTATTAAAGTTCGCAGCGATATTGCTGCGTTGGAGAAGCGCTTCGGTTTGGATGTCGAGCCGGCCAAGCTCGATGACAAAATTGTAGCTGCACGCGCGGCTTTGGCGGTAGCAAAAGAAAGCTACTCTGATGATCATCCCGATGTATTGCGTTTACAGGGCGAGCTGGATGAACTTGAAGTAACGCGCAATCGTTACGACGATGTTGATCTTGATGATTATGCTAACCCTGATAATCCTGCGTATATCTCATTGCAAACCCAGCTGGCTTCTCTTGCTATTGATGAGCAGGCGCTGTCTCAGGAGCGCCAGCTACTGGAGGCCGACCTGATCGACTACGAGAAGAGGCTGATGCGTATGCCTCTGGTAGAGCGAGAGCTGTCGGCTTTGTCGCGTGAACTGAACTCGGTGTCCAATCGTTATTGGGTGCTGCGTGATAAGCAGTTTGGTGCTGAAATGGGCCAGACTCTCGAACTGCAGTCCAAGGGCGAACGTTTTACGCTGATCGAGCCGCCGGCTGTGCCTTTGCGTCCGTTTGCACCTGACCGGCCGTCAATTTTTGTGCTGTCTTTGTTGGTTGGTCTGGTGCTTGGGGTCGCTATTACCCAGTTGGCCGATGCTCTGGATGATTCAATCTACAGCAGTGCTGCCGTAGAGATGATTCAGGGTTCGCCGCCGATTGTTGAGATACCCGTTATCGCATCTTTGGACAAGCAGGGGTTGGCGCTAAATCCCAAGTATTTGGTTATCGGGGCGATTCCCGTGACAATAGCTTTACTCTTATTGATCGTGCACTTGTTTATCAAACCGCTGGACGTGTTGTTCTTTGCGGGGCTGAGAGCTTTGGGTCTATAAGCAGGTAACAAGGAACATTCTTCATGGAACGAATCCGTCAGGCTCTGGAGCAGGCCAATATAGACAGGGAAAAGGCCGGTGTTGAACGCCGCAGTCCTGTCGCGCCGCCTGCGGTAACACCGGGGCAGTCTGCACCACAGCACCCCTTGGCCGGTCGGCAGACTGAGCAGGCGCCCAAAGTGAGTGCCAGCGAAGTCGTTTACACCGAGACCCGAAGTGTTGATGTGTCACGTCAGACGATGCTCGACAATCGTCTGGTTGCGGCAATCGATGGCCACAAGCTGCAGGATAATTTCAGGATTCTTCGCACGCAGATCATGAAAGAAATGCGTGACAACAACTGGAACATGATCGCAGTGACGAGCCCGCATTCGGGTGCGGGTAAGTCGACTACCGCCATCAATCTGGCAATTGCGCTGGCTATGGATATTTCACATACCGTAATGCTGGTTGATGCCGACTTGCGCGAACCGAGTATTCATAAATATTTTGGCTATGAGCCTGAGTATGGTCTGAGCGACCATCTGCAGCACGGTACCGATATCAAGGATGTTTTGTTCCACCCGCCAATCGATCGCCTGTGCGTTCTTCCCGGTCGCGAAGGTGTTGCTAACTCGGCAGAGCTGCTGGGTTCACCCCAAGCGGCGAAGCTCGCTGAAGAACTAAAAACCCGTTACGACGACAGGCTGGTGGTGCTGGATTTACCGCCGATACTGTCGTCTGATGATGTCAGTATGAGCGATACGTATATTGACTGCGTGCTGATGGTGACCGAGACCGGTGTTACAAAACGGCGTGAACTTACCGAGGCATTTCGTGTTCTAAAGAATATACCGGTTATCGGCACGGTATTAAACAAAGTGCCCAGGCAGAAGAATGTTTTCAAACGCTCTTAAGCCGGTCTTATCGGGATAGACACAACGCATGTACGAGCAATTTTATGGTTTTAGTGAGCGGCCCTTCGCGCTGCTGCCCGACCCTGCCTTCCTGTATTTGTCGCAGGATCATGGCATGGCGCTCACACTGCTGCAGTACAGTCTCATAAACAAACAAGGCTTCACCGTAATAACCGGGGAAGTCGGTGCCGGTAAAACGACTCTGATTAACCGTCTCCTTGACGAAATGGGCAACGACATTACCGTCGGGCTTATTAACTTTACGCACAATGCTTTCGGCGAATTATCCGAGTGGGTGCTTATGGCTTACGGGCTTGAGTACCGCAATAAAAGCAAGGTTGAGATTTACGACGAGTTCGTCAATTTTCTTATTGAAGAATATCGTCAGGGTCGCCGTGTCGTACTCGTCATCGACGAGGCTCAGAATATGGAGCCTCGGATGCTCGAAGAGGTGCGCATGCTGTCGAATGTAAATGCGCAAAAAGATTACTTGCTGCATTTGATACTTGTTGGTCAGCCTGAACTCCGGGGAATCTTGCAGAAACCCGAGTTGCGGCAGTTGACCCAGCGCGTATCCGTTTACTACCACATAGGTGAGCTTTCGCTGGTAGAGGCCAAAGCCTACATTCAACATCGTCTGCAGGTCGTGGGCGGCAACCCTGATACGTTCGATGATCAGGCTGTCAAAATGATTCATCAGGAAAGCAATGGCGTACCACGTGTCATGAACACGCTTTGTGACCTTTGTCTGGTGTATGGGTTTTCTGCGGGTAGGCAGATAGTGTCAGCCGATACCGTGGGCGAAGTGCTCGCAGACAGACGCAAGATGAGCCTAGTCAGTGGTTCGGTCTCTCCAGTCACCGCTGATGACGTCACCGAGGCGAAGTCCGATGAAGACCAAGAGGTTCAGCCTAACCTGGTTGACCGGCATTAGTCGGGCAGTAGCTGTTTTTGAGGGTATAAGCGCTGCGTGTAGTTTCTGCGCGGAAAATTCCGGATCATGAGTACTGTTAGTCAAAGCCGGGAGTTCATACTTCCCAACCCTACAGAAGTCTATCTGTTGGTTGCGGCAGGCTGGTCCGGAGCGTGCTTCGCGCTGCTGTTGGCGGGTCAGCGCCTTATCCGTCGACTTGTAAACCTGAGCTCGATGAGTCGACAGCTGCTCGAGGGAACGGATCTTATTTCGGTGCTGCCGCTGGTTATGATGCTGGGGTTGATAGGCATCACCGTCGCCTTCTATGTTTTTAGTAAATATCCCAAGCTATTTATTTGTCTTATTTTGTTGTCGTTCGGTTTCGCCGACTCGACATGGTCCGCGATTCATACCGTTGCTTTTCTCGTGAAGTACGTGTCGGTGGTTTACATCGGGTCGTTCGGCTTATTCTTTGTTTACCGCAACTGGAACCGAATTAACCAGCCGGTGCACTGGCTTGTAATTATCTACATGCTCTGGATGGCATTCATTGTTTGGTTTTATGGAATGCGGATCAATGGCATCTGGTTTGTAGGTACACAGTTCACGCTGCTGATTGCTTTCGGTGTCGGCTGGATGGCCCGGGTAAACGATGACAAGAAGCTGATGGAGTTCAATTATCTGGTTGCTTATACCGCTATGGTGACCACCTGCCTGCATATGATCAGCCCTATCGTGGTTTCGCAGGTTTTTGACGGTGGCCGGTTTACGTCGCAGTTCACGAATGCTACCGGGTTTGCGACCACCTATGTTCTGTTTGTGACTTCTCTGGTTTGGCTGGCTCTCGCGCACCCGAAAAAGGCAATGCGCTGGGTAGGTGTGGTTTTCTCAGTTCTCGGTGTTGGTATGGTGTTTTTGTCGGGTACTCGCAACGCCACCGCAGCACTGATTTGCGCAATCATCGTACTGAGCATTTCGTTTCGATCGAAGCTTATCTGGTGGGCTATTGGCATTGGTGCGTTTGTCGGTGCTATAGCCTTTCTGCTACTCGCCGGCTCGGATACTACCCAGGATCTTACATCCGAGCGCCTGACCAGCTTCAGGAACAACAGAGCCGATGTGTGGGCAGTTTATATTGAATCTGTATTTGAGCGACCTTTGTTCGGTTGGGGGCCTGATGGGCAAACCGGAGCATTCTATGGCGAGCGGGCTCAGGCACTCGCTGAACAGTTCACAACCCGCGGTTTTGCGCCAGGAGTACATAACTCAGTTCTAGGTCAGACAGTGCGTTTTGGTATTCCGGGCGGGGTTCTTTTTATCAGCATGTTTACCTATGCATTCTGGCGCGCCAAAGAGATTGTTCTCAGTGATTCGATTCCGCAGAGCTACAAGGTGGCATTCTCACTTCCTTTGGTTATTTTGGTGACAATTTTTCTGGAAGGTGCGTTCGAGGATAACTTCAACACGCCGCGTGGCTCGGTCGTTAACGTGCTATTTGGTACCACAGTAATTCTGGTAGTCATGTTTGCCGATCGTATTAAGCGGCAGGTTGCTCAGGATATCGAGTCCGGCAAGATCCGTGATCCCAGCATCCCGATAGAGCGCAAGAAGCTGGTAAGAATCTGAGAATCCGGGAGTTGGGGAGACCATGGACGTTCTGGTGAATGCAACCACTCTGGTTAAGGGTGGCGGGGTACAGGTAGCGACATCTTTTATCGTCGAGGCAGAGCGCGCTGCCGCCGATGACATAGTCTGGCATTACGCATTATCTGCAGAGGTAGACCGCGAGTTACAGGCGCTGGGTGTGCGACCCGCCAACAGCGTTGTGTACGAGGCATCTCCGGCCAAAAACAAGGCTCAACGGCGGGCGTTGCTGGCGCGTGAGGCGGAGCTGTCGCCCGATGTCGTCTTCACCGTTTTCGGGCCCGCCTTCGTGCGTTTTGAATCGCCCCATTTAATGGGGGTTGGCAATGGCTGGGTCACGCATTCGACCTTGGCTGCATTCCGTAGTCTTGGTTTTCCGGTGCGCAGTGCGAAAGCGTTTTTGGCAGCAATCTACAAAGGCCTTTGGGTGCGACATGCGGATCGCTGGGTTGTAGAAGCAGAGAACTCGCGGCAGGGGCTGATAAACCGTTTGCGGCTTGGCGCCGATAAGATCACGGTGGTGCCGAATGTGTGTGGCTCGATTTTTCGAGAGGCTGCCGTCGAGGATGCGGTTTTGCCCGCAGCCAATGAGCCCGTGCGACTGCTGTATCTTGCTGCCTGGTATGGGCACAAGAATATCCAGTCAATACCAAAGGTTGCGGCAGAGCTGAAGCAGCTGGCGCCGCAGCGAAAGATCACGTTTGTTATTACCGTCCCCGATGATGAGCCGGCATTACCCGGCCTGCTCAAAGAGGCAACGAGGCTCGGCGTCAGCGACTACATTGAGAATGTCGGCCGTGTGCCATTTGCAGACATTGTCACACTCTACGAGTCTTGCCATGCGTGTTTTATGCCATCTTTGCTGGAGACGTTTTCAGCGAATTACCCGGAGGCAATGGCAACCGGGCGGCCGTTGATTGCATCTGATTTCGATTTCTCGCGGTCGATATGCCGGGACACGGCAACTTACTTTGATGCCTCGAGCCCGCGCGCTGCTGCCGAGGCCATTGCGGGTCTGCTGGATTCGCCCGCGCGCTGGCAGGCCTCGATCGATCGTGGCAGGTCACTGGTGGACGCGCTACCATCACCTCGTGGCAAGTACGAGGCTTACGAAGATTTAATAAGAAAAACAGCGGGTTAGGGGTTTTTCTCGGAAGCTGCTTACATAAGCTGCGAATTGCGACCCGATTAACGCTAAAAACGGCGATATTCCTATAGACTACGTCGGTTACAGACAAGGACCGTCAGGTATAAAAAGTACAAAGACATGAAGCAAATTCTTCAGGACCTAAAGCAAGGTGGGACAGACGTTGTCGAAGTTCCGCCACCTCGCCTGCAACCCGGGCATGTGTTGATCAGAACCAGTGTTACGTTGATTTCGGCAGGCACCGAAAGAATGTTGGTGGAGTTCGGTCGTTCCAACTTTATCGACAAGGCACGGCAACAACCTGACAAGGTCCGGATGGTGCTCGATAAAGTCAAAACCGACGGCCTGGCGCCGACGGTCCGTGCCGTCAAGAACAAGCTCGACCAACCGCTGCCGCTGGGCTACAGCAATGTGGGTACCGTTATCGCCGTTGGTGAAGGCGTTACCGACCTGGTAATAGGTGACCGCGTATTGTCGAACGGCAACCATGCGGAGATCGTCTGCGTGCCGCGTAATCTGTGCGCCAAGATCCCCGAAGGCGTCAGTGACGAAGAAGCCAGCTTCACTGTAGTCAGTGCCATCGGCTTGCAGGGCATACGCCTGCTGGAACCGACTCTGGGCGAGAACATTATTGTTACCGGCCTTGGGCTGATCGGTTTGATTGCTGTACAGATACTCAGAGCCAACGGCTGTAATGTGCTGGGTGTCGACTTCAACTCCGAGCGCGTTGAGTTGGCCCGCAAGATGGGCGCAGTCGGTGTTGATCTTTCGAAAGGCGAAGACTTGTTGGCTGCTGCTAACAGTTTCTCGGGTGGTCGTGGAGTCGATGGTGTGTTGCTGACCGCAGCAACCAAGAGTAATGAGCCTGTGCATCAGGCAGCTGAAGCCTGTCGCAAGCGCGGCCGCATTGTGCTGGTAGGCGTGACCGGGCTGAACTTGTCACGTGAAGATTTTTACGAGAAAGAGCTGAGTTTTCAGGTGTCCTGTTCTTACGGACCGGGGCGCTATGATCCGTCATATGAAGACAATGGCACTGATTATCCGTTCGGCTTTGTCCGCTGGACCGAGCAGCGTAACTTCGAGGCGGTATTGCGCCTGTTGGCTGACAATAAACTGGACGTCAGCGAGATGGTGTCGCACCGCTTTGCGATTGAAAAAGCCGCCGATGCCTATGACGTTCTGTATAACGGCAACCCGATGGGTATTGTGCTGGAGTATCCGCAACGGGAAAATCCGGCACAACCTGTGTCAGCCGCAGACCGCTCTGTAGAGCTGCCAAACGCAGCCCCGCTGGCGGCGAAATGTAATATCGGCATGATCGGTTCCGGTAACTACGCTTCGCAGATTCTGATTCCTGCATTCAAGCAGGCCGGTGCCGGGCTGGGAAGTATTTGCAGTTCGGGCGGTGTTAGTGGCGTGCACGCAGGCAGCAAGTTCGGCTTTACGCAGGCTACGACAGATGCCGATGCGCTGATCGCTGATGAGTCTCTGGATACTGTCGTCATCGCATCCCGTCATGATTCGCATGCCGCCTACAGTGCTGCAGCATTGCGCCATGGCAAGCATGTGTTTGTCGAGAAACCGTTGGCGATTCGCCGGGAGCAGCTCGACGAGGTTAAAACAGCTTACGCCGAAGCACGTGAAAAGGGCGCCGCCCCGACAGTGATGGTTGGGTACAACCGCAGATTTTCACCGTTGGTTACCAAGATGAAGAGCCTGCTGGACGCTAAAGCAGACCCGAAGGTATTTGTTGCCACGATGAATGCCGGAGCGATTCCTCCGGATCATTGGGTGCACGATGCCGTGCAGGGTGGTGGACGGATCGTTGGCGAGGCCTGCCACTACGTCGACTTGTTGCGTTTTCTCACCGGCGCACGCATTACGGGCGTGCAGGCTATGCAGATGGGCGCTGCTCCCGGCGTAGTGGTTCGCGAAGACAAGGCCACCATTACGCTTAGTTTTGAAGACGGCTCGTTTGGCACTATTCACTATTTGGCGAATGGCCATCAGTCATTCCCGAAAGAGCGCATCGAGGTTTTCTGCGGCAACAGCATTCTGCAAATCGATAATTTCCGCAGCATGAAAGGTTTTGGCTGGCCCGGCTTCAGTAAAATGAAGTTGAGTAAGCAGAACAAAGGTAATTCTGAATGTGCGGCGGAATTCGTCAAAGCTGTTAAGGATGGCTTGCCGTCACCGATACCTTTCGACGAGTTGATCGAATGCAACGAGCGCACGATTGAGATCATGGAGATTCTGAACGGCGCTGACGACGGGCAGTCGTCTGCAGAGGTGTCCGAGTAACCCGGACTGTTGGTAGCGATTGTCCTGTGAAGCCGGTTCCTACACATAGCGTGCTAAAAAGCCCGGGCCTGTACTTCCGTACGGTCCGGAATCTGAAGTTGTCACAGTTTTACTACCTCGTTGTGCGGCGCTTGTTGCCGACACCCAAGTTGCGACCCATCAATGTTCAAGGGATTCGTCGCGACATTCCGTACAAGCCCTGGTTTCCGGTGCCCCAACCGGAGGGCCTGGACAACGAATTCCGCTTTATTAACGAAACCAAGGCGTTCGACCCGCGTAACGTTGATTGGGTTGCCGAAGACCAGAAGAAGTTGTGGCGCTATAACCTCCACTACTTCGATTTTCTGCAGTGGGATTGTTACTCCGACGAACTCAAGCAACAACTGATTGATAGCTGGATCGAGAGCTGTCCCGTAGATCAGTGGATATCATGGGACCCGTATGCGGTCTCAATGCGGATAGTTAACTGGATTAAATATTTTCTGCAACAGCCGGATGACTTTGAGATTCCGCAACACTGGCTGAACAGCCTGATTAATCAGGCGAACTGGCTGACATACAACATGGAGTACCAGATTCTCGCCAATCACCTGATTAAAAATGCCAAGGCGCTGGTGTTCGCCGGTGTATTTTTTGATTGCGAGCAGTCGAAGCGGTTTCTGGATTTAGGCTGCAAGGACATGCTGGAACAGTTGCGTGAGCAGTTTCTTGATGATCACGGCCACTTCGAACGCAGCCATATGTATCACCAGATCGTGGTTGAAGACTATCTCGACCTGCTTAATCTCGCCGAAACCGGCTTGCTTTCCCTGAGTGCAACAGAGCTCGAAGAGGTGCGCGAAGCAACCGGGAACGCGCTCGATTTCTATGTGGACCTGTGTGCGGGCGACAACGAAATCCAGCTGTTCAACGACTCGACCTTCGGTATCGTTGAGGGGACTGATGAATTTCTCGATTATGCAAAACGCGTGCTCAATTATGTCAGCCCTGACAGGACAAGCGCGCCGTATCGAGTGTATAAACCTGAGTCAGGTTATTTCGGCTATCGTTCCGGTGGTGACAGTTTTCTGATTGATTGCGGGCCGGTTGGGCCTGACTACCAGCCGGGTCACGCACATTGTGACAATTTGAGTTTCGAGCTGTCTATTGATAGTCAGCGTATTGTTGTCGACAGCGGCAACTATACCTACGAGCACATCGTTACCCGCTACGAAAACCGGCAGACAGCGGCTCATAATACTGTCAGAGTAGACGGTCAGGAGCAGTCCGAGGTTTGGGAGCGCTGGCGCGTTGGTCGCAGAGCCTATCCGATCAGTGCCGAATTGTCGGATTGGCAAGGCGAACGGATGCGATTCCGTGGTTCGCATGATGGTTACACCGTGCTGCCCGGAAAGGTGGTCCACGAGCGCGAGGTTGAAATGAGCCATCGCGGGTTCTGGACGATTAGCGATAAGTTAACAGGTGGTGGGGAACACCTTCTGGAAAGCTACATTCATTTGCATCCGGATGTTGCTGTTCGCCAAGCCGGTGAGCGCGTTCTGGATCTGTTGGTAGGCGAGCAGGCTGTTGCGCGATTAACTGTTACGGATGACAGCGAAGTCAGCGTGGAAGACAGCATCTGGTGCCCGGAGTTTGGGTTGATAATTAATAATAAAGTAGTCGTTATGCGGAAGACTGCTGCATTACCTGCGGCGCTTGGCTACACGATAGAAAAACTATAAAACATGAAAATATTGTTTCTGACACATTATTTCTACCCTGAAGTGAATGCGCCTGCGGCACGTACGCTGGAGCATTGTCGGGTATGGGTTGAGGCAGGCCATGAGGTTACCGTGGTGACCAATGTGCCCAACCATCCTAAAGGCGAAATCTATCCGGGCTACAAAAACGCTCTGTACCAGTCGGAAGTGATCGACGGTATTAAGGTAGTCAGGCTGTTTACATGGGTGGCGCCGAATGCCGGCTTTCTCAAACGTGTCGTGAACTTTCTGACATACATGTTTATGGCTATTTTTGCGGCACCGTTCTTGCCGAAGGCCGACGTCGTCGTGTCAACGTCGCCACAGTTTTTCGCCGGTCTGGCGGGTTATTTCGTCAAACTCATCAAGCGGGCCCGCTGGGTGCTGGAGATACGTGACCTCTGGCCGGAGTCGGCAATTGCAGTTGGTGCGATCAGCAACGGCACCTTGGTGAAAGCGACCGAAGGCCTTGAGTCATTCATGTACCGTAAGGCCGACGCGGTGGTATCGGTTACAGATTCGTTTGTGACGCATATTGCGGCACGCGGGGTACCGGAAAGTCGCATCCACGTCATCAAAAACGGTGTCGATCTGGCGTTCTATAACCCGAACGTGCCGCGTGACGAGGATGCCGTTGATTCCCGCCTTAAAGGCAAGGTTGTGGCTGCTTATGTGGGCACTCACGGCATGGCTCATGCGCTGCATACCATTTTGGAGGCGGCCGAAATTTTGAAGGACCGCGACGATATTGTCTTTTTGATGGTTGGTGATGGCGCCGAAAAGAAGAAGCTCGTCGAACAGCGCGACCGGATGCAGCTGGACAATGTCATTATGCTGGACCAGAAGCCGAAGGATGCAATGCCGTCAATCTGGGCAGTGACTGATGTCAGCCTCGTGTTACTGAAGAATGAAGACTTGTTTAAAACGGTACTGCCTTCGAAAATTGTTGAAAGTATGGCGATGCGCCGGCCGATTGTTCTCGGTGTGCGCGGTGAGGCCCAGGCATTAGTCGAATCTGCCGGTGCAGGTATTTGTATAGAGCCTGAAAACGCTCAGGAGCTGGCCGATGCAGTCGTTGAGCTGGCGGACAATCGTGACAAGGCAGAGTTGCTTGGCACTGCGGGGCGCGGTTTTGTTGAGTCGAACTTCGACCGCAGGGTGTTGGCGCTGCGTTTGGAAAATATTCTACTGGGTTTGAACGGAGAGAAGGTCGATGGCAGCGAGTGACTCTACGTCGCATAACGGGCAGGTTCAGGCCCTACTGCCGTGGGCTGTTACCGTCATTGCGCTTGCTGCGGTCGCATTTCTGTTTCGCGATGCCCTGTACCTTATGGAGAATTGGTGGTCGGAGAAGGAAGAGTATAACCACGGCTATCTGATCCCCTTTGTTGCCGCTTACTTGTTCCTGCTGCGTGCCGACGACTTCGGCAAAGCACCGGTCGCTGCCTCGTGGCTGGGTCCTGTGGTTGTCTTGCTGAGCATCTTTGTTTATGTCCTCGGCGAACTGAGCGCGGTTTACGTCATCATGCAGTATGGATTCCTGCTCGCGCTGTGGGGTCTGGTTATTACAGCGACCGGTTTGACCGGTTTGCGTGTTCTGTGGGTGCCGCTGGTGTATTTGATTTTCATGGTGCCGCTACCCAATTTCCTCTACAACAACCTATCCAGCGAATTGCAGCTGATCTCGTCGGAGATTGGCGTATTTCTGGTGCGGACGGCCGGTATTACGGTTTTCCTCGAAGGTAATGTTATTGATCTGGGCGAATTTCAGCTGCAGGTCGTAGAGGCCTGCAGCGGGCTACGTTACCTGTTTCCGCTGATGAGCTTCGGCTTCCTCTGTGCCGCTATCTATGTCGGCAAAACCTGGCATAAGGTTTTTATTTTCCTGTCGAGTATTCCGATCACTATTCTGATGAACAGTGTCCGGATCGGCATTATCGGTATCTCTGTAGAGCATTTCGGTATTTCTGCCGCTCGCGGGGTTCTGCATGATTTTGAAGGTTGGGTCGTGTTTATGGCCTGCGTCGGCATCCTGTTTCTCGAGATGGCGCTGTTTGCGAAGTTCAGCAAACGGAAATTGATGGACGTGTTTGCCGTTGATGTACCCCCGCTGAGCAATTTCAGTGTCTATGCGCCGCGCCCGCCGGTTCCGGTGCAGGCATGGGTGGCTGTAGCACTTCTGGTGGCCGGCAGCGTCTATTCGCTTAGTTTGAACTCCGCGACAGAGAAGGTTCCGGAGCGCGCGCCACTGAGTACGTTCCCGCTGCTTATTGACGACTGGCGCGGTAACGAGACTGCAATGGAGCAGACGTTTATTGATGTGCTGAAGTTCGATGATTATTTATTAGCGAACTTCTGGCGCAAGCAGGATTACTCGGCGGTAAACCTCTATATCGCGTACTACGATTCACAGCGAAAAGGCGCATCAATCCACTCGCCGAAGGCCTGTTTACCGGGCGGCGGCTGGGTTACCGAAAGCTTTGGTCAGATCAAGGTCGATAGTGTCGGCCCTGACGGCGAGCCATTAATGGTAAACCGCGTGCTTATTACAATGGGTAAGGAGCGTCAGGTTGTTTACTATTGGTTTGAGCAACGCGGCCGCAATCTGACCAACGAGTACCTCGTTAAATGGTATATGTTCTGGGATGCACTCACCATCAACCGTACTGATGGTGCACTTGTCAGGTTAACGACCGCGCTGCCGGAAGACGCTGATACCGAAGAGGCCGACGCCCAGTTGCAGGAGTTCCTGCGAGATGCGTACCCCAAGATTAACTATTTCATTCCGCAGGCGGACACGCCTATGAAAAACAATAATGACTAAGCAGGACTAACGTTATGGCTTCGATGATTCATCTGATAGCGGCAGCACGCCCCAACTTTATGAAAGTGGCGCCGCTGTATCACGCGCTGACGGCAGCCGATGATTTCGATGTGAAGCTGGTGCATACCGGTCAGCATTACGACGCCAACATGTCCGACGCATTCTTTGACGACCTGGGCTTGCCGAAGCCGGACTACCATCTGGAAGTAGGCAGCGGCACCCATGCCGAGCAGACCGGTAATGTGATGATCAAGTACGAACAGGTCGCGATGGAGGCCAGGCCGGACTGGGTTGTGGTCGTTGGCGATGTCAATTCCACTGCTGCAGTTGCGATGGTGTGTGCCAAGCTTCACATCCCTGTTGTGCACCTCGAAGCCGGGCTGCGCAGTGGCGACCGCACGATGCCTGAAGAAATCAACAGGTTGGTTACCGATTCGATCAGCGATCTGCTGTGGACTCCCTCGCCTGACGGCGATGAGCATCTGGCGAATGAGGGTGTGCCTGCATGGCGGGTGGAGCGGGTCGGCAACATCATGCTCGATTCCTATGAATTAATGCGCGAGCGTATCGAAGCAGACACGACTATGCAGGATCTTGGCCTGAAGCCAAAAGAATACGCGGTTGTTACGCTGCATCGGCCGTCGAATGTCGACCATGAAGACACTTTAAAAACGCTGATCGCAGAAATCGCAGAGGCGGCGAAGTCGGTCGGCCTGGTGTTCCCTATTCATCCGCGCACCCGCGGCAATTTAGAGAAGTTCGGGCTGCTGGATGAATTGACGGCGATTAACGGCGTTAAGATTATTGACCCGCTGGGCTATATTCAGTTTATGAACCTGGTGCGTTCGTCGGCAATGGCCATCACAGATTCCGGTGGCTTGCAGGAGGAGACCACGTATCTGGGTATTCCCTGCCTGACGCTGCGACCCAATACAGAGCGCCCCGCAACTATCACTGAGGGCACCAATAAGCTGGTGACACCTGAAACGTTGTCCGCCGAAATTGCCAAGGCTCTGTCGGGCGACTGGCCGACCGGCCGCCGTCCGGACCTTTGGGACGGTAAAACAGCACCACGTTGTCTGGATAGCCTGCGTGCCTGCATCGCTGCCGGTGCCGATAAGCTTGATCAGCGCTAGTCGATCGGCGCGATTGTGGCCTGAGAGCCGCGGTCACAGACTGTTATAGTAAAAAAAGAATCTTCGATGCTGGCCCGGGTAAGGCCAGTCACGCAATGGGAAAAAATATGAACCATAAGAATATTGTTTTGCGATGTCTTCTCATCGTTGCAGCACTCTGGATTACCGCTTGTACGTCTCCGGAAGAGCGTGCCAGTGCCTATCTGGCCGAAGCGCAAAGCCTGTATGACTCAGGCGACTACGTCAAAGCTGAGCTGGAGGTTAAAAACTCTATTCAGATTTCACCCAATAGTGCCGAAGCCCGTTGGCTGCTCGCACAGATTCACGAGAAACAAAACAATATTCAGGGTGTGTTCAATAACCTGCGAATGGCTGTCGACATTGACCCGACGTTAATTGACGCGCGCGTAAAGTTAGCGGCACTGTATGTCGCGGCCGGGATGCCGGCCGAAGGGCAGGGCGAACTGGATGCTGTGCTGGAGCAGGATCCGGATAACCTGAGGGCGCGGACACTGGCTGCGCGACTGCTGGCGCAGTCAGGCGACTTGGCGGGAGCCGAAGCGGCATTGCAGGTGATTGTTGCCGAAGCGCCGGACAATGCCGAGGCGGTGATCCTGCTGGTCGGTATCAAGGCGGCAGAGGATCCGGAAGCCGCGCTTGTATTGCTGAACGATAGTGTCGATAAAGTTGAAGACAAGCGCCCGCTGCGCTTGGTCAAGATTGAGATTCTGCAGCGCCTGAACCGGCCGGACGAAGTAGAGGCAGAGTACCGTGCGCTAATCGAGCAGTATCCTGAAGAGCGCGCTTATCGTTATCGTCTTGCGCAGTATCTTCTTAGTGAAGGTCGTATTGATGATGTTGAGACCACGCTACGGGAGATTGTTGAGACTGAACCGGATAGCCTTTCCGCGCGTATAGCTCTGGTGCAGTTTCTCGCTAATGTGCGCGGTGCTGAAGCAGCCGAGCAGGCGCTCGATGAGTTTATCGCCCAAACACCGGATGAGTATGGTTTGCTTCTGGCCAAGGGTCGTTTGTTCGAGTCTGCCGAGCGCAGTGCAGAAGCTATGGAGCTGTATAAGCAGGTTGCCGAGAAAGCAGGTAACTCGGATGAAGCGCTGACAGCGAAGAATCAGATTGCCGGCATTCTGCTGCGCGAAGAGAAAACAGAAGAAGGCCGTCGTTATATTGACGAGGTGCTCGAGTTTGATTCAGCGAATGTTGCTGCGTTGATGATGCGTGGCGGTATCAGTCTGGTTGAAGAAGACTACCGACAGGCAGTTACCGACTTCCGTGATGTGTTGCGCAAGGAGCCGGAAAACGAACGGGCTCTGTATTTCCTGGCCCGCACCCATCTGGCTGCCGGCGATAAAGTCCTGGCAAAAGATGCCTACCGCCGGGTTATCGCAGTAAACCCGCAGAATTCGGTTGCCACGATGGAGTTGACTCAGATCCTGTTCTCCGATGAGCAGTTCGATGAGGCAGAGGATCTGTTGCGCCAACGGATTAAGGTGGATCCCAACGACGGTCGCGCCTCGCAAATGCTGATCGGCCTGCTGGTCAACCAGGATGAGGCGGCAGATGCAGAAGAGGAAGCCCGGCGTTTGGTGGCTACCGGCGAATCGACCGGATTAGCGTATTTCCTTCTCGGCGGTGTGTTGCAGGTACAGGATAAGGCCGCTGAAGCACGCATTAATTTTGAAAAATCACTGGAGTTGAACCCGAACTCACCTGAGGCATTACAGGGTTATATCGCGGCAACCGCCGCGACTGAGGGTGAGTCCGCAGCCCGCAGTGCCTTGGAGGCACATATACGCAAGTACCCTGATCAGTTGCATGCGACAGCGTTGCTGAGCCGCATTCAGGCAGGTACCGGCGATATGCAGGGAGCTGAACAAACTTTAACGAGCGCGTTGGAGAAGAACGAAGCGTGGTTGCCCGCCTATACCGGGCTGGCCGCGATGCAGTCCGGTGATATCGGCAAGCAAATCGAAATCTATGAGCAGGGTATTGCGGCTATTCCCGGTAATCAGCAGTTGGGTTTGTTGCTCGGTACGGCGTACGAGCGGGAAGGCAGGATTGATGATGCGATAGACATGTACCGTGGGCTGCTGGAGGAAAACCCCGATATGCCGGCAGTAGCGAACAACCTTGCTGCGCTGGTTGCAGACTACCGTGCCGATGATAGCGTTGCTCTTCAGGAAGCCCTGCAACTCGTTGAGGCACAGCAGCTCGGCGAGTCCGGGAACCCCGCATTTTTGGATACTGTGGGCTGGTTGCACTACCGCCTGGGTAACACAGACGAGGCCGTTAGTTACCTGAAGCGTGCCGTCGACGGTGCCGAAAATGTGCCGGTTCTGCGCTATCACCTTGGTATGGCCTATCTCGCGGCCGGCAACCGGGTAGGTGCTGAGGAGCAGCTCGGTGTCGCGGTGAATACCGCCAAGAGCGATTTTACCGGCATTGAAGATGCCCGTGCGACGTTGCAGGAGCTGCAAGCCGGTAACTAGAAGGGTTTTGATGCAGCCGTTCTGTGGCTGCACAGTGAAGCCGCCTGCCTCCGGCACGGCGGTTTTATTGTTTCTGCCCTACAATAAGCGCCCTCTTTTATATGACGCCTGTTAGCAAGGACTATACCCATGAGTGTGCCGACTCCTGCGGAACTACTAGGCAAGCTTGACTCGCTGCTAGGCAGCGAGAACTTGCTGCGCGATGAGCAATCCCTGCGCTTTTATTCCACCGACGTTTACCGCCAGTCAGAGAACCTGACAACTGCTGTCGCCCGTCCTGCAACGATAGATGAATTGCAGGCGCTGGTGCGTTTGTGTGCGGAGTACAAAACGCCGGTCGTTATTCGAGGTGGTGGCGCGTCGTATACCGACGGTTTTACGCCCGGCCAGCCGGGCATGGTTACGATCGACAGCTCGCGGCTGAAGCGTATCGATATTCACGAAGATGACATGTTCGTGACAGTCGAACCGGGCGTGACCTGGGCCGAGCTTTATGAGGCACTTAAAGCGAAAGGGCTGCGCTCGCCGATGTGGGGACCTTTTTCAGGGTTGTCGGCAACGGTAGGCGGTTCTATGTCGCACTACGCGGTGAACTACGGTTCAGGTACGTACGGCATTTCGGCCGAGTCGCTGACCAGCATGGATATTATTCTGGCCAGTGGTGAGATGGTTTCCACCGGTTCGGCCGGTGGCGAGGGTGCCAGTGCATTCTTCCGCTTCTACGGGCCGGATCTTACCGGTTTGTTTGTCGGCGACGCCGGCGCATTCGGCATCAAGGCGCGTATGAGTTTGCGCCTGATGCGCCGGCCGGAGGGCTTTGCGGCTGCATCGTTCGGGTTTCCGGATGGAGAAAGCACGCTTACCGCGATGACGGAGATCGCCAAGCTTGGCGTGGTATCACAGAATTTCGGGCTGGACCCGCGGCAGCAGAAAACCGCACTTACCCGGATGGAATCTGCCAACCCGTTCGAAGCAGCCAAATCTGTGTTTGTTTCGGCTAGTAATCCGCTCGACGGCGCTATACAGGTGGCACGCATGGGGCTGGCTGGTCGAAACTTTCTGAAGAATGCAGTGTATTCGGCACATTTCAGCACCGAAGGCCTTACTGACAAAGAAGCCAAGCTGAAGCTGGCGGCAGTGCGCAAGATTGCCGCACGTTACGGCGCCGAGGTGGCTAATTCTATCCCCACTTATTTCAACGCCGAGCCGTTTATGCCGATGCTGCCGATCCTCGGCCCGAATGGTGAGTTGTGGAAGCCGACGCACGGCATCATTTCTTTCTCCAGGCTGCCCGAGCATCATCGTAAGTTCGAGTTGCTGGTCGATGAATACCGCGACCGGATGGCTGCGCACAAAGTGCAGCTGACCCGTATGTTGATGTTCTTCAGCACCAATGCCTTTATCTACGAGCCGACGTTCCTGTGGGAGGATGCCCGTAGTATTTATCATGAGCGGGTTTACCCGAATGAGCTCTTGCCGTCTGTACCGGTGCATGCCGATAATCCCGAGGGTCGCAAGCTGATCAAAGAGATCAAGGGGCGTCTTTCCGAGCTGTGTATTGAAAGCGGCGCGAGTCATATGCAGATTGGTAAGGATTACCCCTACCTCCGCACCCGCAAGCCTGAGGTGCGCCGCATGCTGGTTGGTCTGAAGACGATGCTCGACCCGGATAATCTGATGAATCCGGGAGCGCTCGGTTTCGATGCCGGAGACCAATAGGAACACCGGCTGATGGTTGCAGTAAAACCATCGCACTGGCTGGTTCTGGGCGCCCTTACGGTCATGTGGGGTTCGTCCTATATGCTGATTGCTCTGGCACTCGACGGGTTTTCACCACTGCAGATTGCCGGGGGCCGCTTGTTGCTCGGTGCTGTGACCATGCTGTTTTTTGTGAAACGGCTGCGTCTCCCGACAGATGTCACCCGCTGGTGTTACTTCCTGGCCATAGCGGTGATCGGTTTTTGCATTCCGTTCTCGCTGATCGCCTGGGGGCAGCAAAAGGTCGACTCCGGACTAGCCAGTATTCTCGTTGCCATGACGCCGCTTTGGGTTGTGGTTTTCGCCCACTTTATGTTGCCGGAAGGTCGTATCGGTGCCCGCCAGCTGGGAGGGTTTTTGCTCGGATTCATCGGTGTTGTGGTGTTGATCGGGCCGGACTCGCTTAGCGCGATTGGCGGTGATAGCGCTCATCTGCTGTCGCAGTTGGGCGTACTGATTGCCGGCTTAAGTTACGGGTTGTCGAGCGTGCTGACAGCCAAAATGCCGGAAACCGACCCGATGGTAACGACGACCGTAGTCCTGTTTTTGTCTTCCGTGCTCATGCTGCCCTTCGGGTTGTATTCCGCACCCGGCTGGGAGTCGATAAATTCGCTGGCATTTGTTGCGCTGCTGGTACTCGGCGTTATGGGTACGGCACTGACGTCGGTGCTGTACTTCTGGTTGGTCAATGGTGCCGGCCCCCGGTTTGCATCGCTGTTTAACTACCTGATTCCCTTGTGGGCAGTGTCGCTGGGCGTGCTGGTTCTGAACGAGGCGCTTACCGTGTCGCTACTACTGGCCCTTCTGCTCATTCTCGGCGGTGTTGTGCTCACCCAGAAAGGCGGGGAGACGGCTGGTCAGTAGGCGCTTGGGCTCACGCGCGAGCGCAGTCTGAGCTATACTGCCGCCGCGGGTCTTTGAGGCCTGCAAACTATACCTATGAGTGAAGAATCAAACGACAATCCGTCAGCCGGTAAGGACTTTATCCGGCAGATAATCGACGCCGATCTGGCGGCCGGGCGCTTTTCCGACGGCGTGGTTACCCGCTTCCCGCCGGAGCCGAACGGCTACCTGCATATCGGTCATGCAAAATCGATATGCCTGAACTTCGGTATTGCAGCGGAGTATGACGGGCAATGCCTGCTCCGCTTCGACGATACGAACCCGGTAAAAGAAGAGCAGCAGTATGTCGATGCGATTATCGAGGACGTTAAATGGTTGGGGTTCGACTGGGGTGACCGCTTAACCCATGCGTCTGATTATTTTGAGCGCTTTTATGAGTTGGCAGTTAACCTGATTGAGCAGGGCAAGGCTTACGTCGATGACTCAACTGCCGATGAGATCCGGGAGATGCGTGGCACCTTGACGGAGCCGGGCACCGAGAGTCCGTATCGTGACCGCAGTGTCGAGGAGAATCTCGATCTGTTCCGGCGGATGCGCGCCGGGGATTTCGCCGATGGCGAAAAACTGTTGCGCGCAAAAATTGATATGGCTTCGCCGAATATGAACCTGCGTGACCCGGCACTGTACCGGATTCGTAACGTTAGCCATCAGCGCACCGGCGACAACTGGTGCATCTACCCGATGTACGATTTTGCGCATTCGGCCACCGACGCATTGGAACTGATCACGCATTCACTTTGTACCCTCGAGTTTGAAGATCACCGCCCGCTGTACGACTGGGTTGTCGGTAATCTCGAACTGCCGTCGAAGCCTCATCAGTACGAGTTCTCCCGGCTAAATCTGGCTTACACCGTCACCAGCAAGCGTAAACTGGCGGAGTTAGTCGACCAGAACCTGGTTAGCGGCTGGGACGACCCGCGCATGCCGACGATTGCCGGTATGCGTCGGCGTGGCTACCCGGCGCCGGCTATCCGTGATTTCTGTTCGCGTATCGGGGTCACGAAGAAGGAAAATATCATTCAGATGGGCGTGCTCGAGAACTCGGTACGCGAGTATCTGGGTGAAAAGTCCAATCGCGCCATGGCGGTTCTGCGTCCGCTGAAACTGGTTATTACCAATTATCCGGAAGGCGGGTCCGAGCAGTTGTCTGCGGCCAACCATCCGCAGAACCCCGAAGCCGGTGAGCGCGAGGTCACGTTTTCACGGGAGATTTATATCGAGCAGGGCGACTTCATGGAAGAAGCTCCGCGTAAGTTCTTCCGGCTGAAGCCCGGTGGCGAAGTACGTTTGCGCAACGCCTATATCATCCGCTGCGACGAGATTATCAAAGACGCGTCCGGCGAGATTGTCGAACTGCATTGCAGTTACGACCCGGCAACCCGCAGCGGGATGCCCGATGCCAATCGTAAGGTGAAAGGCACGATCCACTGGGTTAGTAGCGAAAACTCCCTGACCGCTGAAGTGCGTTTGTACGATCGCTTGTTCTCTGTTGCCCGGCCCGGAGCGGGCAAAGATGACTGGCTGAGTGACTTAAACCCGGATTCGCTTGAGGTGCTGAGCGGTTGCAGGCTTGAGGCGTCTTTGGCGACACTTGGTAGTGACACGCCTGTGCAATTTGAGCGCACCGGTTACTTTGTTACCGACAGTAGCGATAGCAGCCCCGACAAACTGGTGGTAAACCGGGTGATTACGCTGCGGGACTCGTGGGCGAAGCTTGAAAAAGCCGACGCCGCCAACGCATAGCTCTGCTACTTTTCGATTACCGTGATCGGGGCACCCAGACCGAGGCCCAGGTAGTCAGCGGCACTGCCCTGTGCCCGTGCAATTTCCAATACACCGAAAGAGTTGATCAGCGCCAGTAGTTCACCCGGCTGGCTTCTGCCGTATGTATCCTGAAGCTTCAGCTGTTGCCCGCCGCACTGAATCAGCGGCGAAGACATTCGCTCCAGGTCGGTGGCGTCTATGTTGCTAATCAGATTACCGAAGCTGTCGAGCGCAACCACGGCACCGCGCATCCGGCCGTGTTCAACTTCGGGTTCTTCAACCAGAGACGGCACAATATCTGTTGTAGCGGGGCCGATATCGGCGACGTCTATAGCACCTTCAGCGAGTGCCGCCGCCAGCGGCGCGAACATATCCCTGCCGTGAAAGGTGGCGCTGATCTCTCCGGAGCACAGTTCCCCGCGTTTCGCATCGCTGAGCTGGTAGACCTTGCTTTGGGCCGGGTCGCCAATGATATGCGGCAGTATCCCGTTATCCGGCGCAACGAATATCTGTTGGTTGTAGCGGGTGGCGATAATGTCACGCGATGTACCGACACCGGGGTCGACCACAGCTACGTGCACCGTATTTTCGGGAAAATACTTGTGAGCCCTGCTCAGCCAGAAACCGCCCTCGGCCGGCCAGTGTGCATGAATCTCGTGTGTCAGGTCGACGATCCGTGCTGTCGGCAAGTGGCCAAGAATCACGCCCTTCATTACGCCGACGAACGGGCCTTTCGGGCCGAAGTCGGTTGTTAGCGTAATTATCGGAGTTTCTGTCGTCACTGTGAGGCTCCGGCGGCGTGCTCTTTGTCGCGAGCCGTAGCATCCCAGCTACGCGCCCAGTATATAAATGGTGTGTCGATAGCGGCGATAGCGATTTTGAAACAGAACTTGACTGCACCGAGTGCCAGCGCAGTTTCCAGTTCAACTATGCCCCACCAGACTATCAACGAATAAATCAATGTGTCGACCGTCTGTGAGGTCATGGTTGACAGGTTGTTGCGTAACCACAAGTGGCGCCCCTGTGTGCGCTGCTTGATCTTGTGAAACACATAGACGTCCAGTTGCTGACTGATCAGATAGGCCAATAGCGAGCCGAACACAAAGCGCGGGGTGAAGTCGACGATGTTCACAAATGATTCGTGGATGCGCATTGAGAAAGCTGCTGTCTCCGGTCGCGTGGACGGCAGGTAGAGCAATGAAATACTCAGCATCACTACAGTGATTACGCTAACAAGAAAGCCGATGTATACGGCACGGGAGGCTTCTGCACGCCCCCACTTCTCGCTTAGCAGGTCGGTTGCGAAGAATATCCCGGAATAAAAGATCACCCCGAGACTGGTTTCGAAGCCGAATATTGTGGTGAGCTTGGGCCCCTGCAGGTTCGCGAGCAAGATCGCCAGTACGATGCACGCCAGCAGGCCTTCGCGGCCGAACAGCCGGAACATCAGAACAGTAAACCCGAGGTCCAGACACAAAGTCAGGAGCCAGAGCAGCTCCTGATTATTCTGGAAAAACTGTTGCACCACTTCCGGAAGCATTGTATTCCCCGGTAGCAGGGGGGGTCGCTTACGCTACTGCGGGCGATTCATCCTGCTTTTTGCGTTTGTTGCGCCAGCCTCTGATGCGTTTGGCGGCGTTCGCCTGAAGCATCAGCATACTGGGAGTCAGAACCAGGGTAAGTATAGTCGCAAAGAACAAGCCGCCGACAATCGACGAAGCCATCTGCTTCCACCACTGAGTGCTGGGGCCGCCGAAATAAATATCGCGGTTGATCAGGTCGACATTTAGTGCAATAGCCATCGGCAGGAGGCCGAGAATGGTGGTCACGGTCGTCAGCATTACCGGGCGCATACGCTGCGCACAGGTGCGCATGATGGCTTCTTTAACGCTGCTTGCGTTGTTGCGGATATTGTTGAAGGTGTCGATCAATACAATATTGTTGTTAACGACGATCCCGGCCAGAGCGATGGCGCCGATGCCACAGTTCACCAGGCTAAAGACCTGATTAGTGGCGAGCAGCCCCAGCAGCACACCACCGGTCGAAAACACCACCGCGGTGAGAATCAGCAGAGACTGGAAGATGCTGTTGAACTGAGTCACCAGAATTATCGCCATCAGCGTTAATGCCATCACGAATGCTTTGCTAAGAAAGTCGATGGTTTCAGCTTCATCCTGAACGCCGCCCTTGAAGCGCAGCTGAACCTTTGTCTGATCAAGGTCCATGTTCTCGATGCGCTCAATCAGTTCTTTCTGTATCGGCGCCACCAGTACGCCTTGCTCCAGATCAGCCTGCACCAGCAGGGTGCGGCGCCGGTCGGTTCTCATGATAGTGCGGGTGGCCTCACGAGGCTCGTAGTCGACAAACGTGCTTATCGGCACATTGCCTTGTCCGGTAGGTATCCGCAGCTCGCCGAGGCGGCCTATGCTGCGTTCGTCCACAGGGAAGCGCACCCGAATATCGATTTCATCATCTGAGTCATCGGGCCGGTACTCGCCGACTTTGATGCCATTGGTTACGAGCTGGATGATACTGCCGACAATGGTGACGTCAGCATTGAATTTGGCGGCTTCGGCACGGTCGACTTTAAGTTGCCACTCGATACCCGGCAGCGGCCGTGTATCTTCAGCGTTAATGACGCCCGGTATCTGCTCAAGCTCCAGCCTGATTCGGTTCGCGGTGTCTTTCAACAGTTCCAGATCGGTAGAGGCGACCTCGAGGTCTATCGGTTTGCCGGTAGCTGGTGCCCGGCCTTCCAGGCGGACTTCCACGACAATGCCGGCAAGATCCTTGGTGCGCTCGCGGATTTCGTCGGCAATCTCAGAGGCTTTCCGGCGGTCGCGCCAGTTAGCAAAATTCAGACGAATAGCGCCGATCATGTCCGGGGCGGAACCGCGCGCCATTTTGCCGGATTTAACGTAGAGGTGTTCGATGCCGTCGATTCCGTAGACGCGCTGTTCGACCTCGCGAACCAAGGAATCTTTTTCCGACGGAGACAGGTCGCCGCGGGCCCGGATATCAATGCTGCCGTTGTTGGGCTCGATATACGGGAACATGTTAATGCCGTTACCGAAATTAGCGTAAGCCCAGTAGATTCCGACAAGCATCAGGGTAATGACGAGCAGATTGCGACCCGGTCGCTCCAGACTGCTGTCGAGGAAGCGCAGGTAGCGGCCGGTAAAGCCGGCAATTTTGTTCAGGTCACCCGATTCTGCAGCAATCAGGTTGCCGCGTATCTGTTCGTTAAAGACGCCGGGGCGACCGAACAAGGTACCCATCGTCGGGACAAACAGCAGTGCCATGACCAGTGACGCGGATAACACAAAAATCAGTGTAATCGGCATGTACTTCAAAAAACTGCCGGTCAGTCCGGGCCAGAATACCAGCGGCAGGAACGCTGCCAGGGTGGTACCGGTAGAGGCAATAATGGGCCATGCCATGCGTTTGGCCGCATCGGTGTAGGCAGCCCTGCGGTGTTCGCCTTCAGCCATCTTCCGGTCGGCGAGTTCGGTGACGACAATGGCGCCGTCGACGAGCATGCCGACAGCAATAATCATCGAGAACAGCACCACCATGTTGATGGTTTGTCCGGTAACACTGAGCAAAATAAAGGCAGCGCAAAATGAACCGGGGATAGCCAGGCCGACGAGCAGTGCATTCTGCAGACCGAGAATCCCGATCAGTACGATGAAGACGAGTACGATGGCGGTGGCCACGTTATTCATCAGCGTCGAGATATTCTTTTCGATGTAATAACTTTTATCGCGAGTGAAGGTGGCTTCAACGCCCGGCGGCCACAGCGGTGCCATCTCGGTCGCCAACGAGCGCACCTGTTGCGCCGTGTTCAGCATGTTCTCGCCGGTACGCGCAACAATCTCGACGGCTACAGCGCCATTGCCGTTAAGGCGGGCGTAGCTGTCACGATCTTTAAAGGTTCGTTTAACAGTGGCGATGTCCTGAAACTTTACAACGCGCCCCTGATCAACCTTGATAGGCAGATTCAGTACATCTTCCGGTGTTTCGATAATGCCGGGTACCTTCACTGCAAAACGGCCCTGCTCGTTTTGCAGGGCGCCGGCGGCGACCAGCCGGTTGTTATTCTGGACAAAGTTGAGCACGTCCTGCGGTGACAGGCCGTAGCTCTCCATAGTTAGCGGGTCGACGGTAATCTCAAGCAGTTCTTCGCGGATACCGACGATGTTGACTTCCATTACGCCGGTCAGGCCTTCAGCCTGCTCCTTAATTTTCAGAGCAACTGCCGTTAGCACGCGCTCCGGTGCATCGCCGTTCAGGATGAGGACCATCATCGGGTCGAACTTCGAGAACTTAACTTCGAATACCCGCGGCTCTTCAGCATCATCAGGTAGTTTCGACTTCACGAGGTCAACGCGCTCGCGGACATCGATCAGGGCCTGATTAACATCGATATCCGGGTCGAATTCGAGGGTAACGCTGGCGCTGTTTTCGCCGGCGGAGCCGATCATTTCTTTAAGGCCGTCTACATCGCGCAGTTCTTGCTCCATCGGCCGCACCAGCAGACGTTCGGCATCCTCGGGTGAGACGCCTTCCAGGAACACCTGAACGTAAATGTAGGGAAACGATACGTCCGGTTCGGCCTCTTTCGGGATCGCATAGTAAGACACGACCCCGGCAATCACGATCGCGATAAACGCGATCATCATTGTGCGGCTGCGACCGACTATCGAATCAATCGCGTTCCTCACTTAAGCTGCTCCAACTCTTCTGCACCTTCAGAGGCGAGAGCCGTGTCGCTGTTTACGGCCGATGGCAGCACCTGTTGGCCGGGCGATACGTAGCCCTGACCGACAACCACAACCTGGGCAACAGTCGGTAAGCCGGAAACCCAAATGCCATCATTACCCGACTGTACGATTTCGACGGGATGGAACTCTACGCGATCAAACTCGTCGACAACATTAACGCCAAGGCCGCCATTACTATCTAGTGTCAGCAGAGCCGGGGAAATCTTGTGCGCCATAACATCGCCCGTAGTCAGCAGCAGTTCGGCGGTGACGCCGGCAGGCAGTTCGCCATTCGGGTTGGGTACTTCCATCTCTACCAGGAATGTTCTTGTTTCACGCTGCGCGACGGGTGATACGTACCGGATAATGCCGTTAACGCTTTCGCCGGTAACCAGTTTCGCGGTAGCGGAATCACCGGCCTTGACCTTGCTGGCTTCCTGCTCGGCGATGCTGCCGGTGATAATGATTGCCGTATTGTCGACAAACATACCAACAGGTTCGCCGGTCATTATAAAGTCACCGACCTCCACGTCACGTTCCTGTAAAACACCGTTAAATGGTGCGCGCACAGTCATGTTCTCAAGATCCAATTGTGCGCGGGTCAGTTCAGCTCTTGCCAGTTCGAGTTTGGCAACAGTTTCGGCTATCTGGGTTTCCGACACATAGCCGTCTTCCTTGAGCTTTACCTGAGCGTCATAGCGCGCCTGATGCTCTCTCACAGAGGCTTTACTCTGGGCGATCTTGGCCTGACGATCCCGCAGATCAAGTTTCAGAATCGGGTCACCGGCTTTGAGCTGTTCTCCGCGGCGTGCATAGATCTTCTCTACGCGACCCTCGGTTTCAATCGCTATTTCAACCTCGCGGGCGGGTGCAGAGTTGCCGTAGATGCTGACCATGCGGGTTACCAGGCTGGCCTGCTGACTCGCTACCTGAACCGCTACCGGGCCACTGGTTTTACCCAGCGATGCACCTGACTCAGTAACGAGCTCAGCTTCGTCACCAAAAAAGCCGGTGAACATCCAGGCAGCAACGACAGCAAATGCCGCAACTGCAAGCAACCACGGTTGTCGCGCGATCAGATCTTTTATGTTTTGTACCATCAGGTTGTTTCCTGTTTTACCTGAGCCTTAGCTTTGCAGCGCTTGAGCGGCGGAGCCTGCTTTAACGCTCATAAGTTCATCTGCTGCGTCGGTTTCACTCAGCAGATGACGGTTCGTTTCAATGTAGTCAGCGGCCGCTTTTGCTACGACAGCACCAAAGCCGGCAACAAACTTGGCGCCGGCAGAAGCTTCATTCCCCATTTCGGTTTCAATTGTGGCGATGTGCTCGACAGCATCCTGAAAAGCTTCAACGCGATCATCAAGTAGAGTCGAAATACGATCGTCGTCGATAAGTTCGGAGAAGTAGATCATCGCCAGAAAGTCGGAACGCAGTTTGTGTCTTGGCTCGTTGTTTTGCAATGCACTAGCAAAGGTTTCACGACCTTTGTCGGTAATGCTGTAGACCTTGCGGTCAGGCTTTCCGATCTGCGGAATTTCCTCACAGCTCACCAGCCCGGCAGCGGCAAGATCGGCAAGTGCGGGGTAGATTGAGCCGTAACCGGCCGGGAAGAAGTGCTTGAATAACGACTCAAACTTTTTCTTCAGCTCGTAACCGCAGGCGTCACCTGAGTTGAGAAGTCCTAGGCACAGAGTTTTTACATCCATCTTTGCTGTCTCTTTATGATGTTTGCGTCGCTTGTCAGACACATAGCCGTCGAACTGATATAAATATCCGACGGAGCGCTATTTCTAAGGTTAGTGGCTCGACCACTGCGTTTCTGTGACCTGTGCCGGTTGCGAACCGCGTCTGACGCGGCCGGCCGGCGCGGCATTTGTCTGCAGATGGCCTAACCCCATGAATTAGCAATTTATTTGAAAGGTGCTCTCAGGTACCTGCAACCGGGTAACACCTTGTAACATTTTGTAACACATCGGATTGATACATAAGCTGGCGGCCTGTTTGTATAACTCCTGTCTGAATAGGTAATGCTAACTATGGCGCGATGCCTCGCGACTGCTAGAATTCCGCCTGAAGTTTAGACTTAGTCTACTAAATGAGAATGACTCTCATTTGGGCGCTGCCTGTTTTGGGCGGGGCGAGACACAATTGACCAGCAAGGGCGCAAGCCGAAAAGGAACCAACTATGAGCAAACCATCTATCAGCCGCCGTGATTTTCTGCGCAATGTGGCGTTATCCGTGCCAGCCGGTGCTGTCGTTGTAAACGGTGTGGCGCATGCTGAAGCATTGCCTAATCTGGCTGTCGACGATCCTACCGCTGCTGCGCTGGGCTATGTTGAAGATGCCACTAGCGTAGATACAGCAAAGTGGCCGACATTTAGGCCGGGTAGCGATTGTGCCAATTGTCTTCAAATTCAGGGTACCGATGGCGAAGCCTATCGCCCCTGCGCTATTTTTCCGGGCAAGACAGTAGCCGCTGCGGGATGGTGCTCGGTCTGGGTTGCTAAGCCCGGCTAATCGCCAGGCAGTAATAAAAAAGAGGGTGCCTGGCACCCTCTTTTTTTGCCTGATGTCGAGGGGGGTCAGAAGACGACCCAGGGGTTGCGGGTCGCTGCAACCGCAATCACGTAGCAAAAAGAAGCGAGTGCCAACAGCAGGAATACAATTCGTTGCCCTTTGGTCTTGCCGTAGTGCAGACCGAAGGCACCGAAAACAATGTAGGCGATCACGCCGGTGAGCTTTGCTGTAAGCCACGGGTCCTGAAACGGCAGCTGGCCGCTGACGTAACCGGCACCCAGAGCGGTTGCGAGTAACACGGTGTCGTTTACATGCGGAAAGATCTTTACAGGCTTGGCGTATAGCAGCGGTGAGTCGCGCAGCATCCACCAGGCTCGAACCAGAAAGCCGATCAGGGTAATGGTGACAGTAATAAGATGTAAGCTACGTAACAGCGTAAACAGGGTTGTGTCGTCCACGGGGATTCCTATTGCGTTGATGGCGACTATTGTGAAGCAGGCGAGCGCGCTTGCCAAATCCTACTTAGGAACGAAGCGGAATGTCCGACACTAAACGAGTTTTTGGTATAGCTGGGTTCAAGAACTCCGGTAAAACGACCCTCATGGTCGAGCTGATCAAAACTCTTACTGCGCAAGGTGTTCGCGTGGCGACGTTGAAGCATGCGCACCACGAGTTCGACATCGATCAGCCCGGTAAGGACAGCTATAAGCATCGCGAGGCCGGTGCGGCTGAAGTGTTGGTTGTTTCCGCCAGACGTTCAGCGCACATACGGGAGTTTGATGAAGGTGCCGAGCCGCCGTTCGATACGGTGCTGGCGCAGCTTGGTGATGTCGACCTGGTATTGGTGGAAGGCTACAAGTTTGGTGATCACCCGCGTTTGGAGCTGCGGCGTGCAGGCGTCGATGCGCCGGAGCTGGCCGGCGAAGGCAATGCGAATATCAGGGCGATTGTAAGTGATGCAGCGGTGCAGGATGCTCCGGTACCGGTGCTGCCGCGGGACGACGTTGCAGCTATAGCTAACTTTATATTGCAGCAGACAGGGCTGA
>Ga0070729_10001630_pt1 | contig 33053 bp, 32 predicted proteins | sample tdDd472_FD_66725 | JGI IMG/M metagenome (GOLD analysis project Ga0070729, IMG submission 66725) | Marine sediment microbial communities from the Atlantic coast under amendment with organic carbon and nitrate - tdDd47.2 | ecosystem: Environmental > Aquatic > Marine > Coastal > Sediment | place...
CCGTCGAGATTGTTCTCCCAGAAGTCGAGAAATCCGTACATCTGCGGAAACTTCGGCGCCAGGTCGTAGTCCTGCCAGACATAGGTCTGCAGGATCCCCGGATGGTCCGGCATGCGATAGAGGATATGGGCGGTGGTCAGCCCATAGCCTTCCAGTTGCAATTCGAAAGCGCTCTTGCCTTGCATTGCGGCTCCTTTTCGGACTATTGCACCGAAAAACGCTACGCAAAAATCTGATTCTGTCAATGATATCAGTTTGTTAGCAGCCGACCATGGCGAGTGCTAATTTTTTCTCCCGTCCCTCTTGAATCCGAAAATACTCGAAACCAGATTCCCGGCGCGCGAAGCCGCCATCCGGATCGCGCGCCAGCCGCCGGTTCGAGGAGAACGGCGGCCGGCGGAACTCTTCTCAACATCGTTTGTCCAGGAGGAAAACACGCATGAAGTTCCGTCCACTGCATGACCGCATTCTGGTCCGCCGCATCGAAGCCGAGGAAAAGACGGCCGGCGGCATCATCATTCCCGATACAGCCAAGGAAAAGCCGTCCGAGGGCGAAGTCGTCGCCGTCGGGTCCGGCGCGCGCGACGAGAAGGGCGCGATCCAGCCGCTCGACGTTCAGGTCGGTGACCGCATCCTGTTCGGCAAATGGTCCGGCACCGAGATCAAGCTCGAAGGCTCGGACTACCTGATCATGAAGGAATCCGACGTCATGGGCGTCATCGAGGCCGAAGCCGCGGCGAAGAAAGCCGCCTGAGCGTAACAAGGGAAAACGAAAATGGCTGCCAAGGAAGTCAAGTTTAACGTCGAAGCGCGCGACAAGATGCTGCGCGGCGTCGACATTCTCGCCAATGCCGTGAAAGTCACGCTCGGTCCGAAGGGCCGCAATGTCGTGATCGACAAGTCGTTCGGCGCACCCCGCATCACCAAGGACGGCGTCACCGTCGCCAAGGAAATCGAACTGTCCGACAAGTTCGAGAACATGGGCGCGCAGATGGTGCGCGAAGTCGCCTCCAAGACCAACGATCTGGCCGGCGACGGCACCACCACCGCGACCGTTCTCGCCCAGGCGATCGTTCGCGAGGGCGCCAAGGCCGTCGCCTCCGGCATGAACCCGATGGACCTGAAGCGCGGTATCGACAAGGCGGTCGACGCCGTCGTCGCCGAACTGAAGGCCAATGCCCGCAAGGTCTCGCAGAACTCCGAGATCGCCCAGGTCGGTACCATCTCCGCCAATGGCGACTCCGAGATCGGCAAGTTCCTCGCCGAGGCGATGGAAAAGGTCGGCAATGAGGGTGTCATCACCGTCGAGGAAGCCAAGACCGCCGAGACCGAACTCGAAGTCGTCGAAGGCATGCAGTTCGACCGCGGCTATCTCTCGCCCTATTTCGTCACCAACCAGGAAAAGATGCGCGTCGAACTCGACGACCCCTATATCCTGCTGCACGAGAAGAAGCTCTCCAACCTGCAGGCCATGCTCCCGGTTCTCGAGGCCGTGGTCCAGTCCGGCAAGCCGCTTCTGATCATCGCCGAGGACGTGGAAGGCGAGGCGCTCGCCACGCTCGTCGTCAACAAGCTGCGTGGCGGCCTGAAGATCGCCGCCGTCAAGGCGCCGGGCTTCGGCGACCGCCGCAAGGCCATGCTGCAGGATATCGCCATCCTGACCAACGGCACCTACATCTCAGAGGATCTCGGCGTGAAGCTCGAGAATGTCACGCTCGACATGCTCGGCAAGGCCAAGAAGGTCGTCATCGAGAAGGAAAACACCACCATCGTCGATGGCGCCGGTGACAAGTCCGAGATCGAAGGCCGCGTCAACCAGATCAAGGCCCAGATCGAGGAAACCACCTCCGATTACGACCGCGAAAAGCTGCAGGAGCGCCTTGCCAAGCTCGCTGGCGGCGTTGCCGTGATCCGCGTCGGCGGTGCGACGGAAGTCGAGGTGAAGGAGAAGAAGGACCGCGTCGACGACGCCCTGCACGCAACCCGTGCGGCCGTCGAGGAAGGCATCCTGCCGGGTGGTGGCACCGCGCTGATGCGCGCCGTCAAGGCGCTCGACAGCGTCGAGACCGCCAATCACGACCAGGAAGTCGGCGTCAACATCATCCGCCGCGCCATCGAGGCGCCGATGCGCCAGATCGCGACCAATGCCGGCGCCGAAGGCTCCGTCATCGTCGGCAAGGTGCGCGAGAAGGCTGACTTCTCCTGGGGCTGGAACGCCCAGACCGACGCCTTCGAGGACCTGTTCGCCTCCGGCGTGATCGACCCGCTCAAGGTCGTGCGCACCGCCCTTCAGGACGCGGCCTCCGTCGCCGGCCTGCTGATTACCACCGAGGCAATGGTCGCCGAACTGCCGAAGAAGGAAGCCCCGATGCCGGCCATGCCGGGCGGCGGCATGGACTTCTAGGCTTTTCGACAAAGCCATGATCGAGGCCTGCGGATTCGTTCCGCAGGCCTTTTTCTTTCAGCCTTCCGCAAGTCGCCGCATCGCGGCCCCCGTCTGCTCGTCCATGGGGAAGAAGGATTCGATCGCCAGTTCCGACAGGGCTATATCGAGCGGCGTCCCGAAAACCGTCGTCGTCGATATGAACGAAAGCGTCCCGTGCCCGGTTGTGAATTGCAGCGGCACGACGATCCCGCCATATTCGGGTCTTCCGCCGCGAAAGGGTTTCGCGCCGGCAGGGGTTGGATAGGACTTCAGTTCATCGAGAAGCGCTTTGAGCGTCGCGTCTCCGGTCTGGTCGATCTGACTTTGGAGCCGATGAAACACATGCTGGCGCCATTGCCGGTAGTTGCCGATTCGTGATGCCAATCCGTCCGGATGCAGGCTGATCCGCAACACATTCACCGGCGGAGCCAGCAGGCGGGGATTTGCATCTGCGAGCAGGTGGGAAACGGCGCTGTTCGAAGCAACCATCGTCCAGTGACGGTCTACGGCAAGTGCCGGGTAGGGTTCGTGCGCTTTCAGGATTAGCGCGACCGCTTCGCGCGCCTCCGCCAGTGCCGGGTCGTCCATAGCGCGCACCGGATAGGCCGGCGCGTATCCGGCGGCCAACAAGAGCGCATTGCGCTCCCGCAGCGGCACGTCGAGATGGTCGGCCAGGCGCAGAACCATTTCGCGGCTCGGGATAGACCGTCCGGATTCGAGAAAGCTCAGATGTCGTTGCGAGATTTCGGCCTTGCTGGCCAGCCCGAGTTGGCTGAGGCGGCGGCGCTGCCGCCATTGGCGCAGCTGATCGCCGACCGGATGGGACGCGGTGTTCATGCGCCCAGCATTAACGCCGGGCGATCGCATTTTCCATTACCTTGGACGTAATCGCAAATATTCAGCCACCGTGGAATTCCTTCTTCTGGCGCCGTCTGACCCGGCGATAGAACCGATAGAAAGGAAATTTCATGTCCGCCTCCCTTACGCTCCCCGTCGCGCGCATTGTTTGGCTCGATGCAGCCGTGTGCTTGTCCACCGGACTGGTGCTTGCCGTGGCGAACACGCCGATTGCCGGAATCACCGCCATCCCGGCCGGACTTGTCCTCTGGTCTGGTTTGCTCCTCCTGCCGATCGCCGCCTTCATGGCCTTTGTCGCAAGTCGGCGTCCCGTTCCCGCACTTGGCTTGACCCTGATCGTGTTCGGAAATCTCGGTTGGGTCGTCGTCAGCCTCGCGTTGCTCACAGGCCTTTGGTTCACGCCAAACGCCATCGGGGTTGCCTTTATTCTGGCCCAGGCGGCGTTCGTCGCCTTTTTCGCCTGGATTGAACACGCGGCGAAGCGATCGGCGCCGGCGGGCGTGTGAAACCCCGCAGAACAGCCCGATCCACACCCCGCGGGAACCTTCCCGCGGGTTTTTTGTTGCACTGCGGTAGACTCGCCCTAGCTCAAGGACAAGAATGAGTCTCCCGCGCCCCTTGCGGCGCGGCCATGTCCAGGCAAACCGCGTAAGGATTTATGCCCGAACAGATCGTCGAAACCGCCGAAGAGGCCATCGTCGACACCTATATGCTGGCATCCCTGTGGGCATGGCCGCTCATCCTGCTCGCCGTGTCGGTCGGCGTCTCCGCCTCCGGCCTGCCGCCCGAGTTCCAGGACGCGGTCGCCCGCACCATATCGGTCATCATGATCGGCCTGCTCGGCTGGACGGCGATCCTGCTGACCAATCTCTTCACCGACCGGCTGATGCGCGGCCACCGCCTCGAAACCGAGGATGGCGAGGACAATGTGCGCGCCCGCAAGGTCGTCACCCAGATCCGCGTGCTGCGCCGCACCGCCAATATCCTGATCTTCATCGTCGCCGCCGCCTTCGTGCTGCTCACCTTCGACGGCGTGCGCAAATACGGCGTCAGCCTGTTCGCCTCGGCCGGCGTTGCCGGCCTCGCCGTCGGTTTCGCCGCCCGTCCTGTCCTTGCCAACCTGATCGCCGGCGTGCAGATCGCGCTCACCCAGCCGATCCGGCTGGAGGATGTCGTCATCGTCGAGGGCGAGTGGGGCTGGATCGAGGAGATCGGCGCGACCTATGTCGTCGTGCGCATCTGGGACTGGCGGCGCATGGTCGTGCCGCTCTCCTATTTCATCGAGAAACCCTTCGAGAACTGGACGCGCGAGGGCACCTCGATCATCGGCGCGGTGACCTGGCATGTCGACTATTCGGTGCCTGTCGAAACCCTGCGCAGGAAACTGGTCGAACTGATCGAGGCCTCGTCTTTCTGGGACGGCCAGGTCGCGAAGATGCACATGACCGACGCCAATGAGAAGACGATCGTCATCCGCGGCATCATGAGCGCGCGCAACTCCATTGCCGCATGGGAACTGCGCTGCGAGATCCGCGAAAAGCTGATCGCCTGGTTGCAGGCCGAATATCCGCAGGCACTGCCGCGCTTCCGCGCGGAGATGACCCGCATGGACGGAAAGCTCGAGGAAGCGCCCGCGGCCTGACTTCTATTCGCCCATCTGCTTCTTCAGCGCCGCACAATGGTCGATGTCGTTGGCCTTGGCCGTGAACATCACGAAATCGAAGGGCAGGGCGCTCTCGCCCTCATCCAGATAATCGACGAAATCCGTCGCGCCCTCGCGGACCTCCATCAACCCGATCGAGACGATCGATCTGCCCGGTTCCCGCGCCGCCAGCACGAAAGGCACGCCGCGATCCTTGCGTGCATGGCCGGACCCCGAGATCAGCACCGCGCCGTCCTCGACCCCAAAGTCCAGCATGGCCGTGGCCATCGCCGTGTCGCGTGCCTGCTGAACCTTGATCATCGGGCCGATCGCCTCGTCCGGCAGCAGGTCGCAATGCGAAACCCGCAGCTCCTCGGCGAGGTTCTCACGCATCGCGTCGGAATAGGCGGCGGCGGGCTCGACCGGCCGCTCGCCCTTGCCGATGGCGCGGATCGTCTCGCGGTCGAGATCCCCGGCATAAAGCGATAGTTTCGCCGCCAGCGCCGCTTCGGCAATCGGCTGATAGCTGGACCAGTTCGGCCAGCCGCGCTCCTCCCATTTCAGCCGCCGGCCAAGCCCCGCGACATCCTCCGACTCCTCCGCTTCGAATTGATCCAGTTCGCCTTGCAGGCCTTGCGGCACCATTTCGAAGACAACGGCCGGCTTGCGGCCCGCCTCCGCCATTGTGCGTATCAGCCGCGCCTGTATTGCGTGATGCTCCGGATTGTCGTGGATCTCACCGATCAGCACGAAATCGGCGGCGCGCACGGCTTCCTCGACAGCCTCGTCGGCAACGGCCTCGCCTGCCCCGGTCCATTCCGTCCCGATCAGCGGGTTGTCCGCGGCCCGGGCCGCCGGCAGCGGCAAGGTCAGCATTGCGGCAAGCGCCAGCGCGGCGATCCTTATCATCGTCCTGTTTTTCTCCGTTTGCACTGAAACTGGCGTGACCCGCGGCGCAGACAAGCCGGCGGGTCGTTTCGTCACATCGATGCTCCGCCGGTCGGTCTGCCCAGTTCTTCGGCCAGCAGGTCGAATACCATGCGCACCCGCCGGCTCGTAGTGAGTTCGCGATGCGCCGTCAGCCAGATCGGGAACTCCATTGGCGTGAAATCCTTGAGCACGCGCCGCACGCCGGGCTCGCGGTCGCCGATCGCTTCCGGCACGACCCCGATGGCAACGCCCGCCTTCAGCAGTTCCCAATGCACCAGATGGTTGCCGGTCAGCACCGGGAAGTTCTTCTGCGTCAACGAAAGGCCGAGCCGGTTCAGCCCGTCGACCATCACCGATGTCGTGTCGAAGCCGATGAACTCGGCACCAGAAAGCGCCTCCGGCGTCGTCGGATTGCCGATCCGCTCCAGATAGCTCTCCGCCGCATAGAGCCGCGCAAGGTCGTCGCCGACCTTCTTCGCGATCAGGTCCGGCTGGGTCGGCCGGAACGAGCGGATGGCGATATCCGCTTCGCGCCGTTTCAGGTCGATGGCCGCATTCGATGCGACGATCTCCACCTCGATGCCCGGCTGCTCGCGCCTGAGCCGCGCGACGATCGGTGGGAGCAGATAGGCCGAATAGATCTCGCTCGCGGTGATGCAGATCGTCCCCTCGATCGATTGCGCCTGTCCGGACGCCGTCAGCGAGACGCGTCCCGCTGCCTCGCCCATGGCGCGCACATGGTCCAGCAGTTCCAGGCCCCCCGGCGTCAGCGTCAGCCCGCGCCCGGCGCGTTCGAACAGCACCACGCCGAGTTCGGCCTCCAGCGCGTCGACCTGGCGGCCGAGCGTCGGCTGCGCCATGCCCAGCGCCCGGGCCGCTGCCGACAGCGACCCTTCTTCCGCCGTCACCAGGAAGGCGCGCGCCCGGTTCCAGTCGAATTTCACCGACTTCCAATCCATGCAAATACGCATATCAGAAGACGGATTTTGGTCAATTCACTCTGCGAATATGCATGCCTATATCGCCTCCATCGAAATCTTCGGATAGGATTCAGAACGATGAGAGCCGCAATTGCCGACCGTTATGGTGACGCAGATATCCTGACCGTCGCCGAAATCGACCGCCCTGAACCCGGCGACGATGAGATCCTGGTCAAGGTCTATGCTGCGCCGGTGACCACGGCGGACTGGCGACTGCGCGCGGCCGCCTTTCCCGGCATCATGGCGCTGCCGGGCCGGCTGATGATGGGTCTCACCCGGCCGAAAAACCCTGTGCTGGGCCTCGCCTTTTCCGGCCGCGTCGTCGCGCGCGGCGCCAATGTCAGCCGCTTCCGGCTTGGCGACCCGGTGTTCGGCTTTTCCGGCGCCGGCGCCCATGCCGACTACCTGACCGTCAAGGCCAACGGTCCGGTTGCCATTAAACCGAAAGCAATCACTTACGAAGAAGCTGCCGCCGTTCCCTTCGGCGGTGTCTCGGCGCTTGTCTTCCTGCGTGAGTTCGCCGGCGTGAAACCGGGGCAGAAGGTGTTGATCAACGGCGCGTCGGGCGGTGTCGGCGCCTATGCGGTCCAGCTGGCGAAGATCATGGGCGCCGAGGTGACCGGCGTCGCGGGGTCGGGCAGTGTCGAACTCGTCCGCGCGCTCGGCGCAGACAGGGTCATCGACTACCGCGAGGAGGATGTCAGCGCATCCGGCGAACTTTACGATGTTGTCCTCGATACGGTCGGCAAGCTGCCTTACGCAAAGGCCCGGCGCATCCTGAAGAAAACCGGCCGCTACGTGCCGCTGGAATTTGCCGGCCGCGAGATCCTTCAGGCGCTCCGCGCCGCGTTGACCGGCGGGCCGAAGATCGTGCTTGCCGTCTCCGGCGACAGCCGCGAGGATATCCAGCATCTCGCTGGCCTCCTGGAAAACGGCGAATTGCGCGGCGTCGTCGACAGCACCTATCCGCTCGCCGACATCGCTGCCGCGCATCGCCGCGTCGAGACCCGCCATGCCAGCGGCGCCGTTATCGTCACCATGCAAGATCCGGAACCATCGCCCGATCAGTGAGGCATCTCTCCGCGCGCCAGCGCCAGATGATGCTCCTGATGATGCATGCCGACGGTCATCAGGCCGATAAACCCGAGCGCGCGGATCCGGATCTCGTCTCCCGTCGCTGTCAGCGTCGCGCCGCCCTCGGTTTCGGCGGCCTTGAGGCTCCAACCTTCGACGCCGTCCATGGTCGCGGCATGGGCGACCGTCATGGCGCGAATGGAGGCCTGCACCGCCGGGTCGTCCGACGTGACCAGAAACCGCGCCCCGCCCGGAACCGCTTCAATCGATACCTTGGCGCGCAGCGTGACATTGTCCATGTCGATGAGGTGCTGGCGAAGCGCCTCGATATTCGCCTTTTCCCAGTCGGTGCTTGGATCTTCGAGAAGTGCGGCGACGATTTCCTGGATCACCGCGAAGGCGGCTTGTCCGCCCTCGGTCATGACGGGCGCGGGCGCGCCATGCTGCATCATGGCGGAATGATCCATTCCGGAATGCGCGCCCTCCATCATGGCGTCATGGCCGTCCGAGGCGTTTGAAAAAGCGGTGCCGGCGAGAAGAACCGACGTGGCGAGAAAGAGGCGAAGGGATTTCATGGGGGCTCCTGACACAACTTTGATTGCGCTATCCGTGACACGAAGTCGGCGCGCCGCGTATGATAGCGATCATGTCCACTTTGCTTGACGACCTCTTTTCCGGATCGGTCCCGCGCACGCTCTCCGCGGGCGAGAGCCTGTTTCTCACCGGCGACGCGGTTGCTTTCATGTACCGCGTCGGCGCCGGGCGGATCGCCTTGAACCGCACCACGCCGCAGGGAACCGTGCTGCTGCTGCAGACCGCGGGACAGGGTGATGTGCTGGCCGAGGCATCGGCCTACTCCGCGCGCTATCATTGCGACGCGACGGCGCTGGAGCCTTGCACGGTCGAGGCGGTGTCGAAGGCGGATTTTGAGCGGGCGCTGGCCTCGAACCGGGACATCGCCGAGTCCTGGGAAAATCGCCTTGCCCATGCGGTGCAGGAAGCGCGCATGAAATCGGAAATACGCACGCTCAGAACCGTCGCCGAACGGCTCGATACATGGCTATCCGCGAAGGACGGGTTTCTTCCACCGAAGGGGCGGTGGCAGGAACTGGCAGGCGAGCTGGGCGTCAGCCGCGAAGCCCTCTACCGCGAGCTCGCCCGGCGCAATCGGCGCTCCGGCGGATAGTTCTTCACCGTCCGGCGGCCCATGGCCACAAGGCGTTCAGGTGCGGCTGGAACGGGCTGAGCCGTGCCTGCATCATGTCGTCCGCAAGCGGGTGGAAGGGCGGAAGGTCCGCCAGGTCTCGTTGTGACATGGCGCGGATTGTCTGCGGCCTCGACGGGCCGCGTTTGCGTAGAAAGGTCATCGTCATCTCCATCAGGTAAGTGAATGCTAACTTAATGTCCGGCGCCATTGGCTGGCGCCGGACATGATGCGGTGCCGTTCATCCGGCCATCCGCAGCATCGGGGCCGCGGCGACACGGCGCTTGAACATGCCGCGCGGGTCGTATTTGCGCTGCAGCGCACGCAGCCGCGCCAGCGCTTCCGGCGCATAGCAGCGCTCCAGCTTGCCGCCCACATCGAGATCCGCCTCGCCGACATAGTGACCGAGCGAGATCGGCGCGATCGCCGCGCTGGTGTCGCGCAGCCAGCCGAAATTCGCTTCGTCCGCGTCCTCGTCCGGCCAGATGGCATAGGTTGAGGAAAAGGCCGGCCCGGCCATCGAGAAGGCGCCGTTGGGCATCGCCTTCCCGTCCATCGGCGGCAGCACGACGCCGATGGCATAGGAACGCGGCGATGGCGCTTCCTTCACCGCATTCGCCAGCCGTGTCAGCAAGCCGGACGGGTCGGCCGACCAGTTGGTGTCGACCGCATAGCGATGGCCTTCTGGGTAGCTCTGCCCGACGATCAGGTAGAGCACCTCGAAAGGCGTATCGAGACCGAGCTGGACGTCCAGCGCACCTTTCGGCGCGCCGTCGGCGATCAGCGCCAGCGTCGCCGCCGCTTCCTCTTCGGTGTCGGCGAAGATTGTCGCGATACCGGTCACCGTCTTCGGCGCCATGCCGGCAAGCGGCTCCGGCGCCGACGACATCATCGCGGTGAACTCGACATTGCGCGGCACGACGGTCATCGTCCGGCTGATCCAGCTTTCCACCGCGCCGATTTCCTCAATCGCATAGGTCCACACGCTGGTGCGGATGGCGCGCGGCAGATCGAAGACCCGGATGCGGTATTCGGTGACCACCCCGAAAAACTCAGGCCCAGCGCCGCGAACGGCCCAGAAGATGTCCGGATTCTCGGTCTCGCTTGCCTCGACCAGCGAGCCGTCGGCGAGCACGACCTGCACGCCGATCACATTGTGGCAGGCAATCCCCCATGCGCCGGCATTCCAGCCGAAGCCGCCGCCGAGCAGATAGCCCGAAAGCGGCACGCTCGTGCAATGGCCGGTCGGAAAGGCCAGGCCGACATCGCCGAGCGCCGCGGCCAGCTTGCCATTGGTGACGGTCGGTTGCGCCCGGGCGGTCTTCGTATCGACGTCGATTTCCAGCGCGTTCATCTCCGACAGGTCGATAACCACGCAATCCTGCAGCGCGATGCCGGAGAACTGGTGGCCGCCGCCGCGCGGCGACACCCGCCGGCCGGTCGACGCGGCGAATTTCACCGCTGCCTGCACATCCGCGGCGTCCTTCGCCTTGATGATGATTTCCGGGTAGCGATAGGGCTTGCGGCCGTTCCAGATAAGATCCTGGCGCACCGAGTCATATTCGGGGTTCATCTGGGTGGTGACGGTGCCCCGCACCGTCTTGATCAGTGTTTCGTAGTTCACTTTTCTGTCCTCGTCGTGTCCGGCCTTACTGGCCGTTTGCGTGCTGGTGATGCGCGCAGGTTATTTCGGGATTGAACGGCATCAGCGGACCGGCCGGATTGTTCACGAACCAGACATGCTGGTCGTAATGCGGCTCGAAGCCATGCGCCTCGTCAGCGGGCGTGTTCGGATCGTCGTCCATATAGTCCCAGGCGCGGCCCATAGACATCGGGCCTTCTTCATTGCCGGCTTCCTTCCAGGCTTTCTCGAATACGACGTTCTCGGCGCCAACCAGCTTCATCGACCCGTCTGCCTGCGGTTCGTAGAGAAGCACCGAAGGCTTCAGGAAATCGGTGTTGAGCCCGGTTCCGTAGACGCGTGGCGCGACCGCGGTGACCCCGATGACGTCCGGACGAAGGTAATGGACGCCCATGGCGCCCCATTCGGCCGGCAGGCCTTCCGCCTTGGCGTCGACGCAATGGCCGGACGGGTCGGGAATATAGCCCTCGGCGAGCGCGACATTAACGTCTTCGAAGCGGGCGGTTGCCTGCTTGATCGCCTCGATCTGCGTTTCGACGCGCTGGTCGAGCGCCTTCGCCTTCGGTGTACCGACGGTGATGAGGGTGGTTGCGATCATGATATGAGCGAGCGGCACCGCCCGCCAGTAGTTGGCGTTGTTCATTCTTTTGGTCCTGTTTTCACGGTGTTGAATCGATGGCGCCACGGCCCGTTACGGAGCCGGCGTCGTCGGCGGGGGAAATAATCCGAACCGCTTTGGCGCGCTCGCTAAATGCTGCTGCACCAAACCGTAAAAGAATGCTAAAGGAATACTCACCGCCGCTTTTGCAGCCGGTTTCGAACCTGGAAACAACTCTCGCCCGCGTTACGAGCCATGCCACGCGCACCCGAACCCCTTACACCCGAATTTGACATTGCAGCGCGCCAGGCCGTGGCGGATGACGGCGTTCTGACGCCTGATATTGAGGATCACATTCAAAGCGGCATCAGCGTCGTCATCGGCGTTGCCGGCCCGGGCATGGCGCCGATGGCCACTGTCGGCTGCGGCTGCCGCGTGCTCCCCAATGGCCGCCTGCGCATCCTGTTGATGCGCGCCGGCAATGAAGCGATCCTCGACATGATCGCCCGCGGCGCCGGCATTGCCGCGACATTCTCCAAGCCGATCACCCATCGCTCCATACAGGTGAAAGGCATGCTTGCCGATATCGCCGAGCCGACGCCGGAGGACCGCGCCCTCGCTGCCCGCCAGCATGACGGGCTGAGACGCGATCTGATCGGCATCAACTACCCGCCCGCCTTCGCGGCGGCCTATTGCGCGGTCAACGAGGCCGATCTCGTCGCCGTCGACATGACGCCGGACGCCGCCTTCGTGCAGACGCCGGGCCCCAACGCCGGCGCGGAACTGAAACGATGACGCCCTCCGGCCTTCCCGTCACCCTGCCGCTGATCCGCAATTGTCTGGAGGGCATCGTCCCCTCGGTGCTGGCGACCGCCGATCCGGCCGGCATGCCGAATGTCTCGATGATCTCGCATGTCCAATATGTCGATCCCGAGCATGTCGCCCTGTCCTACCAGTTCTTCAACAAGACCCGGCGCAACCTGCTCGCGACCCGCCTTGCCTCGGTCGCCGTGGTCGATCCCGACACCGACGCCCAGTACCGCCTCGCCATTGAATATGTGGAGACCCAGACCTCCGGCCCGCTCTATGAGGTCATGAAGGCCAAGCTCGCCGGCATCGCCTCGCATGCCGGCATGCAGGCCGTCTTTCGCCTGCTTGGTTCCGACGTGTTCCGCGTCCTGTCGATCGAGGAGATGCCATCGCGCATCGTGCCGCAACGCATCGGCTGCAACCTTTTGTCGGCGGCGCGGCGCACCTGCGACCAGATCGGCGCCACCCGCGATCTCGGCGATCTGTTCGATGCGGTGCTCGCCGGCATGCAGCAGCATTTCGGCATCGAACATGCCATGGTCATGATGCATGACGAGATCGAGGGCCGGCTCTACACCGTCGCCTCGCGCGGCTATCCGGTCTCCGGCATCGGCTCCGAGGTGCATCTCGGCGAGGGCGTCATCGGTGTCGCCGCCCAGCAGGGCGTGCCGATCCGCGTCGGCCACATGTCGTCGGAATATTCCTATGGCGCCGCCGTCCTCGATTCGGCCCGCGCCGCCGGTCTGAACTGGCCGGGCGACACCGCCATTCCCTATCCGGGCCTCGCCGCGCCGCAGAGCCAGATCGCCATGCCGATCATCCGCTGCGGCAAGACCATCGGCGTGCTGTTCGCCGAAAGCCCGGAGCCGAACCAGTTCGGCTATGACGAGGAAGACGCCCTGTCGCTGGTCGCCGGCCAGCTCTCGGCGCTGATCGCGGTATTGCAGGAAGAGGGCGAGACTGAGCCGGAACCCGTCCCGGCCGTCGCCGATGCGGGCGGAGGCGGCGAGATCCGCATGCGCCATTACGCCGCCGACAACACAGTCTTTGTCGGCCATGATTATCTCATCAAGGGTGTGGCCGGCGCGATCCTCTGGAAGATCGCCGGCGAACACGCAGCCAGCGGGCGCGTCGAGTTCACCAACCGGGAACTGCGCCTCGATCCGGCGCTGCGCCTGCCGGAATTCGCCGAGAACCTGGAAGCCCGCCTCGTGCTCCTGCAGCGCCGCCTCGCCGAGCGCGAAGCCGGCATCCGCATCGACAAATGCGGCCGCGGTCGCTTCCGCCTCGTGGTCGACGGCCCCCTGTCGCTCGAGGAAGTCTAGGCCGCGCGCGGCTCTACCCGCCGAAGCCTTCGCCGGTCACATAGGTATAGAGAAGCTGCGTCCGGTTGCGCGTTCCCGGCGGGTCGTACTGCACTTCCAGCGAGGCGTCATAGGTGTCGGCCTCGTGCGGCTGGAAGTCGATCTGCACCATGATGGTCTGGCGTGGCCGGATCTGGACGGGCGTAACCGTGAACGGCGCCGGATTGGCCGCCATCGTGATGCCCGCGCCCGCCGGCAGGCCGACGCCCGCGCGCGTGCTGCGCGGTCCGAGAACCCAGTCGATGCGGATGTCATAGGTGTTGTTGGAGTCGTTGACGATCCGCACGGTCCTGCTCTTTGTATCGCCGATCGGCACCTGACCGAAGTCGAGCGCGCCGTCGAAGCTGCCGTTATAGATCTTCATCGTATTGCCGGCCGTGCTCGGCGTCTTTCCGATGCCGATACACGAGACCGTCACCGGCACGGAGCCGGGATCCGCCCGCGCGCCGATGAGCGACGGGGCAAATGTCGCCTCGCGCCGCCCGAGCGCTTCGGGCCTGCAGCCGAGATTCACCCTCAGCCTGTTGACGTCGCTGATCGGTCGCGCGCGGAGCGTGGGGGGCCCGACGAGGAATTCGCGCGCGTTCGGCCCGGCGAATGGGTCGGGCGGATAGAACACCTGCGCATTGTTGGCCGCACTATCCAGCCTGAACGTCACCGTTTTGGACTGCGAGGTTGCGCCGACGGGCACGCTGCCGAGGCCCACTCTGCCGGTGCTGCTCTGCAGAAGCGGCCCCTGCGGTTGCTGCGGACCTTGCTGGCAGGAGGCGAGGAAGAGGGCGAGGGTCGCCGTGAACGCCGCGGTGATGCCGATGCGCATGGGACGTCTCCGATCTGCGCGTTTCGCGCATCTGGCCGCCGTCATGCGAACCGGGCGAGGCCGGTTGGCGGCGCGGTTACCCCGCGCCATTTTGCCCGCAACCGCCGGTTGATGCAAGGAACGGACAGTCGGAGGCGGTCCGATCGGCCGGCAAGAAGACCCGGACGCCGACGTGAGCGCGGCGTCCGGGCTAGCGCTTCCGCGGGCGCATGACCCGCGGAAGCGTTGGGAAGGTCAGGCTCAGGCCATCCCGGCGAAGATGTCCTTCTTGACGATGGCGTGCACGCCCCAGTTGCCGTCCACGACCTGGGTAATGCCGAAATCGACGCCGATCGACATCAGCGAGATCGCCTCGTCCTCGGTCAGCCCCTTCGTCGTCATCAGGAAGTGCCGCATCTTGCGGAAGGCATCGCGCATCGCGAGGTCGATCGACGACTTCGAATAGATCTCGCTCTGCGCGTTCGGGCCGAGCTCCTCCAGATAGTTGGAGAACGAGAATCCGTGCACCAGCCAGTCCGACTGCGTCTCCAGCATCGGATAGTTCAGCTCTTCCAGCGGCGTGCCGGCCAGATCGGCCTTCTTGTGCACGATCAGCTGGAATGTGCCGGTCAGCGAGCATTCGATCGCGGTGCCGCACAATTCGCTGTCGCCCTGGCTGGCATGCGGGTCGCCGACCGACAGCAGCGCGCCGTCCACCGAGACCGGGTAATACATCGTCGCGCCCTTGCCGATACGCCAGTTGTCGATATTGCCGCCGGTATAGTTCGGCGGGATCGTATCGACAAAGTCTGCTTCCGCCGGCGCCAGGCCGAGCGTGCCGAAATGCGGCCGGATCGGCAGGCGCACGCCCTTCAGCGCATCGTAGTTGCGGCTGGTCAGCGAATGGTCGACGGGCACGCCCGGATAGTCGATCACCGCATGGGTCACGCCGAACGGATCGGTCTGCGGCACCCATTTGAAGTTGTAGACCGCTTCCGCCCAGCTCTTGTTGCCGGCCGTGTCGACCTCGTAGATCGTCACCACCTCGCGCTTCTCGCCGCCGAGCAGGTCATTGTACTGGAAGCCCCAGTTGGCCGCCGCGTTGGAGCCGTAGGACTTGCCGGCGAATTTCGGATTGCCGGAAGGCCGCGGCACGCAGTCGAGGATGCGCACTTCGAGGATGTCGCCGGGCTCCGCGCCGCGCACATAAACCGGGCCCGTCATGATATGCACGCCCTGGCCTTCGCCCGAGCCCTTCTTGTAGACGGCCGGGTCGGTCGGGCCCGCGCCGCGCCGGTCGACGCCCTTCTTGTCCTTGGTCCACAGATAGACGCTCTCCGCGCCTTCGTCGCCCTCGACCATGCGCTCCATGTCGTCGCCGGCATGGTGCGTCAGCGTCTCGATGGTGATGATGTCGCCGGACTCGACCTCCACCCGCGGCTTCAGCTTCTTGGAGAAATAGCCCCAATGCACCGTCTGATCGTTCGCCGGCAAATAGTGGAAGGCCCTCTGTTCGGGCTGCCGCGCCGCGGTCGCCTCCGCCAGCGCCGGGGTGACCAGCGAAAGTCCGCCGGCTGCGCCCAGCGCGCCGAGGCCGCCGGCCGCGAACAGGCTGCTCCTGAGGAAGCCGCGCCGTTCGACATTCAGGTCTTCGCGGAATTTCTGGTAGTGTTCTTCGAAATGCGGACAGTTGACGTCATCGCCTTTGCACATGCTGTTTTTCCTTCGTTTTGGGAGGTGGAAACACCGCCGATTATTCGGGCGGCTATCGGTTCTGGCAATCGGGTGCCCAAGCGTCATGTCAGCCGAAATCGGTGCATCGCGGCCGCCGCCCTGAGCAGGAAAATGAAATAAAAACAAAAAGATAAGCGCCATTCGGCGATGGCGTCACGGCCTCCCGTCGACCCCCGCCTGTAGCCGAATAGTCAAGAGATTGTTCGCCTCGGTGCAAAGATTTCGCCGCCGGTCTCGCTATGATGTTTTTGCCCGGTTAAGGTCTTGGGCGAGGTGTGCCGAAAGCAGACTTCGCCGCCGCCTTAGGCCGCGCAGGAGCAGGATGCCGTGCCATGATCGACAATCCGCCCACCGTTGACAGCCTGCCTCTCGTCATGCGCGGCGAAGCCTGGCAATCCCGGCTCGCGCAGATATGTCTGAAGGCCGATTTCTTCGGCGACAGGCAGGTTTCCGACGGCAGCATCGACATCCGCCAGTCCTCGTCCGGCGCCCGGTTCGCCCGCATCGTCGGCGAGCGCCAGACCCTGCTGCCCGCCGAGACCGGCGGCCGCGACGCGCCGGTCATGCTGATCCTCGTCCTCAAGGGCCGCGCCACGCTCGCCTGCGGGCCGCGCGCCACCGATCTCGCCGATGACGATCTCGCCGTCATGGGCATGGACATGCCCTGGCGCCTGCATTGGCGCAGCGATTTCGACGTGATCCTGCTGCAATTGCCGCGCGCCCCGCTGGCGACCCGGCTCGGCCGCTCCGGGCTGGACGCGCCCGTCGTGCTCGGCCGCACCTTCGCGGCGCTCGCCGCCCGGCCGGTGTTGCGCATGCTCGCCGGCAGTGTCGGCCAGCTCGAACAGGCGGATCTCACCGCCGGCGAGCTCGCGGTGACCGAACTCGTCGCCAGCGCCCTGCTGGTGGAATCGCGCGCGCCCAACGGTCCGATGACCGAGGTGCAGACGGCGCATTTCCGCCGGGTCGCGGCCGCCATCGACGCGAACCTCTCCGATCCGGACCTGACGCCTGCCGATATTGCCCGCAAGGAGGGCATGTCGGTGCGCTATCTTCAGCGCCTGTTCCAGCTGCGCGACGATTCCTTCTCCGGCTATCTGCGCCACCAGCGTCTCGAACGCTGCCGCGCCGATCTGATCGATCCGAACCATGCTTCCGAGAGCATCGCCGCCATCGGCCTGCGCTGGGGCTTTCGCGACCAGGCCTATTTCAGCCGCGCCTTCTCCGCCGCCTATGACATGAGCCCGACCGATTTGCGCCGTTCGGTGGTCGGCGGCGAGGACAGCTACGGCAAGCGCGGCCTGCCGCCGGACCATGCCGGCAAGCGCGACGCAAGACAGCCGGCCGCGGTCAAGGCGCTCACCGCGCAGGCCTCGGCCGAACAGGGCGCCGTCGCCGTCAGCCCCGATCACTACCATCTGCCGGCCAACGCCCAGACGGTCCATTGGGGCTATATGAGCCGCACGCTGCCGCCGGCCCTGTTCGTCGAGCCCGGCGCGACGGTGACGATCGAAACGCTCACCCAGCACGCCGCCGACGACTGGGACCGCATGGTCGCCGGCGATCCCGGCGCCGAGAGCGTCTTTGCCTGGACGCCTGACCACAAGGGCGTCGAACGCCGCGGCGCCGGCCCGATGAACGCCTCCGTCTTCGGCCGCGGAGCGGGCGAGGGCTTCGGCGTCCATATCTGCACCGGGCCGATCCATGTCCGCGGCGCCGAACCGGGCGACATCCTCGAAGTCGAGTTCCTCGACATCGCGCCGCGCCCCAGCAGCAATCCTGCTTATGCCGGCAAGGCCTTCGCCTCCAACGCGTCCGCCTGGTGGGGCTACCAGTACAATGATCTTCTCGATCATCCCGAGCGCCGCGAGACGATCACCATCTTCGAGATCGATCTCGACAATCCCGACGTCGCCCGCCCGCTCTACAATTTCCGCTGGACGCCGCAGACGGACCCCTACGGAACGCTGCACAAGACGATGGATTATCCGGGCGTGCCGATCGATCACGGCTCGGTCGAGAAGAACTTCGCGGCGCTCGCCGGCGTCGAGATCCCGGTGCGCATGCATTTCGGCTTCATCGGCGTCGCCCCGCGCGAGGCCGATGTCGTCGATTCCATCCCGCCCGGCTATTTCGGCGGCAATATCGACAATTGGCGCGCCGGCAAGGGTTCGCGCATCTATCTGCCGGTCTCCGTCGACGGCGCGTTGCTGTCGATCGGCGACGGCCATTTCGCCCAGTCCGACGGCGAGATCAACGGCACCGGGCTGGAATGCTCGCTGACTTCTGACATCCGCATTCGCCTTCACAAGGCGCAAGCCCAAAAGCCGGCCTATCTGGACGGCCTGAAGACGCCGCTCATCGAGATGCCCGACGAATGGGTCATCCAGAGCTTCTCCTTCCCGAACTATCTGCGCGATCTCGGCAAGAACGCCCAGGCCGAGGTCTATCAGCGCTCCACGGTCGACCTCGCGCTCAGAAGCGCCTTCCGCCAGACGCGCCGCTTCCTGATGGACACGTATGATCTGGAAGAGGACGAGGCGCTGGTGCTGATGTCGCTCGCCGCCGATTTCGGCGTCACCCAGGTCGCCGACGGCAATTTCGGCGTCCATGCGACCATCCGCAAATCCGTGTTCAAGGACCGCCCGCCCCGCGGTTGATGGCCCCGTAGGCCGCGCGATCCGTCATCGTGAATTGACCTTCCCCCAAGGGAAACGTTTAGGTTCCTCGTCGTTGTGGAAAAGGGAGCCAGTTCATGCGCGGTATCGCCAATCAGCCTGAATTCGGAGTGGCGGTCTTCTCCTTCCTCCTGCATTTCGTCTGGGAATATCTGCAGGCGCCGACCTATGCTGGCATGGCCGAACTGCCGCATTGGGACGGCGTGAAGCTCTGCACCTCGGCCACCTTCGGCGATGTCGGTTTCGCGCTGACCGCCTTCTGGATCGCCAGCGCGACGGCCCGGTCGCGATACTGGTTCGTCGCGCCGAGGCCCCTGCCCATGCTGGTCTATCTCGCCGTCGGCGTCGCCCTGACGGTCGGCTTCGAATATTATTACACACAGATCAGCATGCGCTGGACCTACTCGGAGCTGATGCCGCTCGTCCCGCCTTTCGGCACTGGCCTGAGTCCGCTGCTCCAGTGGCTGGTGATCCCGCCGCTCGTGCTCTGGTTCACGGCGAGGCAGTTGCCGGATCGCGGCACGCGCCCGAGCGACTGATCTACTTGTAGGCTTCCTTTTCCAGCGCCCGGTACTGCGCGTTCATGGCGTCGTGCCGCTCGCGGATTTCGGCCGGCCATTGCGCCTTGATCCATGACAGCGCAGCGATGATCTCCTCGTCGGTCAGCACATCCTCGTAGATCGGCATCGCCGAGGTGTAGTCCTTCAGATTGGCCGCCTTCGCCACGCCGTGCTTGGTGATCGCGAACAGGATCTCGTCCGGATGGTGCCAGGTATGCCCGCTCTCGTCATGCGGCGGCGCCGGCATCAGCCCGTCCGCACCGGGATCCTGCCAGTTCGGCTGTCCCTTCAGGTCGTCCCCGTGGCAGGACGCGCAATTATCCGTATAGATCTCGGAACCGAGCGCGACCAGCCTGGCGTCGGCGGGACGCAACAGCGCGCCGTCCGCCTTTTCCGTTCCCGAAAACAGCCACACGGCCAGCGCCGCCACGACTCCCAGGCCGGTTCCCGCCATCACGATGCGCTTGTTCATTCTTCCACCTCGAACCATGTGTTCATGCCGGCCGCCGCATGTTCCAGCATGTGGCAATGGAACAGCCACTTGCCCGGATTGTCGGCCACGAAGGCAATCTTCGTCGTCTGCTGCGGCCCGACCAGGAAGGTGTCGCGCCATGGCTTGCCGTCATCCGCCGTCGCGCCGGACCGTTCGATCACCCGAAAATGGTGGCCATGCGTATGCATCGCATGCACCCAGGCTGTCTCGTTCGCCGTCTCGATCACCACGGTCTCGCCGCGCCTTGCCCGAAACAGCGGCTCGTCGGCGAGGTTCGCGACGCCATTGAAGGCCCAGACCTGCCGCGTGGTCTGGAAATCCTCGCCCTGCAGCCGGCGGCCCTTGTAGGTAATCTCGGCAAGGTCTCCCATCGCCCCGCCCGTCATCTCCATCCGAATGCTCTTCGCATTCGACAGGTCGGGTTCCGGAATGGCGTTGGCGGTGATCCGCGGGACGGAGACAGCCTCGCCGCCGCCTTGTTCCACCTTGAAGCTGACGAAGGCGAAGGGTTCGTCCCCCGAGATTTCCTCCAGCGCGAAATCCTCCTGCGGCACGACCAGCAGATCCACCCGCTGCGCCGGCCCGAGCAGGAACGGCGAATAGTCGAGCGATACCGGCTCCGGCAGCGCCTGCCCGTCATAGGCCAGGACTTTGGCGCCGAAGCGCGCCGGATCGAGTTCGAAGACCCGCGCATTCGCGGCGCAGATCAGCCGCAGCCGGTAAGCCTCGCCCGCCTTCAGCGCGTAGGTCGGCAGGCTCTCGCCATTGACGGTCAGCCAATTGCCCATCCGCCCGCCATGGCTCCAGTCCATCAGCGAGCCGAAACTGGCGAGGTCCAGCGCCCCGTCATTGCCAAGGCGCCAGTCGTCGATCACCAGCGTCAAATCATGATCGCGGTCGAAGCCCGCTTCGGGTTCCTCGACGATCAGCGGCCCGTAAAGCCCGCGCGCGACCTGGTTCCAGCTCCTGTTGTGGGCGTGATACCAGAAGGTCCCGCTGTCCGGCACGACGAAGTCGTAATCGAAGCTTTCGCCGGGCGGCACGGGCGCCTGCGTCAGTCCTGAAACGCCGTCCATCGCATTGTCGATCCGGATGCCATGCCAATGCACCGAGGTCGGCTCCTCCAGATTGTTGGTCAGCCGAACCCGCACGCGTTCCCCCTTCCGAACCCGGATCTCCGGGCCCGGCGACATGCTGTTATAGGTCCACAGCGAAGACGGCGCGGCGCCTTCGGGATAGAGCGTTTTCTCGCTCGGCCCCGCAGTCAGCTGGATGACGCCGTTGTCCTGTGCCGTCGCGAAGGGTGGCAGGGCGGCGAAGGCGGCGGTCCCCAGTGACAGCCGCAGGAATTCACGTCGGTCACGATTCATCGATGTCGTCCTTGTCGAGAAGATAGAGGGCAATCGCCCGAAGATCGGCATCCGAAAGGAAGGCCGTGCCGTCGCGCACGACCTCGCCCATCGAGCCGCCGAAGGCGTCGCCCTCCGGCGTGATGCCGCTGCGCAGCGCATAAGCCAGGTTCTTGACGGTCCAGCCCTGCGCTTTCAGCCTGTCGGCGGTGATCGGCGGCGACTTGCCGCCGTCCGGCAGGCCGTCCGCGCCATGCAGGGCGAGTTCGGCCTGCCGCGCGCCAAGCGGGTTGCGCGGCGTGTGGCAGGCCCCGCAATGCGCCGGCCCCCGGACGATATAGCGGCCGCGGTTCCAGGCCTCGCTCCGCTCCGGCACCGGTTTGAGTTGCCCCATGTCGAGGAACAGCGCCCGCCAGGCCTTCAGCGCCGGCCGGAAATTATAGGGAAACTGCAATTCCTGCGGCTCGGATTCCGTCTCCGCCGCCGGGACGGTCTGGAACGCCGCCCAGAGATCGGCCATGTCCTGATCGGAAAGCCGCGAATAGAACGGGTAGGGAAAAGCCGGGTAATAGGGCTCGCCCTCCGGCGATATGCCCTGGCGAACCGCCTTGGCGAACATCTCCGGCGTCCACGCGCCGATGCCGTGGTCTTCGTCCGTCGTCAGGTTCGGCGAATGGAAGGTGCCGAAACCGGTCTGCAATTCGACACCGCCCGCCAACGGCGCGCCGCCATTTTCGCTGTCGGTATGGCAGGCGATGCAGCCGGACATACGCGCCAGATAGGCTCCGCGCGCGGCGTCGCCGTCCAGCCTGCCCAGCGCGACCGGCTTGCCGACAGGCCATGCCCACAGCGCAAGGCCGCTCCCCGCCGCCACAACGGCGGCGAAGGCGGCGATCGTCATATACCGCCGCATGGCTCAGTCCTTTTCGGCCCGGAACTTCGTATGGCAGGCGGAGCAGGTCTGCGTCATCATGGCGAAGACACCGTCCGCCGGCATGGCGGCCAGCGCTTCCGCGTTCGGCGTTCCGGCAGCGCCCATCATGCCGCCGCCCATCATGCCGGAGCCCGAACCCATCATGCCGTTGCCCGTGCCCATCATGTTTCCGGCGCCCGGTGCGCCGCCGCCATGCATGAGCCCGTTGCCGGCGGCCTGTTCGAGGCCCTCGGCAAAGGTTTCGAGCTGCATGGCGAGCGCGGAGAACTCCTCCCAGTCCGACCAGATGTCGGGCTTTGCTTCCGAAGGTTCGCCGCCACTGCCTTCCGGAAACAGGCGGGTGATCGCGTCGCCGGCATGTTCCCTGATCGTCACGGCCTTTTCCCTGACAGTCGCGGCGTCATAGTCGGTTTCGCCGCTCATCATGGCCGCAAGCGTTTTGACGGCATCGCCCATGACTTCCATGGCCTGCATGCGTTCCTTGACGATTCCGGTGGCGCCGCCATGTGCATGCGCCGCGGCGACGAACGCCAGGCCGATGGCGCCGGCGCCGATGATTTTCTGGATTTTCATTGTTCTTCCTCGTTGTTCGATGTCGGGCAGCCGCAAGGGCTGCAGCGTCACATGTCGAAAACGGGGAAGCTTCGGGGCGGTGGCGATTCGGGCGCCAGCAAATGCCCGGTCATCTGGCTGTGGCGGATTTCGGCAATTTGCCGAACAGGGGCGGGATGGAGAGGTTCGGCGATCGCGGCGGTCATCAGGATGTTCGCGCCGCAATGGACCGGCCGTTCGTCGCCCTTGCAATTCGGGCAGCGCGAATGGTGTTGATGTCCGTCGGCGCTGCCGGTCGAATGGACATGCGCGGCCGCCTCGAACTGATGCGCATGCGCAAACACGCCGCCATTTAAAAACAGCGATAGCGCCGCCGCGAAAAACAGCAGCGTCCTCAAGAAACCGGTACTGTGACGGTTCGCCTTGCGCATGGTTTCCTTGGGTGGATTTCACGCATGAGTGCACTTAACCTAGTGAGGCAGGGCGGGCAAGCAACACCGGCGCCAGGCCGTCCCCCACGCCGGAGGCGAGCCGTGCGCGCAAGCCTCTGGACATTTCCCCCGTCTGTCCTTCACATTCCCGGCGAAGCATCTTTGGGAGGAGAAGCATGCTCGGACTGATGCAGGAGTGGCCGCTCGTCTGCCACAAGATCATCGACCACGCCGCAAGGCAGCACCCGAACCGCGAGGTCGTGTCGCGTTCCGTCGAGGGGCCGATTGTGCGCACCACCTATGCGGGGGTGCGCGACAATGCGAAAAAGATCGCCCAGCTATTGGCCCGCGAGGGGTTCCAACCCGGCGACCGCATCGCCACGCTCGCCTGGAACACCGGCCGCCATCTCGAGGCATGGTTCGGCATCATGGGCATGGGCGGCGTCTATCACACGCTCAATCCGCGCCTCTTCCCCGAGCAGATCGCCTGGATCATGAACCACGCATCCGACCGGGCCATCTTCGCCGACCTGACCTTCATGCCGCTGGTCGAAAAGCTCGCCCCTTCGGTCGAATCGCTGCGCAAGGTCGTCGTCATGACCGACGCCGCCCACATGCCCGCGACCGCGCTGCCCAATGTCGTCTCCTATGAGGAATGGCTGGCAGAGGCCGACGGCGATTTCGAATGGGTCGATATCGGCGAGAATGCCGCCTGCGGCATGTGCTACACCTCCGGCACCACCGGCGATCCCAAGGGCGTCCTCTATTCGCACCGCTCCAACGTTCTGCACGCCATGATGGCGGCCATGCCCGACGCCATGGGCATCGGTTCCAAGGACGTCATCCTGCCCGTCGTGCCGATGTTCCACGCCAATGCCTGGGGCCTCGGCCAGGCCTCCCCGATGGTCGGCGCCAAGATGGTCATGCCGGGCGGCAAGATGGACGGCGAATCCATCTACGAACTGCTCGATACCGAGAAGGTCACCGTCACCGCGGCCGTCCCGACAGTCTGGCTGATGCTGCTGCAATATCTCGAACAGTCCGGCGCGAAGCTGCCGCATCTGACCAAGGTCATCATCGGCGGCGCCGCCTGTCCGCGCGCCATCACCGAGAAATTCGAGAAGAATTACGGCGTCGAGGTCATCCATGCCTGGGGCATGACCGAGATGAGCCCGCTCGGCTCGCTTTGCACCATGAAGCCCCAGCATGCCGACAAGACCGGCGACGCCCTGCTCGACATCAAGCAGAAACAGGGCACCGCGCCCTTCGGCGTCGAGATGATCGTCACCGATGACGATGGCAAGGAACTGCCGTGGGACGGCAAGACCTTTGGCCGGCTGAAGGTGCGCGGTCCGGCCGTCGCCTCGTCCTATTACGGCGGCGACGGCGCCGAACAGTTCGACCAGCACGGCTGGTTCGACACCGGCGACGTCGCCCATATCGACGCCGACGGCTACATGCAGATCACCGACCGCTCCAAGGACGTCATCAAGTCAGGCGGCGAATGGATCTCCTCGATCGAGCTGGAAAACCTCGCCGTCGGCCATGCAGACGTCGCCGAGGCCGCGGTCATCGGCCTGGCCCACGAGAAATGGGGCGAGCGACCGCTTCTCGTCGTCGTCGCCAAAGAGGGCTGCACGCCGTCGCGCGACGACATCCTTGCCTTCATGGACGGCAAGATCGCCAAATGGTGGATGCCCGACGACGTCGCCTTCGTCGACGAGATCCCCCACACCGCCACCGGCAAGATCAAGAAGACGGCGCTTCGCGAACAATTCGCCCATTACCGCTTTCCGGGGTGAGGCACGAAACGGCCTCCTTGTCCAATTTGGCTAAATTGGCTATATTGTTCTGAGGAGACCCGCCATGAACAAGATTTCGGCTTCCGACGCGAAGAACCGGTTCGGCCAATTGCTCGACCTTGCGCAATCGGGGCCGGTGCGCATCCAGAAGAACGGACGCGATGTTGCTATCGTCCTGTCGCCGGAAGAGTTTCGGCGGCTGGCGGAGACCGGGCGGGGCGAACCGAGCCCCGCGGTCAAGGCGCTGCATGAAAAGAGCGCGTCCCGATGGGCCGCCGTCTATGAGGCGCTGGCGAAATAGTGCAATTCAGGTTTGAATTGAAACATCTACATCAAAATGCGCGTTCGAGCCAAAGGCGAGAGGCAGCGCATTATGATACCATTGCAACCTGAAATGCACTTGGTGTCAGGCCGGTGATTTATCTCACCCTTGAGGACGCCCTCTACATTCATACCGAACAGCTTCGCCTGTTCGGCGGCGCGCCCGGCATTCGCGATCCTGGGCTGATCGAATCGGCTCTGCTTCGCCCGCAAACAGGTTACTACTCCGGCGTCATCGAGGAAGCGGCAGCCCTCTGGGAAAGTCTCGCGATGAACCACGGCTTCGTCGACGGCAACAAGCGCGTCGCCTTCGCCTGTCTCGATATCTTCCTCGGCCTGAACAATCACGAGATCACATCGACGCCGGAAGAGGTCATCGATTTTATCTACGCCAATCTCGAAGCTAGAACCTTCAGGAAAGATATCCTCCAGCAGTGGCTTGCGGCCAATACGCGCTTCTTGGGCAAGACATGGCCTTGATCTGACGAACTGCCTTTTCAATGCCGGTGGCCGTATCGACACCGGCAAGATCAAGAAGACGGCGCTGCGCGAACAATTCGCCCATTACCGCTTCCCGGGGTGACGACAACCACCGGCGGGCGCGCCCGCCGGTGCCCCTGACGGATGTCAGAACATCGTGTTGTCGTTCATGGCCTCCTCGGGGATCGGCTGCACCGCGTCCCAGTGCTCGACCACCTTGCCCTTGTCGTCGAGCCGGAAGATGTCGACGATGGCGTTGCCGCGCGTTCCCGGCTCGCGCACCGCGTGGACATGCGTGATCACATAGTCGCCCTCGGCGAAGATGCGTTTGATCTCGCTGTGATTGTCCGGATATTTCGACTTCAGGAAGCCGATGAAGCCCTTCATCCCCTCGACGCCGTCCTTGGCGCCCGGATTGTGCTGCTTGTAGCCGGCCTCGCCGATATAGGTCAGGGCGAGTTCGTAGTCCTTCTTGTTGAGAACGGCGTCGTAGAATGCGGCGACGGTCTCCTTGTTGGCTTCCAGCCTGGCCTCGTCATGGGCCCGGGCCGGTCCGCCGAACGCCAGCGCGCTCGTCAGAACCAAAAGCGAAGCGATTGCATGTCTGCGCATGGTATCCTCCCTTGAACGATCGGATGATCGGCTGTTCCGCGCGGGAACGATACCAGTAAGGATGCAGAGGCGAGGCCGCGCAAGCATGCGTGTCCGCATCACGCGAATGTGAGTGGGGCCGCAACCCGCGGCCCTTCAGCGCCCGTTCGGGCCGAAATAGCTCGGCGGACGCGGATCGGTGCGCCACGAATCGTGGTTTCGCAGGCCGAGGTCGGCCCGGTCGCGTTCGCAAAGGTCGCTGGCTCGGGCGGACCGGCGGCGCTTCGCCGAAAGCACGAGACGCCTGATCGCTCTCCTGATGAAGCTGGAAAGGTCGGCGCCGCCGGCGCGGACGGGTGCATGGATGATCTGGTCGGACATGGCTTGGTTCTCCGGATGCGTTCGATGTCCGGATGGTGCGCCAGCGCCGTCACGGCGGCGGGAAATCCCCGTGACAGCGGCGGCAAAAAGCCGTTAAAACGGCACGAATCGGTCTCCAGGCGAGTTCTCGGGAAGCGTGGGACGTCATGTCGGCATTCGATCTCCGGACACTGGGGGACCTTTCGCTTCGCGATATGAAGGGGGGCGCGGTGAAGCTGCGCACCCGCAAGGAGCTCCTGGTCCTGGCCTGCCTCGCGGCGGAACCGGGTCAGCGCTGGCCCCGCGACCGGCTCGCCGGTTTTCTCTGGTCGGACCGCGGCGAGGAGCAGGCGCGCAACAGCCTGCGCACTGCCCTGTCCGGCATTCGCGCTGTGCTGGGCGCCGACGCGGTCGCCTCGGACGCGGACGCCCTGATCCTGTCCCCGGCGCTCGAAAGCGACATCGCCCGCCTTCGTGAACGGGCAGGCGATCGTGCCCGCGACGACCTGCGTCCGCTGGGGGATTTCTTCGCCGGCGAATTCCTGGCCGGGGAAGATCTCGGCGGCGACAGCGGCTGGCTGTCCGCGCGCCGCGCCGAATTCGCCGAGATGGCCGTTTCCATACTCTCTCGCCGGATCGAAACGTTGCGCGAGTCGGTCGATGCCGGCCGTGCCGTCGCCGATGCGCGCGATCTGTTGGCGCTCGATCCGTTTCGCGAGGAGAGCCACCGCCTGCTGATGCGCCTCTACGCGGAAAGCGGCGAGCGCTCGCGCGCCATTGCCCAATACCGCACCTGCCGCGCCATTCTTCGCGCCGAACTGGACGTGGAGCCGTCGCCGGAGACCTCGGCGCTGGCCGACAGGATCGCGCTCTCCGGGCAAGCGCCCGCGGCGGACCTGCATCGCCTGTCCGCCGAGAGCAGGGTGCGCGAGACCGTCGAGCCCGCATTGGCCTCCGACGGGTCGATCGCCGTCCTGCCCTTCACCAATATGAGCGGCGACGCCGAACAGGACTTCCTCGCCGCCGGCATCGCCGAGGACATCGTCACCGACCTTTCCCGCATCGCCGGCCTGTCCGTCACCTCCACCGGGTCGACGGCCATGTACCGCAACGCCGTCGCGCGTCCCGACGAGGTCGCGGCCCAGCTCGGCGTCCGCTACGTGCTGGAAGGAAGTCTGCGCCGGTCGGGCGAGAACATTCGCGTCACCGCCAAGCTGGTCGAGGGCCGCACCAATCGGCTCCTGTGGGCCGAGCGCTTCGACCGCGCGCTCGTCGAGATGTTCGAACTGCAGAGCGAGATCGCCGAAAGCGTCGCCTCGGCGCTGAAACTGCGCCTGTCGTCTGCGGGCAGCGCGGAGATCGGCGTGCGCGGCACGGTGAACATAGAGGCGCATGAGCACTATCTGCGCGGCCGCGCCTATCTCAAGGAGATGACGCGGCGAAGCGTCGACCTGGCGAGGCGCTCCTTCAAGGGCGCCATCGCCTTCGACCCCGGCTATGCGCTCGCCTATGCCGGCCTCGCCGAGAGCCTCACCATGCTCGGCTTCCACTACCAGCTTCCCGACGCCGAGCTCGACGAGGCCGCCGAACTCGGCCGTCATGCGCTGCGCCTCGATCCTGGCCTCGCCGAGGCCCATTGTTCGCTCGGCCGCTACCATTCGATCTTCCTGCGCCTCGAGGAGGCGGACGCCGCGTTCCTGCGCGCCATCGAACTGTCGCCGGACCTGCAGGAGGCGCATGTCTATCGCGGCGGCATGTTCATGTCGCTCGGCCGCATGGAGGACGGCTATCGGTGCTTCCGCCGCGCCTACGAGATCGACCCCCGCGACCTGCATACCTCGATGATGCTGATGTCTGCCCTGCAGGCGACAGGTCGTATCGACGAGGCCCGCTCCGTCGCCCGCGAGGTCCATGCGGTCACCCGCACCCGGATCGGCCTCAACCCCTATGACGACCGCGCCGTCTATGTCGGCGCCATGGCGCTCGCCGCGCTCGGCGATATGGCCGAGGCCCGCCGCTGGGCCGACACGGCCGCTGCCTTCGAGATCGACGATCCGCGCACCACCTACAACATCGCCTGCCTGTTCGCGCTTCTCGGCGCCCATGACGAGGCGATCCGTTTGCTGGACAGGACGCTGTCGCTCGGCGTTTCGGAGTACAAGATGGCCTGGATGCGCGACCACGATCCCGATTTCGCCGCCATCCGCGGCGACCCCGCCTTCCGCGCCGTTTTCGAGGCGCACGCCCCGCGCTGACGCGAGCGCCGTCCCGGCGGCCTGAAACGCCCGCCGCATTTGGCATTTCCCCCTGAAAACCCTATATGTTTGACATGAATTCAAGCGCGATTCGGCGGCCGTTCCGGTTTCGCCCCGCGCGCCCTCGAAAGACCGTGTTTTTATGACCGAAACGCCTGAAATTCCTGAAGAAATCGTCGTCGAAGCCAATGAGTACGGCGCCGGCTCGATCAAGGTCCTCAAGGGCCTCGACGCGGTGCGCAAGCGCCCCGGCATGTATATCGGCGACACCGATGACGGGTCGGGCCTGCATCACATGGTCTATGAGGTTGTGGACAACGCCATCGACGAGGCGCTGGCCGGCCATGCCGATCTCGTCACCGTGGCGCTCAATGCCGACGGTTCGGTGACCGTCACCGACAACGGCCGCGGCATTCCGGTCGACCTCCACCCGGAGGAAGGCGTCTCCGCGGCGGAAGTCATCATGACCCAGCTGCATGCCGGCGGCAAGTTCGACCAGAACTCCTACAAGGTCTCCGGCGGCCTGCACGGCGTCGGCGTCTCGGTCGTCAACGCGCTCTCCGTCTCGCTGAAACTGAAGATCGGCCGCAAGGGCAAGTTCCACGAGATGAGCTTCACCCACGGCGTCGCCGACGCGCCGCTGGCCGTCACAGGCGATGCGGGCGATTACACGGGCACGGAGGTCACCTTCACCCCGTCGCAGGAAACCTTCACCAATGTCGAGTTCAACTACGACACGCTGGAGCACCGCCTGCGCGAGCTCGCCTTCCTGAACTCCGGCGTCCGCATCAAGCTCACCGACAACCGCCATGCCGACGAGCGCCAGACGGAACTGTTCTACGAGGGCGGCCTGGTCGAGTTCGTCCGCTATCTCGACCGCGCCAAGAAGCCGCTGATCGAGACGCCGGTCCACATCACCGGCGAGAAGGACGGCATCACCGTCGAGGTCGCGCTGTGGTGGAACGACTCGTATCACGAGAACGTGCTGGCCTTCACCAACAACATCCCGCAGCGCGACGGCGGCACCCACATGGCCGGCTTCCGCGGCGCGCTGACCCGCCAGGTCACCGGCTATGCCGAGAAGTCCGGCCTGACCAAGAAGGAAAAGGTCTCGCTCACCGGCGACGACTGCCGCGAGGGCCTCACCTGCGTCCTCTCCGTCAAGGTGCCGGACCCGAAATTCTCCTCCCAGACCAAGGACAAGCTGGTCTCGTCGGAGGTCCGCCCCGTGGTCGAGAGCCTCGTCAACGAGCATCTGGCCGAATGGCTGGAGGAACATCCCGGCGAGGCGAAGATCCTCGTCGGCAAGGTGGTCGAGGCCGCCGCCGCCCGCGAGGCCGCCCGCAAGGCGCGCGAGCTGACGCGCCGCAAGGGCGTGCTCGACATCACCTCGCTGCCCGGCAAGCTCGCCGACTGCCAGGAAAAGGACCCGGCCAAATCCGAGATCTTCATCGTCGAGGGTGACTCGGCCGGCGGCTCCGCCAAGGGCGGCCGCTCGCGCAAGAACCAGGCGATCCTGCCGCTCCGGGGCAAGATCCTCAATGTCGAGCGCGCCCGCTTCGACCGCATGCTCGGTTCCGACCAGGTCGGCACGCTGATCACCGCGCTCGGCACCGGCATCGGCAAGGACGAGTTCGATGCCGACAAGGCGCGCTACCACAAGATCATCATCATGACGGACGCCGACGTCGACGGCGCCCATATCCGCACTTTGCTGCTCACCTTCTTCTTCCGCCAGATGCCGGAGCTGATCGAGCGCGGCTATCTCTACATAGCCCAGCCGCCGCTCTACAAGGTGACGCGCGGCAAGCAGAGCCAGTATCTCAAGAACGAGCAGGCGATGGAGGACTACCTCATCGACCTGTCGCTCGACGACACCGCGCTGGAACTCTCCAATGGCGAGGTCCGCACCGGGCAGGATCTGCGCGCCGTCATCGCCACCGCTTTGCAGATGCGCACCGTGCTGTCGGGCCTGCATTCGCGCTATGACCGCTCGGTCGTCGAGCAGGCCACCATCGCCGGCGCCATGGACGTCGCGGCACTCGCCGATCCGGGCCGCGCCGCCGCCACCGCCGAGGAAGTCGCCGCCCGCCTCGACATGATCGCCGAGGAAACCGAGCGCGGCTGGACCGGCCGCGTCAACCCGTCCAACGACGGCACCGGCGGCTATATCTTCGAGCGCACCGTGCGGGGCGTGAAGGAAGTGATGATCCTCGACGCCGGCCTGATCGGCTCGGCCGACGCCCGCGCGCTCAATTCGCTCGTCCCGAAATTGCGCGAGGTCTATGCCGAACCGCCGGTGCTCCGCCGCAAGGAGGTCGCCGACACCATCGCCGGCCCGATCGCCCTGATCGACCTCGTCTTCGCCTTCGGCCGCAAGGGCCTCACCGTGCAGCGCTACAAGGGCCTGGGCGAAATGGACGCCGAACAGCTCTGGGAAACCACGCTCGACCCGGAAGCCCGCTCGCTCCTGCAGGTCAAGGTCCACGACGCCACCGACGCGGATTCGCTCTTCTCCCAGCTGATGGGCGATGAGGTGGAACCGCGCAAGAACTTCATCCAGGATAACGCGCTGAACGTGGCGAATCTGGATTTTTAGGATTATATCGCAATAAAATCACTGCTGTATTCAATTGGGAGGCGAGTAAGGGCGCTTATAAGTTTAAAATGGCGAATCTTCATCAGGAAGGTTTGACAAAATCTCATCGAGATATTCGTCAGCGCCGCTTAATTTTCTCTGAATGCCTTGATAAAGGCCCAGCATTGATTTGTAATACTCGCCACCGGGACGAGCATCGAGCATCTCGTCGTTAAATTCTTCGATAATCTTACCGGTGTTGTCGAGTATTCTGACATAGAGAATGCTGCCGGACCCGGAATTTCCGCGGCCGAGAATTAGTGTAGCGGGACCGACTCGTGCTAGAAACTCGGTTTCATCAGGCGTTTCTTTCCATGCCACTGATCCTTGCCCTGTGCCGGTCGCTAATCTCCGAACCAGAGCGCGCCATTTATCTATTGGGCTATTGGAGCTAGACACCATCGTTCTCTCCCAATTTCTGCTTAATCTCCGAAATCGCCAAGACAACGGTTTCTTTCTGATCATCGACGATGGACAGAAGATTGTGAATTTGCGGATCTTTCGTAGACGTGAATCGTGCTTTGTCGGCAACCTGAGACAAACTACGCATCTGAGAAACCAGCTCGGCTAATCTTTCCGACACATTTTCCGAGAAGTCTCCACCAAATTGAACAATAATGGGAGATGCGAGCAATCGGATAGAGGTGCTTCTCTCTGTGACCAGTTCCCATGTTTTTCCATTTATTCGGCGAGAAAGGTCATCGAGCAGATATCGAGCCATGTTGAGATCCGCTAGAATGTCCACTCTTGCCACCTGCATTCTTGTCTCTAATGCGGCATTTTTTGCGGCATCTGCAGCGTTTTTCGCTCCAAACGAAAAATATACTGTCAGACCTGCGCCTAGTATCGACGCAAAAACCCCGATCAAATTTATTATTTCTGCCGCCATTAATTAGTCTAAAGCGTTTCAGATTGGATTAGAATGTATAGATAAAATCCGTAGATTCACAAGGTAATCATTTTGTGAGTTGTCCTGTATCATTGCGTTACGCTGTTGGTATGCAGGCACCCGCCGTTCTCCCCATTTCGCGGAGGGAATAATTTCCTGAGCGTAATTTTTAAGTCCTTGGAAGCCACAAGAAACGGAGGCAAACGAACACCGCGCTCTGCCCCCTATTTGGCAAAAAAGCTAAGGATTTGGCTGCTTCGATGCGCGTGGACAGACAATTTGCTCGGTTTCGGCGACTAGCCTCTCCGCGAACCCCACCCGCCGTCATCCCTGTGCTCGTCACAGGGATCCATTCCAGAGACCGCCGCGTCATTCGCTCGAAGCCGCAAACGCTCCTTCGTTCCAGGCGGGATTGCTCTCCTCGATCGAATTAACGCGCCGCGCCAGATCGCTCGTGACACCGGTCTAAAGCGTCCCGCCCTTCTTCGATGCCGGCATGCAGACGTAACCCACGCGCCCCATCCGGCGACGTTACCGGAATGGATCCCTGTGACGAGCACAGGGATGACGGCAGGGTGGGTTATGCATCGCAGCAAGTCGCGGGATCCGATCGGCCAAGATGTCATCCATCGCCCCCATCCCGCCCCACGTGACGACGCT
>Ga0070729_10001632_pt1 | contig 33033 bp, 23 predicted proteins | sample tdDd472_FD_66725 | JGI IMG/M metagenome (GOLD analysis project Ga0070729, IMG submission 66725) | Marine sediment microbial communities from the Atlantic coast under amendment with organic carbon and nitrate - tdDd47.2 | ecosystem: Environmental > Aquatic > Marine > Coastal > Sediment | place...
CGGCACGGCACGGCCATGGGTGAAGACACCGCGTCGCGACCGTCGACGCGCACCGCCTGCGCCGCGTCGCGACCGTCGACGCGCACGGCCTGCGCCGCGTCGTGACCGTCGACGCGCACCGCCTGCGCCGCGTCGCGACCGTCGACGCGCACCGCCTGCGCCGCGTCGTGACCGTCGACGCGCACCGCCTGCGCCGTCTCGAGTCCGTCCAGCGCGAGGCTGCACGCAGCGGGCCCGCGCAGGTGGTCCCACCGTTCGATGACCGACGGTGGGACGTCGAGCTCGGACGGGTGCACGCCCCACATCGCGAGCCGCACCCGAGCGAGCACCGCGTCGGCCCGCCCCGGTTCGATCGCGTCGAGGGTGCGCACGAACATCAGCAGCGCTTCGAGGGTGGGCCACAGGTGATCCGCCTGATCGGCGAACGCGTGCGGGTGGTCCTCGAGGACGTCGAGCCAGCGGTCCATCGTTGCCACGACCGCGTCGTAGTCGCGCGCATAGAACGCGTCGCGAACGGCGGCGAGCTCGTCGAGCGAGGCCAGCGCGCCGTCGTCGGCCACCACGACGCCCTCACCCGGACCGGCCCGTCGCAGCGCGTCGACGCGGTCCGGCAGATCCGCGTCGACGCCGATCCCCGCGTCGACGAGCGCGTCGTGCACCACCTCGACGAACGCCGGATCGAGGCCGTCTTCGACGAGCACCGGATCGGCCGACGCTGCACCACCGACGAGGGTGACGGCGACGAGGGCGAGGGCTCGAGCGAGGGCGTGGCGGGGCATGCTCACGGGGGACGCGGCGTGGGACCCCGAGTGTACGGCGAATCCAGCGGCCCGACGAGGCTGTGGGCACGCCGTGGTGCGTCCGGTCGGCGCTCGGCATCCATCGACCGCCCCGCGCCGGTCAGAGCAGGCCGAGGCCGAGGGCCCGCGCCGGTCAGAGCAGGCCGAGGCCGAGGGCCCGCGCCGGTCAGAGCAGGCCGAGGCCGAGGGCCCGCGCCGGTCAGAGCAGGCCGAGGCCGAGGGCGAAGAGACCGAGCGGCAGGGTGATGAAGAAGAGCGCGACCATGAGGATCGCGAGCACGACCCAGATGCCGATCGCGCGCATCCACCCGATGTCGTACCGGGCCTTTACGATCCAGAGCCACGCGATGCCCCAGAGGATGCCGCCGGTCGAGATGCCGAGCTTGATGAACACGGCCTGGCCCAGCCACAGGATGGCCGAGGTGATGAAGGCGTCGGCGTAGTTGTTGCGGTCCTTCTCGACGCCGCCAACGAGGCCGACGACCATCCAGAGAGCGAGGGCGTTGACCGCCCAGAGCAAGAGAATCCCGACCATTTTGACCCGTCCCGTGCGCGAGAAGTGCGACGAGAACGTGGGCACGCCGAGCCCGATCGTCCAGGGCAGGCCTCGGCATGGGCCGTAGGATCAGAAGCGCGCGCCGAACGCGAGTCCACCACCCCGACGCGACGCCGACGGCGCCACGGTGAGCTCGGGGCCGTCGTTGTGGATCAGCACGGCGAGGCCCGCCGTCGCGAGCAGCCCGACGCCGATCAGCGAGTACCCGAGCAGGCGGTTGCCCTCGTCCTGCTGCTGGTAGATGCGGCGCTGCTCGTTCGCGTAGAGCGTCGTGCCCTCGACGCGGTCGAGGTCGTCGCGGCGGTTCGACGCGACGACGAGAAAGGCCGCGCCGGCGACGAAGCAGCTGCCGGCGACGACGCCGATCGCGATCTCGTCGCCCTTGCCGTCGCGGCTCGGCGGCTCCTCGGTGATCACCGGCGCCATCGACGCCTCGGCCTCACCAGCGGTCGCGTCGTCGGCCGCCGCTTCGTCGGCGTCCGTCGGCACCGCGTCGGCGGTCTGCGCGACGACGAGCGTCGGAGTGAGCGCGAGCGAGAGGGCGATCAGCAGAGCGACCGTGCGACGCATGGCGAGATCGGGGGCAGTCGGGGCGTGCCCACGAGGGGTACCATACTCCGCCCGCGGGGCGAACGACCGACGATGACTCAGGGCGCCAGGGGCTCGTCGTCGACCGCCGTGTCGGGGGCATCGACCTCGTCGACGAGGATCGGCGGGAGCTCGATGCGGGAGTGATTCGGCCACGACGGGCCGGTGACGTCCTCGATGCGATGGCAGACGGTGACCTGCCCGGCGGCGTCGAAGCCCGCGAACACCAGAGTGTCGAAGCACAGCCGCCCGTCGCTCTCGAAGGGCTCGTTGTGGTGCACGACCCGGCGCCGCGTCACCCCGGCCGCCGAGCCGTCCGGCCAGGTCGCCTCGACGTCGGGCTGGATCACCCACTCGCGCAACGAGCCGTAGCCGAACCCACGCCCGCCGCCGCACATCGCGGGCACGTTCCAGGACAGGCTCTCGACGCGCAGGTGGACGTCGATGCAGCCGTCGCCGACGTGCACGAACCCGGGATCGTCCGACGGCGTCGCGCCACTGACCCGCCCGGACCCAATCACCCCCGGCCACGGACGCCCATCGAGGGTCGGCGTATCGACCTGGGCGACGTGCCCGTCCGTCTCGACCGACTCTCGCGCGGCGTAGCTCTGCCCCAGGTGCGCGGCGGGCAGCGCGAGGTCGACGAACGGGCGCCCCTCACCGCGGGTCACCGCCCACTCGCGCGCGCCCCAGGCCTCGCCACTCGCTGAGACGACGCCGGACGCGACGGTGATGCTCGTGCCGTCGTCGAACCCGAGCGACACCGGGTCGCGCACGACCGGGGCGAGCGCGTCGGCGTCGACCCACGCCAGCCAGCGGTAGCCGACGTCAAAGCCGAGACTCGCGGTCGGGGCGTCCTCGGCCCAGCAGGGGGCTGCCCGATCCTCGACGCGCTCGACCTGCACGCGCCCGGTCGTGGCATCCACCGCGACGACCGCCACGTGGACGAGCCCGCCGACCCCGTCCTCGCCCGGCAGGCCAAGCTGCCCGACGCGATCGACGGCACCGAAGAGGTCGGCGTCGTCGCGGACGAAGGCGCGATCGCCGGGGATCGGAGCCGCGAGCGTCGCGCGCATCGTCGGGCCGATCGCGTCGAGCCGCTCGTGCAGGGACGACGACTCGACCGGCAGGCCATCGGGATCGTCGAGGGTGTCGATGGCACCGCAGCCGAGGCCGGCGAGTGCTGGGGTCACCGCAAACAGAAGAGCGAGCAGGCGCATGGGGATCTCGTGCGGGGGGCACGGGTGGAGACACCCACGCCCGCCGTTCGTTCCATCTGTGTTCGATGCGCCCGCCGCCCGGAGGTGTCAGTAGCGCTCGATCAGGTGGCCGCACACATCGACCCCGGGCTCGACCGGGCTGTCGTTGTACGCCCCGAGCCAGAGGCCGTTCAGCCGCACCTGGTCGGCGTCCGAGCCGAGGGTGACGAACCCGTCGTGGTCGAGGACGGACGGGATGTAGTTGCCCCACTCCACGTCCATCGTCAGGCGACCGGTCGCCTCGTCGAACGTGTAGGCGCCCGCGTAGTCGATGTACGTCTCGAACGGGGTCCACGTCACCGTGTAGCTCGACCCGCTGAAGACGATCTCTTCGATGGGTTCGTCGGGTTCGAGAACCGGCCCGCCGGGCTCACACAGGATCCAGCCGATCTCGCGCCACGTGCCGATGAGGTCGGCCACGGGATTGCAGACGTCGAACGACCAGCCGTCGGGGCAGATCCACGCGCCGCTCGCGCACTCCGCGGCGACCGGTCCCGACGAGCCGTCGGGCGGGCAACACGGCGGCGGGAACCCGCCGCACTGTTCATCGGGGTCGCATTCGTCGGCCCATTCGCCGGGACAGGTCCACGTGCCGTCGTCACACACGGGCTCGGCGAGGACGTCTCCGCCGCACTCCTGCAGGCAGCCGAGCGGCGGGCCGCCCGGGCAGCACGAATCGACACTCGTCGTCGCGTCGATACAAACCCACAACCCCTGCACACACTCGGCGGCCGCCGAAGCCGCGCCGTCGGCGTCACAGCATTCGGGCGCATCGCCAGCGCAGAGCGGCGGGCAATCGTCGATGTTCGTCGTATCGTCGGGGCATTGCCACGCGCCGTCGACGCAGACACCGGGGGTGCCCACGTCGCCATTGCACGAGAACAGGCACTCCGGCGCCGTCCCGGTGCAGCCGTCGGCATCCGGTGACACGTCGGCTCCGACGTCCCCTGGACCGGTGTCCGTCGCAACGTCGGTCCGCGTCTCGCCGTCCCCGGGCTCGCTGCCGCAGGCGGCCAGCGCGACGGCGAACGCGAGCAGCACAGCGCGGCGCATCACTCGCCGCTGCCGCAGACCGGCGCCTCGAGCACGACGGCTTCGACCTCGGTCTCGCAGGTCGTCCATGCCGCGTGGTTGTTGATCAGCCGCCACGCATCGGCGCCGCCGACGAGGCGAAACACGACGCCGTCGCTGCGACGCACCGCGCACGCGGCGATGTCGCTCTCGCCGCCGAGGGTGTCGATGCACCCCTGCGTCGACGCAGGCAACACACAATCGTTGGCGTCGTCGAACTCGAGCCCGTTGATCGTGGCGCAGGTGCCGGGGCAGCTCGACGCGACGACGTCGCAGTCGTCACCGCAGGCCGTGATCAGCGCGCTGGACGCGAGCAGAACGAGCAATGCGAACAGAGGCTTCGTCGGGCGACCGGTCATGCGAGCAACTCGTCGATGGGGGCCGTACCGTCGCCGCCGAACGACTCGACGTCAACGCCGACCGATCCGAGCATCGTGATGAAGAGGTCGGCGATCGGACGCTCGGTGTCGAAGCGCAGGTGCCGTCCCGGCGAGACCGCTCCGCCGCCACGGCCGGCCAGAAGGATCGGCAGGTTCGTGTGGCGGTGCGCGTTGCCGTCTTCGATCTCGCTCGAGAAGAACACGAGGGAGTCGTCGAGCAGCGTGGTGCCGTCGGGGTTCTCGACCGCCTTCATCCGCTGCAGCAGGTGGCTGAGCTGCTCGACCTCCCAGGTGTCGATCGTCTCGAGCTTCTCGAAGTTCTCGGGGCGGTTCTGGTGGTGCGAGATCTCGTGGTGGAACCCGCTGACGCCCAGGAAGTCGTAGCTGCGGTTCGAGCCCCCGTTGCCCAGCATGAACGTGACCACGTGGGTCATGTCGCACTGCAGCGCGAGCACCATCAGCTCGTTCATGATCTGCGAGTACGCCGGTGTGTCGACGAGCCAGTTGTCGGGCACCGTGACGTCCGCGCCGCACGCGTCCGCCGCGAGACGATCGATCCGCAGCTCGAGGTCGCGCACCGCGGTCATGTACTCGTCGACCTTGGCCCGGTCCGTCGCACCGAGCTGGCTCTGCAGCCGGGTCGCGTCGTCGAGGGCGTAGTCGAGCACGCTGCGCCGGTAGTGACGTCGGCGGGCAATTTCGAGCTGGGTCAGGTCCGGATCCACGCCGCCGAAGAGTCGGTCGAAAACGACCGTGGGGGACGTCATCTTGGGCAGCGGCGTCGCCGGGCCAGCCCACGAGATGTTCCGCGAGTACGCGCACGAATAGCCGCTGTCGCAGCTGCCGATGCTGAGGCCGCCCTCCATGCCGAGCTGCAGCGACGCGAAGCGGTCCTCGCCACCGATCGCCGAGGCGGCGACCTGATCCACGCTGATGCCGTTCTCGATGTCGTCGCCCTCGGACCGCCGCGGCAGCCGCGCGGTCAAGAACGAGCCCGTGCCGCGGGCATGGTCGCCGGCGACGGAGTCGATCGCGTTGCGGTTCGACACGTTGGTCAGCACGCTGATGTCGTCGCGCACGGGCGCAAGGGGCGACAGGATCGGCGTCAGGTCGAACCCGGCGCCTGTGGCGGCTGGCGTCCAGGACGCCATGTGCATGCCGTTGGGAACGTAGTAGTAGAGCAGCCGCGTGGACCGGGGGCCCTCAGACGCGAGCACCGCGCCATTGCGACCGCCGGGCCACATCGCCTCGAGGTACGGCAGGCCGATCATCGCGGCGGCGCCGCCCAGAAAGGCACGTCGGGACAGGGTGAATCGGCGAGCCATCACTCGTCCTCGCTGTCGGTGTCGGTATCGGGCTCCGGCTCGCCGCGGCGCATCCGGAAGGGTTCGCTCTGCACGATCAGCCGCGCGAGATCGCGGAACCGGTAGCCGCCATCCGCGAACTCCGCCGTGATGTCGAGCAGCGGCCGGACATCCGTCGGCGTGGTGCCGCGGGCGAGCGCGTACGTGTACAGCTGCCGCGTCATGCAACGCGCGTAGGCCGCATCGGAAGCCACGACTTCGGCGAGCTCGCGGGGGCCGTCGAACGATGCGCCGTTGGGCAACACGCCGGTCGCGTCGACCGGCCCGGACGGGTACGCCTCGCGCCACTGCCCGATGCCGTCGAAGTTCTCGAGACCGAACCCGATCGGGTCCATCTCGGCGTGGCAGGACGCGCACGTCGGGTTCGTCATGTGCAGCTCGAGCCGCTCGCGCAGCGAGAGCCCTTCGACCTCTTCGGTCTCCGGCAGGCCCTCGACGCCCGGCGGCGGCGGCGCCGGCTCACGGCACAGCAGCTGGCCGAGCACGAACTTGCCGCGGCGCACCGGCGAGGTGCGCGTCGGGTACGAGAGCGCGGTCAGCATGCCCGCCTGACCGAGCAGCCCGCCGCGGCGACCGTCGGTGAAGGTGTACGGCGCGAAACCGTCCCCCTCGAAGTCGTCGACGCCGTAGTGCTCGGCGAGGCGCGCGTCGATCACCGAGTCCTGGCCGGTGACGAGCTCGAGCATGCTGCGATCTTCGAGCAGGAAGCTCTCGAAGAAGAGCCGCATCTCGGTGCGCATCGCGTCGCGCAGGTCCTCGTCGAAGTCCGGGTAGTCCCAGACGTCCGGCGCGGCGGCGTCGAGGGCGCGGATCCACAGCCACTGGCCGGCGAAGTTGTCGACGAGGGCGATCGAGCGCGGATCGTCGAGCATCCGATCGACCTGCGCCGCGAGCACGTCGGGGTCGTGCAGCTGCCCGGTACGCGCAAGCCCGTAGAGCGTCTCGTCGGGCATGCTCGACCACAGGAAGTACGAGAGGCGGCTGGCGAGCTCCCAGTCCGAAAGTTCGTGCGGTTCGATGGACGTCGGATCCTCGTCGTACTCCACGCGGAAGATGAAGTGCGGCGACACGAGCACGGCGATGAGGCCGAACTCGATCGCCGTCTCGAAGTCGCCGCCGCGGTACAGCTCGCCGTCGACGAAGGTCGCGTCGAGGAAGCTGCGCACCAGCACCATGAGCGTCTCGATCTCGTCGTCGGTCACCGGGCGGCGCCACGCCCGCCAGGTGAAGTTGCGCAGGATCTGCTCGGCGCACGCTTCGACCTCACCGCGGGGCGCGCCATCGACCGGCTCGCAGACGAGCAGCCAGTCCCGGGTCGGGTTGGGCTCGGCGACGAGGTCCTGCGGGCCCTCGACCGCGAACCAGTCCACGATGAGGTTGCGGTCCTCTCCAGCGTCCGGGTCGTAGTAGTCGTTGTCGAACGACACACCGACGAGGTGTCGGCCTGCGTCGAGCTCCAGCTCGGCGGTCACGAGCCCCGGTGCTTCGCGGGTCGCTTCGACGTCCACCGACGCCGCCGCCCGCCCGTCGACCACGAAGCTCATCCGAGCGAGATCCGGCCCGGCCTGCGTGGCGTACCCGTACATCTCGAAGCGGTAGCGGCCGTCCTCGGGGACGTCGATCATCCGCGTCAGGGTGCCATTGGACCACAGGTTCCACGCCGTACCGCCAGCAGCCGCGGCACCGACGGTCGCGTCGGCCGTCTCGGCCTCGACCTGCTCACGCACCGGCTCGAGAGTCGGGAAATCGAGCGCCTCGGCGACGAGGTCTTCGGCGGCCAGCAGGTACATCTCGGCGTGCAGCGGCGAGATGCTGAGCACGTCGCCGATGTGGTCGTAGCCGAAGCCGTGGTCGTCGTCGGGGAAGTCGTCCGCGGGGCGCTGCGTCGAGCCGAGCAGGTCGCGCACCGTGTTGTTGTACTCCGCGCGGTTGAGGCGCTGCACCGTGACGCGACCCGGATCACGGGGCGGCTCCGGGCCGACGTCGGGCTCGGGGCCGACATCCTCGCCCCCACCGCCCGTGTCGCCGGTCGCGTCCTCGCCCGCGTCGGCGCCGCCGGCGTCATCGCCGCCGCCGCCGCCATCCGGGGCGATCCCGCCGTCCGGTCCGGGTTCGCCCACATCGGTCGTGCCCCCACCGGAGTCCGGGAGGTCGAAGAGATCGGCGCTCGAACCGGAGCTGTCGCCGCAGGCGACGAGCCCGACCACGAGGGCCGACACGAGAAGAGCGGACACGCGCATGCAGCGATCTCGAAACAGGGGCAGACGGCGAAAGTCTCGCAGAATCCCGGCGGTGCGACAAGGCGACCGCCCTGCGGCGAACTGGCCGCCGTGGGCGGGATCGCGTAGCGTCGAAGACCCCTTCACGCCGCCCCGATCGATCATGAGCCACGCCGCGCACCACGTCGTCACCGGAGGCGCCGGTTTCATCGGCACCAACCTGGTGTTTCACCTGCTGGACGCGCTGCCGAACGCGACGTTCACGATCATCGACAAGCTGAACTACGCGTCGTCGACCGCGGCGCTGCAGCCGGCGATCGACACGGGGCGCGTCACCCTCGAGATCGCCGACATCGCGGACCGCGAGGCGATCCATCGGATCTTCACGGCGACGAACCCGGTCGGTGTGTGGCACCTCGCCGCCGAGAGCCACGTGGACCGGTCGATCTCGGGGCCCGCGCCGTTCATCCACTCGAACGTGGTCGGTACGTTCACGCTGCTCGACGTGTGCCGTGAGCTGTGGGCCGACGACCGCACGCCGCGCCGGTTTCTGCACGTGTCGACGGACGAGGTGTACGGCAGCCTCGAGCTCGACGAGGAGCGGCTCTTTCGCGAGGACTCCGCCTACGATCCGTCGAGCCCCTACTCGGCGTCGAAGGCGTCGAGCGACCACCTCGCCCGGGCCTACGCGCGGACGTACGGCCTCGACATCGTGATCACGAACTGCTCGAACAACTTCGGGCCGTACCAGTACCCCGACAAGCTGATCCCGCTGATGATCCGCAACATCCGGGACGACAAGCCGCTACCGGTCTACGGCGACGGCAAGCACGTGCGGGACTGGCTCTTCGTGCGCGACCACTGCGAGGCGCTGCACGCGGTGTTCGACCACGGGCGACCGGGGCGCAGCTACAACATCGGCGGCGATCACGAGCGACCGAACATCGAGATCGTCGAGACCCTGTGCGACCTCGTGGACGACGCCCTCGGGCGCGAGCGACGCAGCCGCGGGCTCATCACCTACGTCGCCGATCGCCTCGGGCACGACCGCCGGTACGGCGTCGACACGTCCCGGATCCGCGACGAGCTCGGCTGGACCCCGCAGACCGGGTTCGCCGACGGGCTCGCCGAGACGGTGACCTGGTACCTCACGCACCTCGAGTCGATCTGGGACCTCTGAGGCGACCGGTTCGGCCCCCTACGCCCCCACCGAGGGACGCACGATGAAAGGCATGATCCTCGCCGGCGGGACCGGCAGCCGCATGGCGCCGCTGACGACCGCCGTGAACAAGCACCTGCTGCCGATCGGCGACCGACCGATGCTGCAGCACGGGGTCGAGAAGCTGCGGGACGCCGGGATCACCGAGATCCTGATCACCACCGGGCCCGACGCGATCGGCGACCTCGCGCGCCTGCTCGGCGGCGGCTCGGACCTCGGCGTCGAGATCACCTGGAGGGTACAGGATCGGCCCGGCGGCATCTCGCAGGCGATCGCCCTCGCCGAAGGGTTCACCGGCGACGACGCCCTGTGCGTGCTGCTCGGCGACAACATCTTCGAAGACGCCCTCGATGGGCACGTGGCGGCGTACCCGGGGCGCGGCGCGCGCGTCCTGCTGCGTGCCGTGCCGGACCCGGAGCGCTTCGGTGTCGCCGACGTCGACGGCGACCGGATCGTCCGCATCGTCGAGAAGCCGGCGAACCCGACGTCGAACCTCGCCGTGACCGGGCTGTACATCTACGACGGCACCGTGTTCGACCGCATCCGCACGCTGAAGCCGTCCGCGCGCGGCGAGCTCGAGGTCAGCGACCTGAACCAGACGTACGTCGACGACGGCACCCTGACGTTCGGCGTCGTCGAGGGCTGGTGGACCGACGCCGGTACGCACGCGAGCTACGCCCGCGCGAACGCTCTCGTTCGCGGCGACGCCGACTGACCCGTCAGCGTCGGCGCGTCCGGCGCCGGGTGGAGACCACCGCCAGCCCGACGACGAGCGCCCACGGGGTCGGCGGGCTCGAGCCCCCGGCGGCGCAGCCCTTCGAGCCGCTGCCCGACGTCGCGCCACCGCCACTGTCCGGTCCAGCATCGGGCGAGGCATCGCCGATGCCGGCGTCCCCGCCCGCGTCGCTCGAGCCGGAGTCCGAGCCGGAGTCCGAGTTGCCGCCATCGGATGCGTCCGGCGCTGCGTCGAGGCCCGCGTCGCCCCCGCCGTCTGATCCGCCCCCGTCCCGGCGGGCGTCCGGTGCGACGTCGACGCCCACATCGGAGCCGGCATCCGGGCCCGCATCCGAGCCCGCGTCGACACCGGCGTCCGCGCCAGCGTCCTCGCCCGTCTCGCACGCGTCGCCGATGTCGTCACCGTCGCTGTCGAGCTGGTCGGGGTTCGCGACGTCGGGGCAGTTGTCCGGTGCGTCTGCTGCGTAGCCGTCGGGCGGATCCACCTGGCAGAGCTCGGTCGTGACATCGAGGTCGCCCCACCCGTCGCCGTCGAGGTCCGACCAGAAGGTCTGCGGGACGTCGACGTCCGGGTTCAGGTCGTCGCAATCGTCCGCCGAGAGCGCGCCGTCGGCGTCCCGGTCACCGTCGCAGGCGTCGCCGGTCCCGTCGTCATCGGTGTCCGTCTGGTCGGCGTCGGCCGTGAACGGGCAGACGTCGCTCGCGTCCGGCACGCCGTCCTCGTCATCGTCGTCGTCGCACGCGTCGCCGAGGCCGTCGTCGTCCGTGTCCCGCTGCGAGCGGTTGCGATCCAGCGGGCAGTTGTCGTCGTCATCGTCGATCAGGTCGTCGTCGTCGTCCTCGTCACACGCGTCGCCCGCGCCGTCCTCGTCGGTGTCGACCTGATCCGGGTCGGCAACCGTCGGGCAGAGGTCCTCGCGGTCGGGGACGTCGTCGCCGTCGTCGTCCTCGTCACACGCGTCGCCGAGCCCGTCGTCATCGAGGTCCGCGGCGTCGCCGGCCGCGCGCGGGCACGGATCCGACGCGTCGAGCAGTCCGTCGTCGTCGTCATCGTCGTCGCACGCGTCGCCGAACCCGTCCCGCTCGAAGTCCGCCTGGTCGTCGTTGAACACGTCCGGGCAGTTGTCGACGGCGTCCGGCACCCCATCGCCGTCTTCGTCGCTCGGCGCGGCGCGGCGCACGTGCAGCGTGACGCGGGCTTCGGCGCTGACGTCGCCCCCACCGGCGACCGTGAACGTGAAGTCGTCGGTACCGACAAACCCGGCGTCGGGCGCGAAGCGGACCTCGCCCGTCGCCGCGTCGAGCAGCTCGAGGTCCCCGTGTTCGGGCGGGACGACGATCGCGAACGTGGTCGGATCGTCGCGGTCGAACCCGTCGAGTTCGAACGTCACCGGCACATCGGCGTCGAGGGGCACCACCGCGTCTCGCGCGATGGGCGTCACCGGCGCGGTGATCTCGATCAGCGCGACGCCGACGAACTCCGCGACGCCATCGGTGACCACGACCGCGACCGTGTCGTCGCCGGCAGCCTCGCCCGTCGCGGTGTACCGCAGTGTGCGGTCGTCCACGACCTCGGCCGATCCCCGCGCCGGTCGGGCGTCGACGCGCACGAGGCGCAGGCGATCGCCGTCGGCGTCGGTCGCACCGGCGAGGACGTCGATGTCGACCGACGAGAGCGCGGGCACCGTCGCCGCCACGGCGCGCAGCACGGGGGGGGTGTTGCCCACCCGCAGCGTCGTCTCGAGCACGTGCGTCGTCGGCCCGATCGCGGTGACCTCGGCGTCGTCACCGACGGCGGTCGTGCGCACACCCACGCGAGCCGGCTCGATGACGAGGTCGGCGGGAGCCCCGTCAAAGAACGACGCCCCGAGCGTGACCGAGACCTGCGCCTCGATCCACCGGTCTTCGGACGGCACCCCGGGCAGGGGCCCCGAGAGCGGCAGCACCAGGGTGTCGCCCTCGACGACGGGCGTGACCTCGATCGGGTCTTCGTACACCGGATCGCCGATGCGCTCGCGAACCCGCACAGTCAGGGTCCACGTGGCTTCGTCGCGCAGGCGGGTCACATCGACGGGGGCGCCGTCGAGGGTCGCGGTCAGACCGATCGACGTCAGCCGTGGGTACGTGTCCAGGAACGTCGACGTGTCGACGACGTCGAAGTACTCCCAGAAGGTCGCCTCGCGCTCCGGGTACACGCGGGTCGTGAACCCCTCGCCGACGACCCCGAAGTCCATCGACGACGGCTGCCACGGCGCGACGGTCACCGAACCGGGCGCCGGCCGCGCGACCGCGAGGTCGATGCCGGCTGCGGGCCGCTGGATCGGCGCGACATCGACGATCGCGTCGTCGAGAGGGATGTCGTACCGAACGCGGGTGCGGGTCACGTCGATCGCGAGGGTACGCAGGCTCGACGTGCGGCGGACCACCACCAGCGGGTGGCCGAGCGTGTCGACGTCGGCGAGCACCTCGACCCCTTGCAGATCCGAGCCCGCCGTGGCGCGACGCTCGGGCCAGGCCGCCGTCGCATCCGCCGGGGCATCCGCGACGTACACCCACTGCGTCCCGCTGCCGTCGTCGGTCAGCACCAGCGCCTCGACCTGCCCGTCCCGGTCGACGTCGGCGAAGTCTGCGGCGCGCACTTCGGGATCGGTCGTCGTGTAGACGTCGTGCCGGGTGAACGCGCCGGCGTTGTTCTCGAGCCACATCACACCCCGCTGTGAGGTGCCGGACGTCCACGCACCTGCGAGCGCCAGGTCGAGGTCCGCGTCGCCGTCGACGTCGATCGCCCGAAGACCGACGACCGCGTCGAGGTCGGCGACGTCACGGGTCGTGAAGCCGCCGGTGCCGTCGTTGGTGAGCACGACGACCCGCCCGGTGTCCGTCTCGGCCGCGACGATGTCGACGTCGCCGTCCCCGTCGAAGTCGCCGCCGTCGACGAGCGCCGGAGCGATCAGGATCAGGTCCCGCCCCGGCCATGCAGCGTCGCCCTCGTTCTCGAGCCAGAACACGCGCGACGTGCCCCCGGCAACGAGGTCGAGATCGCGGTCGCCGTCGAGGTCGGCGGCGAACCCACCGGTGGTGATCGTCCGCGCCGCCAGCGTGCGGGCCGGCCACGTGCCGTCGCCGGTGTTCTCGCGCAGCTCGACCGTCGGCGTGGCGATCGCCGAGAGCACGAGGTCGTCGTCACCGTCGTTGTCGAAGTCGATCGGGACGAGGCGCGCGTCCGGCCGGTCGGCGAACGCGGCCGGCGCGTCGAGGTCCCATGCGGCCCGCGAGCGGACGCGCAGGTTCTCGTACACGGTGGCGCCATCGGCGTGGACGACCACCACGTCGTCGTCGCCGTCGATGTCCACGTCGATCGCCAGCACCGAACGCACGTCGTCGGGTTGCGTCTCGACGAGCGCGTCGAGCGTCCACATCGCACCATCCCACCGCGCCCACCGAATCGGCCCATCGGGTACGACTGTGACGATGTCGGGGCGACGGTCCAGGTCGAGGTCGGCGAAGGTCGCGATCGCGCCGAGCCCGAGGTGCAGCTCGCTGAATCGATCGATCCGTTCGCCGATCCCGAACGACCAGGAGGCGGCCGCAGACGGGCCCGACCCCACGACGTCGAGATCCGCGTCCCCGTTCACATCGGCGAACGCGACCTCGGTGAAGAGGTAGCTGACTTCGGACACCACCCGCCCGCCAAAGAGATCGAACAGGTAGAGGTCGGCGATGAACTCGTCCCCGATCGTAGCGATGAACGACGGCCGCGCCCCGGGCGTGCGGCGCACGATGTCGATCGTGGTGCAGGGCCCGGACAAGCCGCGGACGAGCTCCGTCGGACCGAATTCGTCGCCCGTCCACTCCGCGAGCCGAACGTCCCCGTCCGTCGTGCAGACCACGCGCTCGATCGCGCCGTCGTCGTCGGGATCGCCACAGGTCGTCGCGGCATAGGCGGTGGTGTCACCGCCGGACACATCGGCCCACGTGCCGTCGCGACCCTGCATCAGCACGCCACCGTTCCACGTGAGCAACGTGCCGAACCCGGGTCCCGGTGCCGGGACGATGCGCAGGTTCGAGCAGGCGCCGACAGGCGCGGCGTCGACGAGAATCGGGTTGGCGGTCCACCCCGCTTCGCGCTGATTCACGAGCGCGTGCAGTCCACCCGACCCGCAGGTCACCACGTCGGCGTCGCCGTCGCGATCGAGGTCGATGGCCTCAGCCGCCGCCGATCCGATCGGCGCTCCGTCGATCGCGAGTGCGTCGCCGAGGATCGGCTCGTTGGCGAGCGCGCCGAGCGGCAGGCCCAGCACGACCAGCGCCAGGAGCGCGCGTCCCATGTGCGCCAGTCGCGCACGGCGCCGATGCGCATCGGAAGCACCGAAACGTGTCTGGAAGATCATCGTCATGGTGCCCCCCCGAGGTCGATCGCGCCTCGCAGCGTCAGCGGACGGATGCCCGTGGCCTCGTAGTCGAGGTCGACGGTCTCGTCGGTCTCGATGCACACGCTGAACTCGCCGCACCCGGACCGCTGCATCGGCCCGAACTGGTACGGCGGTCGAATCACCTCGCCATCCTCGTCGTACTCGAAGAACCGGAACAGCCCGACGAGGAACCCGTACGCGACGGAGTCGATCGTGCGTTCGTCGACCTCGACGCTGGCGAACGGTCTCACGGTCAACGTGAAGGCGACCCGCCCATCCGCATCGAGGTCATCCTCGGCGTCCACCGTGAGCGTCGGGGTCTCGCCGACGTCCCAGGTGTGGACGGTGCCGTCCTCCATCTCGAGGCGCAGCCCGTAGCGATCGACCTCGAAGTCGATCTCCCACTCGCCGTCGAGACTGATGGTGATCTCCGGTCGCATGATGACGTATTCGAGCTCGCCGACCTCCGGATCCCCCACTGGCAACCGGCCCTCTCGGGCCCCGAATCCGGCGGCGGTCCAGAGGTACTCCCACAGCGGGCGGGCGTCGTGGATCGCGGGTTCGTCGTCCACCCCGATCGGACGCGGCGAGACAAACCGGAACCCGTCGCCCGCCGACCGCAGCGCGAAGGCCTCGGACTGGTAGCCGAACTCGTCCGCCAGGGTGAGCGAGACCGGCGTACCGTACGTGTCGATGAGGTAGCTGCAGTCGCCGTCCCCATCGCAGCTGCCGAGCGTGATGCCGAACCGCCCGAAGCTGATCTCGAGCTCGACCCACAGCTCGGGGGTCTCGCCCCAGAAGAGCGCGCGGTCCCCGTGCGGGGTGACGGCGACGTCCACCGCGAACGGTGTGCCCGGCGTCACCTCGTCGGGCACCGACAACGACAGGCCGACCGGCAGGTCCGCGTTGATCTGCCCGCTGGTGCGCCCGGGGTAGGCCTCGAGGCAGACCGTGCCGGTGAGCTGGACCTCCCACGACTCGCCCCACAGACGCGAGAACCAGTTGAACCCCCACGACTGCACCGGCGAATACTCGATACAGGTGGGCTCGTCGATCAGCGGCTCGCCGTCGAAGTCCGGGACGCCGTGCACGATCGCGGGTTCGTCGGCGCGCAGGTTGCGGTCGCGCATCGCGAAGGTGTGCTGCACGGTGCGGGCGATGCGCTCGCGGTCCATCACGGCGACGGTGATGTCCTGCCGGGCGGACAGGCCCGCGACGTCTTCGGCGACGACCGAGAGTGTGTGTTCGGTGGCCGTCTCGTAGTCGAGCCCGACCCCCTCGCGCAGGCGCACGGCGCCGGTGTCGGGGTCGATGCGGAACTTCTCGGATGGGTCGGCCACGATGCGATGCACGACCGCGTCATCGGCGTCGACGTCGACCGCGCGGCTGCTGCCGATCACCTCGACGTCTGCGACGCCCTCGTCGACGGACCACCACGCCTCGGCGGATGAGAACACCGGCGCCTCGTTGACATCCCCGAGGTGCACCGGCAGCGCGACCTCGATCGTGATACCGGAGTCGTCGGTGACGGCGAGTCCGAGCACGAATGACCGCGGATCCGCCTCGAAGTTGAGCGCGCGGTCCCCGGCCGCCGAGAGCTCACCGGTGTCGGCGTCGATCGTGACCGGCGCCGTGGTCTCGTCGGTCAGCGCGAACGTCAGCGCCGCGTCGTCGCCGTCGGGGTCGGACACCTCGAGCATCGCGAACGCGTCGCCGACCGGGGTGTTCTCGGGCAACGTGACGGCGTCGGTGACGACGGTCGGGGGCATCCGTGTCTCGAGCCGATCGTCGACCCACAGCTCGGCCCAGCCGGCCACCACCGTGTAGTACGTGCGCCCGTCGACCTCGACAGCGCCCGTGTCGATCCACCCGTCGCCGGGCGGCGTGACCACGCGGCCCGAGGCCCCGGTGACGATGAGCCGGTTGCTGGTCTGGCTCATGCGCGCGAGGTTCGCCGCGGCGATGGTCAGCGACTGGCCGTCGATGTCGAACCGCTCGACGTCGTCGACCCGCCCGCCGATCTCGCGCAGGTCCGGGTCGGGGCACCCGGCGGCGAACACCAGCGTGTCTTCGCCGGCGCCGCCGCGGACACGGCGAAACGAGAGGTCCGACACGACGAGCGTGTCGTCGCCCGCGCCGCCGTAGAGCACGTCGGCACCGCCCCCACCGTTCAGCCGGTCGTCGCCCCGCCCGCCGACGAAGCGTTCGTCGCCCGCCGTGCCGTCGAACGTGTCGTCCCGGTCGTCGCCGTAGCCATCGATCATCCCGCCGAAGTCGCGCCCGTACTCGACAGCGACGAGGCCCGCGCCCTCGACGTCGGCCGGGGTCGCATGAGGCACGCCCACGAGCAGATCGTCGAGGCCGTCACCGTCGACGTCGCCGCCACCGACCGCGGCGCCGGCCCGGTCACCTCGTGCGTCACCGAGGATCGCGAGCCCGCCGATGCCGGCTTCGATGTCGTCGAGGGACACGCCCGGATCGGTCGGACCGCCGAACACGAGCCACGCGCCCCCCCGGTCGCGGTCGTTCGATGGCGAGCCGACCACGACGTCGTCGTAGCCGTCGCCGTTCACGTCGCCGATGATCGCCGCCGAGCCCTCACCCGAGACGAACTCGGGCCACTGGTCGATCATCCAGCCGCGGGAGCCGTCGGCTGCGGCGTCCAGGTGCAGCGGCTCGTCGGGCAGCGGGCCGCCGAAGAGCACGGTGATGCCCTCGTTCGTCTCGACGGTGAGCGCGTGAAACACGAGGTCGTCGTAGCCGTCGCCGTTCACGTCGCCGCCACCGCTCGCCGGCATGCCGGACGCGATCCGACCGTAGAACGCCCCGTCGCGGAACCCGAACGAGCCGATGTCGATCGGGATCACCTCGGGCAGCCCCGCCGACTCGAGCTCGATGGCTCCGACGTCCGCGCCGCCGCGCACGACGAACGTCCGCGTGCCGGCCAGGCCCCCCGGGTGCACGAGGATGTCGTCGTAGCCGTCGCCGTCGAAGTCCCCCGCCGGCGCGACAAAGAGCCCCCACCGCTCGCCGCCGCCGTCGGACCAGCCGAGGATCGCGAACCCCGCCTCGCCGTCGCCGGGTTCTTCGACGGTCTCTGCGCCGCAGCCGCGCGTGTGGATCGCATCGGCGGTCACCGCAGCGCCGTCGGCGCGACCGAAGACGACGTACACGATGCCCTCGTCGTCCGGGCCGCTGTTCACCGCCCCGACCGCGAAGTCCCCGAGCCCATCGCCGTTCACGTCGCCCAGCCCAGCGACGCGGTATCCGGACAGGTCCCCGTTCGCCGCTCGCCGCGCGTCCTCGGGGGGCAGCTCGGCGTCGAGCTCGGTACGCCGACCGCACTCGCCGTCGAACACGTACCCGGCCCCCGGCACCCCCGAGAGCGCCTCCGCGTCGCTGCGCGAGCTCATTCGATTGCCCGAGAGGACGAACGTGCGCCCCTGCCAGAGCTCGTCGATGCGCTGGTACGGGGCACCGGCGAGGATGTCGCCGACGCCGTCGCCGTCGATGTCCCCGGCCCAGGACACGGACGTCCCGAGGCCCGCGCCGCGCGGCCCGGCGGTGTAGGCGTCCAGCTCGCCGGACGGGCGCACCTGCGGGCACCCGCCGTCGTACGTCGTGAAGGGGCGGCAGATGGTACGACCGAGGACGTAGCCGCCGTCCGGGCTCTCGATGACCGGTTCGAAGCGCGCCCGTACGGTCGCCAGATCCTGCACCGCCACGTCGTCGCGACCGTTGATGACGTACACCGCGCCGGCGTCGATCGCCTCACCCCGCGAGAAGCCGGGCGAGCCGATGACGAGCTCGGCGTAGTCGTTGCCGTCGAGGTCGTCGGACACAGCCACCGACGCGCCGGCCATGCCGCCCTCTCGGTCGCCGTGGATGCGATACCCGGTCACCGAGAGCGTGACCTCGTTCGAACGCCGCGCGATGGCCCCGCCACTCGCATTCTCGACCCGGGCGATGCAACGCACGCGATCGCCGGCGACGAGGCCGAGGGTCGCGAAGTCCGGTCCGGTCGCTAGCGGGTCGACGCGCCCGTTGACCGTCCACGTCCAGGTCGCCGCCGGCACCGCGCAGGCGTCGCTCAGCCCGTCCAACGCGCAGGTCAGCACGTCCCCGGGGCGCGCCCGATCCCGGATGCGCGCGCCGGTGACGTCCGAGATCGGATCGGCCACGGTTCGCACGCCGCTCGCCGTCCAGTCGCCGACGACCGGCTCGCCGAGGCGGTCGACGGTCGCCCCATCCCAGGGCGCTGCTGCGCAGCCGACGGTCTGCCCCGGCGCGATGGCGTCTGCGGCGAGGGTCGCGCCCGACGCGGCCACCGGCACGCCGTCGACCGTCCACCGAAACACCGGCACGATCGCGTCCTCGTCCGACCAACCCGGCACGGCACAGGTCCAGTCTTCGCAGGCGGTGGTGCCGACCATCTCGACCCGCGGCCATGGGTCGAGATCGACCTCGACCGGGACCGGCGCCGATTCGACCGGCGCCCCGGCGTCCCACGCGTCCCGCGGCGTGACCGTGCACGTCGCCGTCCCGACGCGGTCGGCAACCCAGCCGCGGCCCGTGACGCCGTCGAGCACCGCTCCGTCGACGGCCCACCGCACGTCGATGTCCACCGGGTCGCCGTCGGCATCCTCGACGCCGACCGGCCGGCACTCGAGCAGCGCGCCCACGACCGGCGGCCCCACGACGGCCACGGCTTCGACCCGCGGCCGCTGGTTCTCGACGACGACGGGCGCCGACTGCACAGGGCGGCCCACGTCGAACGCGTCGTACCCCCGGGCCTCGCACACGACGGCGTCCCCGGGTTCGAGGGTCGCGAGCCGAAGGGTGTCGGTGTCGTCCGCGAGCGCGAACCGATCCCCGGCGTCGCCGCGGAACCACCGCAGATCGACCTGCTGCGCGTCGCCGTCCGCATCCGCCCACCCGGTCGCCACGCACGTCGCCGTGCCCGCGCGGGTCGGCTCGTCCACGTCGACCGCCGCGCCGTCGAGGGCGGGCGGTGTGTTCTCGATCGTCACGCGGGCTTCGGCGGACCGGGCGTCACCGGCCGCAGAGGACGCTGTCGCCCGCACGGTCCAGACGTCGCCTCGCGTGGTCGCGTCCGCGCCGAGCGTCGGCCCCTCGAAGGCATCGCCGCCGCCCGACGTCCACGCCCACGAGACGGTGACGTCGTCGCCCCAGGCGTCGGCGTTCGCCACCGCAGCCTCGATGGCGTCGGTCGTCGTCGGTCGGCCCGGCGTCACGACCAGAACAGGCACGGCGATGCGCGGCGCGTCGTCCCCGTCCCCCGACTCCTGCCCGCGGGTCTCCCCGGACGAATCGTCGTCCGGCGCGACACCGCATGCTGCGACGAGCAGGCCGAGGAGCATCCCGGTGGCGAGCCAGCGAACGGTTCGGCGCATCGATCGGGACCGGCAGCGGCGCTCGCAGTCGAGCGCGGCCGCGCACCGGTACACCACATCCTCGGTCGGCGTGGGCATGAGGGCATCGTGGGCAGCGAGGTTCGAACGGTCCGAAGCTATCGATCGGTGCCCACCCACAGCAACGACGCGGGTTCACCACCCCCCTGTTCAGATCTGCCCACCCCTGCTGGCCCGTCGCCGACCGGCGACCGCGACGCCGCCGCGTACGCTCAGCGCGGGCATGAACGTTCTCGCGAAGGGCATCCGGCGCCGGCCGCTACCGCTCCGGCGGACACTCGGCGCCCGCGTCAGCGTCCCCCAGCGGCACGACGACGTCGGCCCCGTCGATGGCGACGTCCCGAGCCCAACGCAGGTCGGCCTCGCCGCACTGCGCGTCCCCGTCGACATCGACCCACACGAGCACCGACCAGTCGTCCCGGGACGGATCCGCGAGGTCGTACCAGGTCAGGCGGGCCGCCCCATCGCCGACGGACGCGAGCCCCTCGTACAGGTCAACACCCGCGACACCGTCCCGCAGGACGCCCCCGACGAGGGTACCGTCGGGCACGTCGAGGCCGTCGAGCTGGGCGGTGACGTCGGCCCACTCGGTCGGATTGTCCGGATCGCAGGCCGTGCCGATGCGGTACTCGGGGACCCACCGGGACCACCCGTACTTCTGGCCCGGGCAGCCCGCCGAGAGCGGGACGAGCACCCCCGCGCAGGTGCAGGCGTCGAACGGGGGCGCCGCGCTGCACGGTACCTCGTCGACGCAGGTCCACACGGCGTCACAACCGGGCGGCCCGACGCACCATTGGCCGGTCTCGCAGTCCGCGTTCGACGTGCAGCCCTCGGTGACCGGTGCGGCGTCGCCCGCCCCGTCGGCGTCGACGACCGCCGAACCGGGGTCCGTGCCGCAGCCGACCGCACACGTGGCAACGAGAAGGAGGGCGAGCGCCGACCGATGGCATCGGATCCGCATGAGGTTCGTCGGGTGCTGCGAGGGACGCCCATCCTGACGAGCACCCGGATTCACATCCAGCCCGGGATGCCAGCGCGATGCGCCACCGGCCGGCGCACCCCGTCTCAGTCCGCGCCCTCGTCGAGCTCCGCCGCGTCGCTCGCGCCCGGCTCCTCGCGACCCGTGAACACCTCGTCGTGGCCGACGCTGGGCGTGCGAATCGCAACGAACTGGTCGATCATCGCGATGAGCTGCGAGACGCGTGGATCGGCGCGCAGGATCGCGCGGTACGAGACACAGAGCGGGACGAGCGCGCGGATCTCGTCCTCGAGCACGCGCACGAGAGCGCCCTCGTCCAGACCAGCGATGTCGAACCCGCCCTCCGGGACGAGCGCTACGCCGCCGGACGCCGCCGCCATGAAGAACAGGTAGATCGGCGACGACGCAGTGACGGCTGGCGTGTACTCGATGAGCCGTCCGTCCGCGTCGCGCCACCGCGGCGGCTCCACGCCCGGCTGCCGCCACTCCAGAATCCGATGCTCGGTCAACAGCTGTCGCAGGGACTCCGGTCGACCATTCGCGTCCAGCCAGGCCGGGGATGCGAGGGCGCGAATCGGTCCCTGAGTCATCTCGTGCGTCCGCCAGGCGTCCCCGGGCGAGTCCGGGCCCCAGTGCACGATGAAGTCGGCGTGATCGTTGCCCCGACCGAGCGGATCCTCGGACTCGACGAACGCGAGGCGGACCCGCGGCATCATGCTCGCGAGGGTCTGCTGCAGAAAGCCGTAGGCCCTTGGCGGCATCCCCGTCGTGGCGAGGAAGGTCAGATCACCCGACGGTTCGACGTCCCCACGACCCAGCGCGAGCAGATGATCGGCCTCGCGCACGAGACCGCGTCCACGCTCGACGATCGCCCGCCCGCTGTGCGTGAGCTCGGCCCCGCGGTGGTCACGCAGCAGCAGCTCGGTGCCGACGCGGGCTTCGAGGGCATCGACGCGCCGTCGCAGTGTGCTGCGGTCGATCCCGAGGGCACGCGACGCCGCTTTCACCGATCCATGATCGGCAACGGCGACGAGTGCTCTGATCTCGTCGAGGTCCATGGTCGGATGTCGGGACAGGGTAGGCAGAGGGCACACATTTTCTAACACCGACGCAGGGCGGCCGACCAGTGGGGCAATCGCCCCCACGGGATGGCCGAAACCGCCTCACCCCTCTCGCACCGCTGTCGTTGCTGCCGCTGGATTCGACCGTGCACCCGCGCTATCGGTGGGGCGACCCCTCGAACCGAGCCCCCCATGCGTCGCACCGCCCTGCGCCTGCTCGCGCCTGCCCTGCCCGTCGCCCTGCTCTTCGCCTGTGGCGATGAACCTTCGGATCGCTTCGATGGCTCGACGTTCGATCCGGACGCGACCGCCGCCGACGCCGGCGGTGACGACGTGTTCGTGCCCGTCGAGATCTGCACGAACTACGCGGACGACGACGGCGACGGGCTCATCGACTGTGACGATCCGGACTGCGATCGCGTCGACTGTGAGGACCGGTGCCCGGACGTCGACCTGGGCGAGGCCTGGGGCATGGCCGTGTGGGTCGGCACGACCGAGAACGCCGGCCACCGCCTGACGGGCACGTGCGGCGGCCAGGCGGGCGACGACATCGCCCTGCTGTGGACCGCGCCATGGACGGACACGTACACCTTCGACACCCGGGGCAGCGAGATCGACACGGTGCTCTACCTCACCGCCGAGACCTGCGAAGGGGTCGAGATCGCCTGCAACGACGACTTCGACACCCGGACCCTGCAGTCGGGCATCGCCCACCCGCTGGACGCCGGCGACAGCGTCGTCATCGTCATCGACGGGTGGGAGGTCATCGGCGGGCCGAGCGGCGGACCGGTGCGGCTGAACATCACGCCGGACACCCTCGAGGACGAGACGCGGTTCTGCGGCAACGGGCTCGACGACGACGACGACGGCGTCGCCGACTGCCTCGACGACGACTGCGCCGACGTCGCCGCCTGCCAGCCGCTGGACGACATCGTGTTCGTCGGCGCCGGCCCGGTGTCGAGCCTCGCCATCGACAGCGAAGGCGGCGGCTGGGCCTGGGGCACCGGCGACCAGGGCAGCACCGGCGTCGAGGGCGGCGGGCGGGCGAAGCGCCCCCGAGCGATCGCCGTCGACGCGCCCCTCATCGCCGCCGACTTCGGCCAGAACCACGGCTGCGCGCTCGACGCGGACGGCGGCGTCTGGTGCTTCGGCGCCAACTGGAACGGCCAGCTCGGACTGGGCGACACCGAGGCCCGCGACATGCCCGAGCGGCTGACCAGCGTGTCGAGCGGCTCGATGCTCGCGACCGGCGCCTATCACTCATGCGTCGTCTTCGGCGAAGGCAACGTCGCGTGCTGGGGCAACAACGGGCAGGGGCAGCTGGGCCGCGATCCCGGCACCACCGTGCTCGAGCCTCGCACCGTGTCGGGTCTTGCCGACGTGGCCCAGGTGGTCACCGGCGACAACCACACGTGCACGCGCAGCGACGACGGCGTCGTCCACTGCTTCGGCTACGGCGGATCGGGGCAGCTCGGCGCCGGCAACCAGGCGAACCGATCGGACCCGTTCGAAGTCCCGCTGGACGCCCCCGCGGTCGACGTCTGCGCCGGCAACCAGTTCACCTGCACCGCCCTCGACGACGGCAGCGCGTGGTGCTGGGGCCAGAACTACCAGGGCCAGATCGACGGTTCGGGCGGACGCAGCAACGTGCTGGACCCGCAGCGTCTGACCGGGGACGCGACGATCGTCGACGTCGCCTGCGGCAGCGGCCACGTATGCACCCTCGACGACGGCGGCACCGTGCGCTGCCAGGGGCTGAACAACCAGGGGCAGCTCGGGCGCGAGACGACGCAGAACCCGGCGCGGATGGGTCGCGTGGACGGCATCACCGCCACCGCGATCGTCGCCGGCGCGTCGCACACCTGCGCGCTGCTCGGCGACGGCACCGTCGCGTGCTTCGGCGCGAACACCAGCGGGCAGATCGGCGACGACACCCTGCTCAACCGGTTCGAACCGACGCGGGTGCTGGCCGAAGAGACCGTGGCCGACGCGCCCTGACGCGCGCCGGATGAACGCCACCGCCGGCGGGGGCCTGGCCTCCCCCGCCGACGACGACGCCGTGGCCCCACCGGGGAGGGTTCGGCGAGGCCGCGAGGATGAGATGCACGACGTGCCGAAGCGACGCGCGCGCATCTCACATCCGCAGATCAGGTGCTCGGCGCGGCGCCCGGTTCGGGCGTGGCGCGCGCGGCCATCGCCGTGTCCCACGCCCGAAAGAGCAGCATGCCGGCCGACATCGAGGCCACGAAGAGCACGGGCTCGAGACCCGTCGTGATGCTCGTGAGCCCCGGGCCCGGGCAGAACCCGGCGAGCCCCCAGCCGATGCCGAAGAGCGCGGCGCCACCGATGAGCCGGGGCGTGATGTCCCGACGGGTCGGGATCATGAACTTCGGCGAGAACACCGGCGCCGGACGCGACTTCGTCAGCATCGGCAGGCCGATCGTGTACACGAGGATGCCGCCGACCATGACGAAGGCGAGGGACGGATCCCAGTCGCCGGCGAAGTCGAGGAAGCCGACGACCTTGGACGGCTGCGTCATGCCGGCGACGACGAGACCAACGCCGAAGAGCGCGCCGGCGAGATACGTGGTGAGGTGTTCGCGGTTCATACCGAGCCTCCCATGACGTGCTGCACGACGTAGACGGTCACCGCCCCCGTCGCCATGAACGTGAGGACCGCGACCGTCGATCGCGGCGAGAACCGGCTGATGCCACAGATGCCGTGGCCGCTCGTGCAGCCGCTGCCGAGCCGGGTGCCGAACCCGACGAGCAGACCCGCGGCGATGACCGCGACGACCGAGCGGTCGATCGTGAAGGCCACCGAGGCCGGAGCCACCGCGAGCGCGACCGCGCCCGCCGTGACGAGGCCCGCGACGAACGCGGACCGCCAGAGGGTGTCGTTGCCGGGGACCAGAAGGCCACCGAAGATGCCGCTGATGCCAGCGATCCGACCGCTGAATGCCATCACCATGAGGGACGACAGGCCGATCAGGATGCCGCCGACGAGCGACGCGATGGGGGTGAAGTTCTCCATGAGGATCTCCGCGTGCGCGTCAGGCGACCGGCAGGCCGCATTCGTTCCAGTCGATCATGCCACCGGCCATCGAGACGACGCGCTCGAAGCCCATCTGCTCCATCGCGACCGCCGCGCGACCCGACCGCCCGCCGGACCGGCAGACGAGGATCACAGGGGCCGAGCGGTCCCAGTCGGTGACCGCCTCGACGAGCTGGCGCAGGGGGATCAACTCCGCGTCTTCGATGTGGCCGAGCGGGCCGGTGAACTCGTCCGGCTCGCGGACGTCGACCAGGCGCATGCTCTCGGCATGGTTGGCCGTCCAGCGGCAGTCCACTTCGGGGATGCCGCGGAACCGGGTGACGGCATCCCAGTCGGGGTTGCGGTTCGTTTCGTCAGACATGATTCACCTCGCAGATGGGGCGGCGACGTACCCGCGGGCACGTCGAACCGAATGGATGGCAGGCAGGACCACGCAGCGTCCGAGGGTGGATGCCGGGTCGAGAGGGGACGGTTCGCCCGGGGCCGGGGCCGTCCTGGTCTCGCCCTGTCTGTAGAGCACGAAGTGTGCCACGCCAGACCCGAGCGGCAAACCAGCGTTCCACGAGGCATTCGCGCAAAAATGTTTCACCGCGATGAAACATCACCGCGAAACGTTGCCACAACCCGTTAGTTCGGCTTCGCATCGGCTTCGTCGATCGCCTGCGCCATCAGCGAGCCCATCCGCTCGATCGTCGCGTCGAGGCGTGAGACCACGCCGGTGTCGACGAAGATCGACGCCCGTCGGCGCGCGTCGGGGAACACGAGCGGCGCCAGCGCATCCGCCAGCGCACCTGGGGTCGTGGCCCCCTCGATCTGCTGCGACAGCACGCCGGCGAGGCGGGGGTGGATGGGGGTCAGGCCGAGCACCATGGCCCGCAGGGTGTCGGCGCGGTCGCGGGCGACGTCCTCCGGCGTCACCTCGTCGTCGAGTCGCACGGCGCTCACCTGGCGATAGAGCGTGTCGGGGTCGAGCTCCTCGACGATGCGGGCACGCCCGACGCCGCGCAGCAGGATGTCGTATCGCCCGTCCTCGTGCACCTCGTGATGCACGAGGCGCCCGACGCCGATGACCGGATGGACCCGCTGGGGCTGTCCTTCGGGGGTTCCTTCCACAGCGAGCGCCAGCGCGATCGGTCGCCCATGGGCGATCGCGTCGGCGGTCATCTCGCGGTACCGGGGCTCGAAGATGTGCAGCGGCACGATCGTGCCGGGGAAGAGCGTCACCCCGCCGAGCGGGAAGATCGCGAGCGAGGCCAGCTCGGCGTCGGTGGGCGGGGTTGCGATGTCGTCGTGCATGTCGGTGTCCGGTGCGGCATCATGCGGTGCTCATGGGATGCACACGGCGCCGCCATGGCGCATCCCCACCCCGAATTCTGCGAGCTCCATCGTGCTTCGTACGCCCCCCACCGGCCACCCGATCGATCCCGACACCCTCGCCGAGCGCGTCCTGTACGGCGAAGGCGGATGGCTCGTCGTCGACAAGCCGGCGGGGGTGCCCTCGACCGGGCGCACCCGCGACGACGCCGACGCCCTCGAGTTCTGGCTCGCCCGGCACGCCCGGCGCACCGTGTGGGCGGTGCACCAGCTCGACGCAACGACGAGCGGCGTGAACGTCTTCGTCACTCGGCGGACGATGGTCGCGACGGTGAAGGAGCGCATGTCCGGGCGCAACGCCCGCAAGTCGTACCTCGCGCTCGTCGCCGGATCCCCTGCGGACGACGAGTCGATCGTCGACGCGCCGCTCGGGCGTGTTCCCGTCCCCGGCGATCCGGGGCGCCGCGGCGTCGTGCCCGATGGCCAGCCCGCGCGGACGATCGTCCGCGTCCTCGCACGCGGCGACGGCGCGTCCCTCGTGCGGGCGAGGATCGAGTCGGGGCGCACCCACCAGGTCCGCGTCCACCTCGCCCACCTCGGCCACCCGGTCGTCGGCGACGTGCGCTACGGCGGGCCGGAGTCCGACGCGAACCGAGCGCTACTTCACGCGTGGCGCCTGCGGTTTCGCGACGGCGACCCGCCAGGGGGATTCGAGGCCGCGCCGCCACAGGATCTGCACGCGGCCTGCCGAAGCGCGGCGATCGACCTCGACGCCATCCTCGCCGGGCTCGGCCCGTTCAGGTCCGGCGCGACCGGACGATGAGCTCGCCGTCGAGCTCCGCCGTGTCCCACGCGTCGTCCCAGGCGGCGCGGACGTCGGCCCGCGCGAAGACCGCCCGTGGCGCGCCGTCGGCGACCACCCGCCCCTCGTGCAGCACGACGACCCGGTCGAACCGCCGCGCGGCCTCGCTCAGGTCGTGCAGCGCGACGACGATCGCCGCCCCCTCGGCCCGCCGCCGCTCGACGCAGGCGAAGATCCGACGCACGCCGTCGAGATCCTGCGCGCTGGTCGGCTCGTCGAGCAGCCAGACCGGCGCGCGCTGCACGAGCACGGCGGCGAGGTGCACCCGCTGCCGCTCGCCCGAAGACAGGGTGGTCACAGCGCGATCGGCGAGGTGAGCGACGCCGAGCGACGCGAGGGCCTCGCGGGCATCGGCGCGATCCGCATCCGTCGGCAGGCCGAGCGGGCCGAGCCACGCGGTGCGGCCGAGCAGCACGGTGTCGAGCACGCTCACCGCAAAGGGCGTCGACAGGTGCGGCGGCATCCAGGCGATCCGCCGCGCGACCTCGCGGCGCGGGGCGGCGTGCACGTCGACCCCGTCGTGCAGGACGCGCCCCTCCGCGAGCGACGCCACGCCGGCGAACGCACGCAGCAGCGTCGACTTGCCGGCCCCGTTCGGGCCGATGAGGGCCACCGACGTGCCCGGCGCCACCTCGAGATCGACCCCATCGACGATGGGACGAGCGCCCGCGCGGACCCGGACGGACGTGGCGACCAGCCCGCTCATGTCGACGCCTCGGTCGCGCCCCGGATGAGCAGCGCGACGAAAAGCGGCGCGCCGACCAGCGCCGTCACGGCGCCCACGGGGATGGCGGTCTCGGCGACCGAGAAGAGCGAGCGCGCGACGGCGTCCGCGAGCACGACGAACGCGCCGCCGCCGACCAGCGAGAGCGGCACCACGTAGCGCTGGTCCGCACCGACGACGAGGCGGACGAGGTGCGGGACCACGAGCCCCACGAACCCGACGAGCCCCGACAACGCCACCGCCGCAGACACGGTGAGGGCGATGCCGGCGACCCCGAGCCGCCGAGTGCGGGCGACGTCCACCCCGAACGCGGACGCCGCCTCGTCGCCAAACCCGAGCAGGTTCAGCCCGTGCGACACCCGCAGCAGCAGCACCATCCCCACCAGGCCGGTCACCGAGGTCACGGCGACCAGCGTCGGATCGAGCCGCGCGGGCTGCAGCGTGCCCATCAGCCAGAGCAGCAGCCGGTGCGACGCCTCGGGCGCGAGCAGCGCGTGCAGCACGAGCACGGCCGCCGATGCAAACGCATTGAGCACGACCCCGGCGAGCAGCAGCGACGTCGCGCCCCCCGCCGTCGTGCCGCCCCCGGGGAGCGCAGCGGCGACGAGGCGCAGCAGCCCGATCGCGCCGAGGGCGCCGGCAAACGCGACGAACGGCAGGGTGACCGCGCCGAACGTCGTGTCCGCGCCGAGCGCCACGACGAACCCGACGGCGAGGCCCGCGCCCCCGGACACGCCGAGGATCCACGGGTCGGCGAGCGGGTTGCGAAGCACGCCCTGGGCGCCGGCGCCGCTGATCCCGAGCAGCGCACCGACGGCCGCCGCCATCGCCACCACGGGGACCCGCACCTGCCACACGATGTCGATCAGCACGGCATCCCCGCGACCGACCAGCGCGGCGAGGACCTCCCCCGGGGGCGACGCACCGGACCCGACGAGCACGCCCACCGCGGCCGCGATGGCGAGCCCGGCGAAGGCCACGGCGAGCACCGCGACGAGCCGGTGAGACGAGAAGGGCACGGGGGGTCCTTTGCGAACGCAGGCCCTCGGGCGTACACTACCGGTGTGCCTGTGTGAACGACTCCCCGACGAGGCCACGTGGCGACGGAGCTCGAACCCGAAGTCGTCGAAGCGGAACTGGACCAGCTCCAGAAGAAGCTCGAACGCCTGCGCATCCTGTATGAGCAGTTCTTCCTCGGCATCGAACGCGTCCCCCCGCGCCAGCTGCAGAAGGATGTCACCCGGATCATCCACCGGCTGTCGCACACGCGCATCCGAGTGTCCGGGCTGAAGTTCCGCCTGAACTCGCTGATCCAGCGGTTCAACGCGCACAAAGCCTACTGGGCGCGCACCGTCCGCGAGATCGAAGAGGGGCGGTACCGCCGCCACAACTTCCGCATCAAGCAGGCCGAGGCCGCCGAAGCCCAGTCCGAGGAGGATCCGTTGACCACCGAAGACTACATCGCAGCGAACACGATCCGCGCGTCCGAAGGCGACGAAGCCGCCGACGCTGTGCTCGAGCAGCGCCGAGAGAAGCGGCGCGCCGAGCGCACGTCCGAGGGCGACGCCGCCGAGGCGTTCCTCGCCCAGCTCGCCCGGGACCGCGGCGAAGAGCCGCCCCCGCCCCGTGCGCAGGCCGCTCCGGCCGAGCCTGCCGCAGCGGCCAGCGAAGGCGGACGCCGCCCGGTGCCCGAGATCCGCGGCATGTCCGAGGACCAGATCAAGGCCCGCGCCGATCGCCTGCGTGAGATCACCGAGAAGCTGCAGCGCGCCGGTGTCGGCCGCGAACGCCCGGGGCGCCCCGCCGCTCGCCCGACGGCTCCGGCCCGCGGCCCGAAGACCCCCGACGACCGCGCGGTCTACGAGAAGCTCGTCGCCACCCGTCGGCAGACCGGCGAGTCCGTCGATCGGCTGAAGTATGAGTCGGTGGCAAAGAGCCTCGCGAAGCAGCGCGAGGCCCTCAAGCAGAAGAAGGGCTGGTCGAACGTCGAGTTCGACGTCGTCGTCCGCGACGGCAAGGCCTTCATCAAGCCGCAGAAGATCGAGTAGGCGCCCACGGCACCCTCGATCCCGTCGTCCGCGACGCGAGGGCCTTCATCGAGCCGCAGAGGATCGATGGGGGCCCGCATCGACGAGCCGCCGTCATCGGCGAGGCACCACCTCGCCGACGGGCTCACATGTAGCCGCTGATCGAGATCAGGATGAGCCGGTCGTCCGGGACCCCGGACACGTTCTGCTGCAGCGCCACGTCGAGCCCGACCGTGCGCGAACGGTAGCCGAGGCCGCCGTGCACGTAGTTCTGCTCGCTCAGGCCGTTGCGCGAGAACCCGAGCCGGATCGGCACCGGACCCAGCGTGTACTCGGCGCCGGCCCGCACCCCGTGCCCGGTCTGGCTGCCCGTCAGAGACTGCTCGCCCGCGTACGCCAGCTCGACGTGAAGGGCGTCGAGGTACACGCCGATGCCCGCGTTGTACCGCCGGCCTTCGATGGCGTCGTCGGGCTGCAGGATGTTCTGGAACGACGCGCCGACGACGAGGTTGCGGTTCACCGAAGCCATCAGACCGGCGTCGAACGTGAACGGCTTGGCGCGCTGCGCCTCACCGCCGCTCTCGGTGCCGTCGCTGCCGAGGCTCCACCCGGTGCGGACGCTGGTGTAGCGCGCCCCGAGACCGAGCGAGAGGCGCTGCGGCACCACCGGGAACGCGAGCGCCCCGCGAAAGTGGTGATCCCGCGCGTCGTCGGCCCGGGTGTCGCCGTCGCCGTTCGCGAACACGTACGACCACGCCGCCGCAGCGGCGACGTTCGGGTTCGTCTTGGAGTCGACAATCGAGACGCCGATCGCGTTGCTGTCCGTCGCCCCCGCGAGCTGCCAGCCCGCGAGGCCCTCGTAGACCCCGGCGGTGATGATGCCGGCGGGGTTGTGGAAGATGGCGCCGCTGGCGTTGCCGCCGCCGGCATAGGCTTCGCCCATGCCCACGGCCCGCGGGTTGCGCATCTCGGACTGGGCCACAACGGGGGCGGCGGCGAGGACCACCACCGCGAGGGTGGCGAGGACGATCAGGGACCGGATCATGCGACCTCGGCTCGTGCGGCAGGTGCAGTGTGGGGCGGCGGTACACGGTGCACATCCCACCCTGCCTCAGCGGGTAGCCTGCGCGGGCATCCGGGTCAAATTCCGAAGGGCCTCCGCCGTTGACAGGCCGCGATCGGGATGCAAGGGTGCGCGCGCTGTCGAGCGCACTTCTATAAGGGCGCGCGCGCGCACGCGTACGCGTGCGCGCGGTTCTCGTACCGCCGACCGCTCCCGACCGCCGTTCACCACGACGAGACCCGTTCATGGCCGACAACGAGACGCCGACCAACACTCCTCCCGAAGAGCCGGGCGACGCCCGCATCGTCCCGGTGAAGATCGCCGAGGAGATGCGCACGTCGTACATGGCGTACGCGATGAGCGTCATCGTCGGGCGCGCGCTGCCGGACGTCCGGGACGGGCTCAAGCCCGTGCACCGGCGCATCCTGTACGCGATGCACGAGGTGGGGAACGTCTACAACCGGTCGTACAAGAAGTCGGCGCGTATCGTCGGCGACGTGATCGGCAAGTACCACCCGCACGGCGACTCGGCGGTCTACGACGCGCTGGTCCGCATGGCGCAGACCTTCTCGATGCGCCTGCCGCTCGTCGACGGTCAGGGCAACTTCGGCTCGGTCGACGGCGACCCGCCGGCCGCCATGCGATACACCGAGGTGCGCATGACGCGCGCCACGAGCGAGCTCCTCTCGGACATCGAGAAGGAGACGGTCGACTTCGGTGACAACTACGACGGCTCCGAGCAGGAGCCGCTCGTCCTGCCCACCCGCGTCCCGAACCTGCTGATCAACGGGTCCGAGGGCATCGCGGTCGGCATGGCGACCCGCATCCCGCCCCACAACCTCGGTGAGGTCGTCTCGGCGTGCATCCACCTGGTGGACCACCCCGACGCGACGGTCGAGGACCTGATGGAGTTCGTCCGCGGGCCGGACTTCCCCACCGCGGCGATGATGTACGGCCTCAACGGAATCCGCGACGCCTACCACACCGGACGCGGCGTCGTGCGCCTGCGCGCCCGCACCCACATCGAGACCGACGAGCGCACGAACAAGGACTCGATCATCGTCACCGAGCTGCCGTTCCAGGTGAACAAGGCGCGGCTGCTCGAGAAGATCGCCGGCCTCGTCCGCGACAAGTCCGTCGAGGGCATCACCGACCTGCGCGACGAGTCCGACCGGACCGGCATGCGCATGGTGATCGAGCTGCGCCGCGACGTGAACTCGCGCGTCCTGCTCAACCAGCTCTTCAAGCGCACGCAGCTCGAGACGAGCTTCGGCATGAACATGCTCGCCATCGTCGGCGGGCAGCCTCGACTGCTCGGGCTGAAGGACATCCTCGGCCACTTCATCGACTTCCGCCGTGACGTCGTCACGCGCCGGTCGATGTACGAGCTGAAGAAGGCCGAAGAGCGGATGCACATCCTGCGGGGGCTCAAGAAGGCCCTCGACATGATCGACGAGGTCATCCGCACGATCCGCGCCAGCGCCGACGCCGAAGAGGCGAACGCCGGCCTGCGCGAGCTCCTGGACATCGACCATGTCCAGGCCGCGGCCATCCTGCAGATGCGGCTGCAGCGCCTGACGAACCTCGAGATCAACAAGCTCGTCGACGAGATGAACGCCCTGCAGTCGCAGATCGATCGTCTCAACGAGATCCTGTCGAACGAGGTCGAGCTGCTCGGCGTCATCCGTACCGAGCTGCGCGAGATCCTCGACGCCTACCGCGAGGACCGCCGCACCGAGATCCTCAACATCGACGGGGAGATCAGCGACCTCGACCTGATCGACAACGTCGACGAGGTCGTGACCCTGAGCCACCAGGGGTACGTCAAGCGCACTCCGCTCGAGGAGTACCGGACCCAGCGTCGCGGCGGAAAGGGCCTGCGCGGCATGGCAACCAAGGACGCCGACTTCGTC
>Ga0070729_10001634_pt1 | contig 33014 bp, 34 predicted proteins | sample tdDd472_FD_66725 | JGI IMG/M metagenome (GOLD analysis project Ga0070729, IMG submission 66725) | Marine sediment microbial communities from the Atlantic coast under amendment with organic carbon and nitrate - tdDd47.2 | ecosystem: Environmental > Aquatic > Marine > Coastal > Sediment | place...
GCCGTTTAACTACAACGGCGGGTACACCAGCGACAGCAATGCCGCTTTCGACCAGTCGTTGAAACAGCGTGACCCGTTAAGCGGTGTCCGTGATTTCGAAGCGGTGGACGAACTGGCGGAAGCGGCCGGTTATATACTGGAAATGGATTTTGAGATGCCGGCCAACAATCATCTGTTGGTATGGCACCGCAAGGATAAGGAATGAAACATGAGCGATGCAGACAGATTGCAACAGTTGGAAGAGCGTCTAACGCATCATGAACTGACGGTGCAGGAGCTCAGCGATGAAATGTTTGAGCAGACGCAACGCATGGAGCGTCTGGAAGCACTGGTTAAAGAAATGATCGGTCGCCTGCAGGCATTATCCGAGCGGCAGGAAGCGGGCGCGGTTATTGATGAGAAGCCGCCACACTATTGATTGATGCCGGCGATTGCTGCAGACGTTAGCGACCCTGCTTCGCAGCCCGTAACTGTTCCTGACGTTCTTCCAGTTCCAGCCAGCGTTCCGTAGCTGACTCCAGCTCGGCATTAAGACCCTCTAGTTTTTCGGTGGCAGCACCGACTTCTTCGTAATCGCGGCTGTAGAAGTCCGGTTCTGCCATTTCCTGTTCGACGGCTTTGACGCCGTCTTCCAGTTTTGAAATCTTGTCCGGCAGGTCTTCCAGTTCTTTTTGCTCTTTATAAGTGAGCTTGTTCGGCTTGTTTTTCGCGGCCTGTTCCTTGCGTGCAGCGGCTGCCGCAGCTTTTTCCTGCGTGTCGGCCACTTCAAGATGACGACCGTGACGCAGCCAGTCACTGTAACCACCGACGTACTGCTCGATCCTGTGGCCTTCTTCAAACACCAGAATGCTGGTCACGGTGTTGTCGAGGAACTCACGGTCATGGCTGACGACAATCAATGTGCCGGCGTACTCGGTCAGTCGTTCTTCCAGTACCTCCAGTGTCTCCACATCGAGGTCATTCGTCGGTTCGTCGAGAATCAGCAGATTGGTGGGCTTCGTGAACAGCTTGGCCAGCAGCAGGCGATTGCGCTCACCGCCGGACAGCGCTTTCACGGGCGTTATCGAACGCTTCGGGCTGAACAGGAAGCCTTTCAGGTAACCAATGATGTGGCGTTGTTTACCATTGACCGTGATGTAGTCGCTTTTGTCTGAAATGTTCGCTGCGACGCTTTTCTCAAGATCAAGATCGCTACGTAGCTGGTCGAAGTAGCCCAGCTCCAGATTTGTACCCAGCTTGACCACGCCTTGCTGGGGTTCCAGTTCGCCCAGCAGTACCCTCAGCAAGGTGCTCTTGCCCACACCGTTGTTGCCGACCAGACCGATGCGGTCGCCGCGCATGATTTGCAGTGTGAGACCGCTGATCAGTTCTTCGTCGCTGCCTGGATAGCTGTAATGAATGCCTTTGGCCCGGATGACTTTGCGACCGGACGTGTCGCCCTGATCAATTGAGATGTGTGCCTGATTCTGCACTTTGCGGCGCCCGGCGAACTCCTGGCGCATGCCCATCAGGGCGCGCTTGCGCCCTTCGTTGCGTTTGCGACGGGCTTTTACGCCCTGCCGGAACCACGCCTCTTCTTCGGCCAGCTTCTTGTCGAACCGCGCATTGGCGGTGGCTTCGTCTTCCAGCGCTTTCTCTTTGCGGACAAGGTAATTGGCGAAATCGCCGGGCCAGCTGACCAGCTTGCCGCGGTCGATCTCGACGATACGTGTGGCGAGGTTCTGCAGGAAGGCGCGGTCATGGGTGATGAACAACACACTGCCGCGGAAGCCGCGCACTGTTTTCTCCAGCCACTCGATGGTGTCGATGTCGAGATGGTTGGTCGGTTCATCAAGCAACAATAATTCGGGTTTGCTGATCAGCGCTTTGCCCAATGCAACGCGACGACGCCAGCCGCCCGACAGCTGCGACATGGTTTTGTCAGCGGGCAATTTAAGATCAGTAAGGATGGTGTCGACGCGGGTGTCGATGTCCCAGCCCTGCTGCACATCGATCTTGCGTTGCAGTTCTTCGAGGTCCGTCATGCCGTGTTTGTCGAGCTCTTTGTTCGACAGTTCGTTGTACTCATCGAGCAGGGCGCGCAGGTCGGTTAATCCGCTTTCGACAACGTCGCGCACTTTCTGATCAACGGCTTCCGGAAGGTTTTGTTCCAGCTTGGCAATACGGATGTCGCCCATGTACTGCACTTCACCGGCATCGGGCTGGATCTGCCCGGTGATGAGCTTCAGTAACGAAGTCTTGCCGGCACCGTTGCGACCGATCAGACATACACGTTCATTCGGCTCAATCGACAGCGATGCCGATTCCAGCAAAGGCTGGTCGCCGAATTCGAGCGAGATTTCATCGAGTCTTAATAAAGACATGTGCAGAGCGCTATAGAAAAAACGGGTGGAGTGAGTGCTGGTAATGCCTGACGGGGGCACTACTATACAAGTAATGACAGGATCAGTAATGACGGAATCTTCATCAGTTTGGTGGGTCTACATCCTGCGGTGTGCAGATGACAGTCTGTACACCGGTGTCACAAACGACCCGGACGGCAGGCTGACCACGCACAACGCGGGCAAAGGTGCGCGTTACACCCGGGCACGCCTGCCTGTGGAGATGGTCTGGAAAGAGCGTGCGGCAGACAGGTCTGCCGCGCAGAGCCGTGAGTGGGCGATCAAGCAACTGGGCCGAAGGGATAAGCTGGCCCTCATTAAAGATAGTCCGGCGTCGGCGGGAAACTAGGTTCATGACAGCAGACATACTGATCTATGCAGCATCGCTGCTACTGGTGTTGGCAGGTGTGGCCGGCTTGCTGTTGCCCGCCATCCCGGGCGCACCGCTGTTGTTCGGCGGACTGTTTCTGGCGTCGTGGTGGGAAAATTTTGAGTACGTGGGTTTCTGGACGCTCACTGCGCTGGCGATACTGGCCGTGCTGACCTATGTCGTTGATTTTGTCGCAGGGGCGATGGGGGCGCAGAAATACGGGGCTTCCAACCGCGCCATGCTCGGCGCTGCACTCGGGGCTATCGTCGGCATCTTCTTTGGCTTGGTCGGCGTCATCGTTGGTCCGTTTGTCGGTGCAATGATCGCCGAGTTTTCGCTCGACGATAAGAATCTGGACGATGCCAGCCGCGCCGGCTACGGAGCAACCATCGGACTGCTTCTTGGCACTGCCTTCAAAATGGCGCTGGCGTTTACGATGCTGGGTATATATGCCATCGTGCGTTGGATGTAAGATATTTTTTCGACTTAAATCTTTCGGGGTATTTCATGAACACCTTAACGAAAACTTTACTGGTTTCTTTTATGTTCGCAGCAGCATCGCTGACTGCCTGTGCGCCGGTGGGCTCCGAAGCCTGGTGCAAAAAGATGGAAGAGAAGCCGAAGGGTGACTGGACCGCTAACGAAGCAAGCGACTACGCGAAAAACTGCGTCTTTTAAGCCGGCTTGCTGCTGAATCCCGGCCGGCAGATGTCATTATGTTTGCGAACAGTTTTATGCCCGCTGATTGTCGTAGCCTTCAGCGGGTTTTTTGCGCCTGCAGTTAGCGCGAGCGCCGAAGCAAACGGGCAGTGCGTGGTGTTGCTGCACGGGCTGGCCCGCAGCAGCAACGCGATGATCGACATGGAAGAGTTTCTCGCCGGGCAGGGGTTCAAGGTGGTGAACTACAGTTATCCGTCGACTGATTTCCCCGTTGAAGAACTGGCTGTCGTGCATGTGTCACAAGCCGTTGCTCAGTGCAGTACCAAAGAGCCGGTGCACTTCGTCACGCATTCTATGGGCGGCATTCTGCTGCGTTACTGGGCGTTCGCCGATAACCAGGCCGTGGCAAAGATCGGTCGCGCCGTGATGCTGGCTCCGCCGAATCAGGGGTCGGAACTGGTCGACAAGTTGGGCGATGTGCCGGGGTTTGAGCTGCTGAACGGTCCGGCAGGTAAGCAGTTGGGCACAGATCCGGACAGCATTCCGCGAAACTTGCCGGCGGTGCAGTTTGAGCTGGGCGTGATAGCCGGCGATGCTTCGCTAAATCCTGTTTATTCAGGGATGCTGCCTGGTCAGGATGACGGCAAGGTTACAGTTGAGTCGACTAAAGTAAGCGGCATGACAGACTTTATCGTGATGCCGCACACGCATACCTTCATTATGAATATTGACGATGTGCAGGAAGAGGTTTTGCACTTCCTTCTGCACGGTCGTTTTGAGAACGGCCTGTTGGCCACGCAGTCAGACATGCCATCGGCCACATGATCATTGGAGCAGTGAAGTGAGTGACGACAAGGTTTCTCCGGAATTGTCACCGGATGATGTACACAGTTACTGGTTTGCCGGCACAGAGAACGACGCAAGAGCCTCGGCGGAGCGCATGAGTTTCTGGTTTCAGGGAAGTGATGCAACCGATGCAGAGGTAAGGGCGAAGTTTGCTGCCCACATTCAGCCGGCCGCAGATGGTGATTACTCTCATTGGGGGCGTAATGCCCGGGAGTGTTTGTCGCTGATCATTCTGCTTGATCAGTTTCCGCGCAATGTTTATCGCGGTAAGGCGATGGCGTTTGATTTCGATGCATTGGCCCTCGGGCTTACCATCGTTGGCGTGAAGATGGGGTATCTGGACGAGTTATCACCCATAGAGCAGGTGTTCTTTCTGATGCCGTACCAGCACGTTGAGGACATTGAGCGTCAGCGCGACGGTATTAAGCTTTACGAGGCAGTCACTGAAGCAGCGCCGCCGGAATGGCAGCAGCTCACAGCAGGTTGCTGCGACTTTGCCCGCCAACATCTGGAAATCATCGAAGAGTTTGGTCGCTTTCCTCACCGTAATACTGTTCTTGGCCGCACCTCGACGCCCGCTGAGCAGGCGTATATCGATGGTGGCGGTGCCAGCTTCGGCCAGAGTTCAGACGAAAGCTGACGGGCCTTATCCAGATGGAACTAGCTGACATCGTCACCGCATTGCTGGCCATCGTGCTGGGGTCGGTGTTGCAAACACTGACGGGTGTCGGCGGTGGTTTCATTTTTGTGCCGGTGTTGGCACTGGTTGATATGTCGTTTCTGCCCGGACCCGCGGTGATGGCGAGCATGAGTTTGTCCACCATCATGATGTGGCGCGAACGGCACCATATCGATTTCCGCAACGTGCCGGCCATTCTTGTTGGCATTGTGCCGGGCGCAATGATCGGCTCACTGGTACTTGCCAAGGTTGGTTTCGACAAACTGGGCATCGTCTTCGGCATCGTTATTCTGATTGCCGTGGCGTTGTCGGCATCGTCTTTGCACTTGCCGCTGAACCGGCGGACCGGTTTTCTCGCCGGCTTAACCGCCGGAGCGATGGGGTCCAGCACCGGTATAGGCGCGCCGGTAATTGCAGTGCTTTATCAGCACGCCAGTGGTCCGGCGATTCGCGGCACACTGGCATTCCTGTACACCTTCGCATCGGCGCTGATTCTGATCGTGCTTGCTGCTTTCGGTGAGTTCGGTGTGACCGAGATGAAAAAGGCGCTGTGGTTGGTGCCCGGCTTTTTACTGGGGTATGTCGCGTCGCAACACATGACAGCGCGTCTCGATAAGGGCAGCATCCGCTGGGCCGTGTTGGCCGCATCTGCAGCAGCAGCGCTGGTGCTGATTGTGCGCAGCATTTAGTGCTTGATTTGCCTTGTTTTTCCGGCTGTTACGCCTATATTTAGCTTTATGTTGTCTTCTTAAAGCAGGAATTGCGCCGAAAGCGGTGCGGGGACAATGACAAGGCGGGGATTTCTGGTAGGATTGCGCACCTTCTCGCCACCTGAATGCTGAATTCAGGGCGTTCAAACCGTCAGCTCTTATGGATGCAGAGTGTAAGAGTTGCGGTAAAGACTGAATCGGATACGGACCGCCGATAGAAGCAGCGGTCGTTCGCAGGCAAACCCCCGTTAAGGGAACCTGGCCAGATTCCAGTCGTTAATTATTAATAGTTCATTATTAAAACGATATTGCGGAGACCGACCAGTGCGCTGGGTAATGAGTTCCAAAATTCATAAAGCCACCGTAACTCAGGCTGACCCTGATTACGTAGGCAGCATCACCATCGATAAAGATCTGATGGAGCGCGTTGGTCTGTGGCTGAATGAAAAGGTATTGATCGCCAGCAACAGCGGCGCTCGTCTGGAAACCTATGTTATCGAAGGCAAACGTGGCTCCGGTGAAATCTGCATGAACGGTCCGGCTGCACATCTGATCAAAGAAGGCGAAGAAATCGTCATCATGGGCTTCGAGCTCACAGAGAAACCGATCGATGCCAAAGTGATTCTCGTTGATGAGAATAACCAGTTCCTGCGCTATCTCGCAGAGAAGGCCGGCATGAAGGTGGTTGAGCTTTAAGCGGCTGCTCGTCTCGTCGCACATTCATTCACCGGGCATCTATTTCAACCATGTCCGAAACATCCCACTCCATTTCTGCCGCGTCTATTACTGAAAGACAGCTGCGTGATGCCATCATCACGATCAGCGTTTTTGTGTCTGACACCATCCTCGACCCGCACAGCGGGTTTGAAAATCTGTTTGCCGGCAACGCAGGCGTGGCAGAAAGCCGTGCCGAGTTGCTGGAGCTGCTGAGCCGTCTGCTGCTGTCGCTGGATGAAATGCAGTTCGATGCGGCGACGATGGAGCGCCTTGCGCAGCGCCTTCAAGACGCTAATTGTCCGGATCTCAAAGACTTACGCGCACTGTAGCTGTTCCACACAGTGAACCTGGCCGGTTCGGCAGACGGATTTTCTGCGAACCCGTTACTGGCAAGCGCCCGGAATCCCTTTACACTTCGATGCAACATTAGGGAATGTGAATCTGGAAGCGGGGGTTTCGGGATAGTGACGGGTTGGTTGGCTACAATCTGTGCGGCGATTTGGGCGCTCTGCTGTGCGTTCTTTTTGCTGGTTGAGCGTCCCGGTTTCAATACCGAGCAGAATAAAGACCTTCTCTACTGGTATCACTGGCTGTCGACCAAAGGCACACCGTTCATGATCGGCTGTGTGTTTACCGGCAGCGCACTGGGTATCTATGCCTGGTTGCAAAACGGCCCGCGTGCTTTTTTGATTGGCGCACTTATTCTGGTTGTCATGTTCCCCTTGAGTTCCATCTTCGTTGTCACTGACGATCGCGAAGCTATGGAAACCGAAACCGATGTCTACGGCGAACATATGAAGCAGGTGTTTCAGCGCTGGCGCTTCGTGCATCTGCTGCGCACCGTTCTCGCTTTCGTTGCCCTCGGCCTGTATCTGTCGGCCGTGCTCTCGTAAGCCTTCTGGTTTTTTCACGTGACTGCGATGCTTGACCACATTGGCCTGCCCGTCAGTTCTTATGAGCGCGCTCTGGGTATCTATTCGGCAGCAGTTGCCGTGCTTGGCTACGGCGTGGTGAAAGAGGGCGAAAACAGTACGGGCTTCGGTCGCGGTAAAAAGCCCGAGTTCACGATTTATCTGAGCAGTCAGTCGTCCGCTCCTGCGCACATCGCATTTGCTGCGGAGAACCGTGCAGCCGTTGATGCTTTCTATCAGGCCGCTTTGGCCGCTGGTGCTACCGACAACGGTCAACCGGGTCTGCGCCCCGAATATCACCCTAACTACTACGGCGCATTCGTCCTTGACCCTGACGGCAATAACGTCGAAGCCGTTTGCCACGATCCGGAATAGAAAGACCGGTGTAGTCAGCTGCAGTACGCGGTAGAGAATCTGCCTCGTCTGGTGGTCTAATACGCAGTATGAAAACCCTGATGAAGACGATCCTGTGGCTGGTCGGAACGGTGCTGCTGCTCATGGCAGCTGTCTCCGTTGCGGTGCTGTTCTTTTTTGACCCCAATGAATACAAAGGCGACATCGAGACTTTGGTTTCAAAGCAGACCGGGCGCGACTTCCGCATTGAAGGCGAGCTGGGTTTGTCGGTGTTGCCCTGCTGTGCAATCGAGGTGGGTCAGACTCATCTCAGTAACCCGCGCGGTTTCGCTAAAGATGATTTTGATGATGCTGCAGACGAAGACTTTCTGAGCTTTCGCTCTGCGGCAGTCAGTATTGAAGTCTTGCCGTTGTTGCTTGAGCAGCAGATCAAGGTGGGCGAAGTCACTTTGGACGGTCTTCAGGTAACCATGTACACCCGTCAGGACGGCAAAGTGAACTGGGCGTTTGATCTGCCTGCTGCCGATACAGAACCGCAGCCTGCTGCCGCCAATGACGATGGTTCAGTTGCGTTGCCTGACCTGTCTATTGCGGGCTTGTCTTATACCGGGGGCACTATGCGCTGGATTGATGAGACTGCAGATACCGACATTCTGATATCCGACATGAATGCTAAAACGGGTCCGGTGGAGTTAGGCGCACCGTTTGATCTGGCCGCCGGTTTTGCGATTAGCGGTCTCGCTGAAAGCATTGACGGGGAGTTCTCGTTACAGGCGCGACCGCTGGTCGATCCGGAGGCGGGCAGTGTGGCTCTCGACAACAGTGAACTGAGCCTCATCCTGACCGGTGACGGTTTGCCGGGTGGCTCAGCTGAATTGCGTTTCAACAGCGATAAGGTGCGGGCCGGCACCGGAGCCACTTCACTGTTGGCCGACGGCGTGACCTTCACGGTTGTCAGTGGTCCTGTGGAGTTGCAGATGACGGCTTCCGGCACGGTGACTTCTGCAGGTCCGGACTTTTCCGGGCGCATCCAGAGCAATGAGTTTTCGCCAAGACAGCTGATGGATGCGATAGGGGCAGAGTTCGCTACACCGGATCCTGATGTGCTTGCGACGACGTCGCTAAACGGCGAGTGGATGTTCCGCAGTGACAAGTTCGCATTGACCAATCTGAATGCCGTGGTTGATGACACCAATCTGAACGGTTGGTTGCGCCTCGATAGTATCGAGCGTCAGGTCATTCGTACCGAGATGCAGATCGATAGCATCGATCTTGACCGTTACATCGCCTCCGGTATCGAAGATGATACCGGCACTGGCGCAGCAGCCGGCGCGAGAGAGAGTGAGCCTTTGCCGGTAGAGCCACTGCGCACTCTGGATATGCAGGGCAAGTTAGGCATTGGTGAACTGAAGTTTGCAGATGCACGAATGCAGGATGCCAGTATGACGGTAGTCGCTAAAGATGGCCGCATTCGGATCAACCCTTTGCAGGCAACCCTGTATAGCGGTCAGTTAAATGGTGACATGCAGCTGGACGTGCGCGGTGCCAAGCCGAAGCTGGCAGTACGCCAGACAATTAATGGCGTACAGGTGGGCGATCTGCTGCGGGACACCAGCGATGTAGAGAATATCTTCGGTTTGTTTGAGGCCGGACTGACGGCTCAGGCGGAGGGCGACACGGTTGACGAATTGATCGCCGGATTGAACGGAGACCTGAGTTTCGATCTGAACGACGGTGTCTATAAAGGCCGTGATATCTGGTACGAGTTGCGTAGCCAGAAGGCGAAGCTGCAGGGGGATCCGCCGCCACCCGCACCGGAGGATCCCAAAACAGACATCACCGAGATGCTGGGCCGGGGTGTAATCACCGATGGCGTCTTGGATGTGGGCGAGTTGTTGGTGCAACTGCCGTTCCTGAGGGTGAATGGTCTGGGTCAGGCTGATTTGAATAATGAAACCGTGGACTATCAGCTGAATGCCAAGGTGATCGGTACGCCCGAATTTGGCGATGGTGAAAACCTTGAGGAATTGCGTGGTCTGACCTTGCCGGTGAAAGTGCAGGGCGACATGTATGACCCCACCATCACGTTTGACCTCACCGCAGTAATTGCGGGGCTTGCAGCCAAGAAACTGCAGGACCGTCTGTTGAAAAAATACGGCGGTGTAGAAGAGCCCGCTGCTACAGACACCACCACGGAAACTGCTCCTGATGACGGCACACAGCTTGCGCCGCCGGAAGAAGAAAAGAGTGATCGCGACAAAAGGAAGGAGTTGCTACGCGACAGTATCCGCGATTTGTTCTGATTGCCTGTCTGCTGCTGGCGACAGCCATGCACGCGGCAGAGATACCGGTGCTGGATGTCAGCAAGAAGGACAGCCGGGTGCTGGTGCGTGCGGAACTACTGATCGACGCGCCACCCGACAAGGTCTACCGGGCGTTGATCAACTTCAACAATTTCAGCAGCTGGTCGCAGCGCTTTAAGTACAGTGCGTATCTGGAGCCTGCAGCAGATGGCAGGCCCAGAGCCCGTAACGATATTGAGGGCTGCATTCTGTTCTTCTGCAAGACGGTGGTGCGCACACTGACACTTACCTTGCAGCCGAGCGATTACATTCGTGCTGATGCAGACCCCGAGTTGAGCGATGTGGTGTTCGGGCGCGAAGAGTGGTGGATCAGTGCAGGCACCGTCACCGGCGAATCTGTAACGCGGGTGGTCACGAAAGTCATTTACGAACACGAAGTGGAGTTCGACTTCTGGGTGCCTCCGGTAATCGGTACCTGGGCGATTAAACGCGAACTGAAGAAAGACGGTTTAAGGGTCGCCCGGATAATCGAAGACATGTAGATAGAGGAGATGGTGAACTGAGCGTCACCGCACAATTTTCTGAACTGTTGCTGCCGTGGTGGGATGCCAACGGTCGCAAAGATCTGCCCTGGCAACAGGAGCAGACGCCTTATCGCGTGTGGGTGTCGGAGATCATGTTGCAGCAGACTCAGGTAAGCACCGTTATCGGTTACTACGACCGGTTCATGAAAGCGTTTCCTGAGGTCACCGATCTGGCCGCGGCTGACGAAGACGCCGTGCTGCATTTGTGGACCGGACTGGGCTATTACAGTCGTGCCCGCAACCTGCACAAGGCTGCGCAGCAGGTGGTTGAGTTACACAACGGCAGGATGCCCGAGAACTTTGACGATCTGGTTGCTTTGCCGGGCATCGGCCGCTCTACCGCAGGCGCAATTCTCTCGCTGGCCTGTAAGCAGCGCTATCCGATCCTCGACGGTAACGCCAAGCGTGTGCTTGCCCGTGTGTTCGGTGTGACCGGTTGGCCGGGTAAGACCTCAATACAAAAAGAACTGTGGGAGCTGGCGGATGCCTGCACCCCCGAAGATCGCTGCAACGATTACACGCAGGCGATTATGGATTTGGGCGCGGGGCTGTGCAGCCGTCGCAATCCGAAGTGTGAAGATTGCCCGCTAGTGGTGATGTGCAATGCTTGTGCATCCGGTCGTGTACACGAGATTCCCGGCAGCAAACCGAAAAAAGTAAAGCCGCAAAAAGAAACCGTACTGGCGATGCTGGTAGACGGCGAGTCAGTGTTGTTGGAGAAGCGCCCGGCCAGTGGTATCTGGGGTGGGCTGTACAGTTTCCCCGAGTTGCAGAACGAATCGGAGGTAAATGACTGGTGCGTGCAAGTAACCGGTCGTGCTCCGGAAGATACGCTGCTGTGGGATACAGTGAAGCACAGCTTCAGCCACTACGATTTACTGATGCAGCCGGTGCGTGTGGATGCTGTCGTGCCAGATACTAAAATCATGGATGGCGACCGTTGGCTCTGGTATAACACCGCAGCCCCGGCCGAAGTCGGCCTCGCAGCGCCCGTGAAAAAGCTGCTGCAAAGATTTGGAGAAGAGTTATGAGTCGCATGGTGCAATGTGTTTATTTGAATCAGGAAGCCGAAGGGCTGGACCGTACTGTGTACCCCGGTGAGCTGGGTCAGCGCATCTACGACAACGTCTCCAAGCAGGCCTGGGGTGAGTGGCTGAAACACCAGACGATGCTGATCAATGAGTATCGCCTGACCCCCATCGAACCCAAGGCCCGCAAGTTCCTTGAAGAGGAGATGGAGAAGTTCTTCTTCACCGGCGGTGCGTCGAAACCGTCAGAATTTGTGCCGGAATAAGGGTTTAGCTCGTTAAAGGGTGTCTTTGGCCCGCAATTTAGCCGGATTCCTTGACTACAGAGGGGCTTGCGGGTTTAATTGCCGCCCTTGATTGGTCTGGTAGCGGGGTCGCGCAGCGACGAGGTATAGCACGGATTGGAGAATCCGCGTCGTACTCGCTAAAGGCAAAGACAATTTGGCCTGGTAGCGGGGTCGCGCAGCGACGAGGTATAGCAGCGGGTTTGAGTCGGAAAAGCAGTGCTTTTCCGACATAAGTTCCGGCTTTTGGATTTCCGCCAGTCTTTGACTGTCGCAAATCCGCCGTCACTTAAAATCCGCGTCGTACTCGCTAAAGGCAAAGACAATTTGGCCTGGTAGCTCAGTTGGTAGAGCAGCGGATTGAAAATCCGCGTGTCGGTGGTTCGATTCCGCCCCAGGCCACCACTCTTAAACGAAAAAGGTCAGCCCATCGGGCTGGCCTTTTTCGTTTAACGGGTGGGTTCGGTAGCGGAGAGAAACACTGGTTCCGACATACATGGATGTATTAGTGTCGCGGAGCACATGGATGTGCGGGAGCGACGCCCTCAGTGACTACGTTCGACAATCGAGCGAGAGCGGCTTCCGCCGAAACAGCTTCGATTAAGACCACATTTCCTTTTTGATCACTTTGTTGAACATAAGCAAGCGGTGGCCGTCTGTTGGTATTAACGGATACAAGCAGAAAGCTTGATAGCGACGATACAAAGAACTTCAGAAAGCCCCGCATCAGCGGGGCTTTTTTTTACCCCTCTTCCCGGCAGAACCTCAAGCCCCGGATATGCTACAAATAACTGACCTGCTTTCCCGCAGATAATCAGGCTACCGCTGGGGAGTTCGATGATGCCAGCTAAATACCAAGTCCAATGCACCTGCGGAACAGTCAAGCTAGCGCTTAACGGCGAACCCCGGGTTCGCGGATTCTGCCACTGTGGAGACTGCCGTGAGCTTCTTGATGTGCCGTATCACTCAGTCACCGCCTGGATGCCTGAGCAGGTGGCGGTGAAGGCGGGCGCGGACAGTCTGGTGGAATACCAGCACCCGCATCTGAACATGAAGAAAATCTATTGCGGCAACTGCGGCGAAGTCTTGTACAACACCAATGGTATGGACTGGCGGGTGGTTTCCCAGTTACTCATTCGCAAGTCGCATGGCGGTGAGTTACCCGCGGAACTGCAATCGAAATCCCATTTTTACTATGGCCGGCGGATTATGGACGTGAGTGACGATCTGCCGAAGCGGGATTGATGCCAGCCAGCGGATTGCCGCTTTCCATGCTGTGTTCAGCTGAAAAGCCCTTGCCATAGAGGGGGTATGGTTGACATCTGTCATTGCTGCCAGACATTGGCAACAGGTTTAATGGAATTTATTGCTCCCCTAACTAAAACAATTGGAGGTTCAGATGACCGCACAAATTACTGAACAGGAACTGGCTGAAGCCCGCAAGATCTGGGGCGACGCGCTGGTAGCAATTTCAACAGCCTATGATGAAACAGGTATCGAGGCTGCCACAGAACTGGCCAATGGCGCGTTGGATGCGGCTTATGGCTACAACCTCGGCCCGGTGCTGTTTAAACCCACGCTTGCCAGTGGTGAACAGACTTTCCGTCCGACGCGTGACGGCGCTCTTTCTTACTTCGTTGGTCACAACGATGAATACCCGCTCGACGGTGGCTTCGGTCTGAAAAGCTGGCGCAAGGTTGAGTCCGAATCATCAGCGTCATTCATTCAGGGTGATGTTGCCATGTGGATGGGCTGGGTCACTTTCACCGACAAAGACGGCAACGTAACCAAAGTAGATAAGAGCTGGGGTTACAAGAAAGATGAAGAAGGCACGCTGCGTATCGTGCTGCATCACTCTTCACTGCCTTACGAGCCGTAAGCACTTTCTGATTAATGCCAAAGCCCCTGTCGGCGAATGCTGGCAGGGGCTTTTTAATGCCTTCGCAAATCCCTCGCAGATAATGGGCAACTGGTAGAGTTCCCCGCATGAGTAAGCACCTTCAATCAGTTTTCGATACCGGCGCAGTAATTATTTCTGCCGTGTGCGCCATTCATTGTCTGGCGCTGCCTTTGGTGTTGGTGTTATTCCCGCTGCTGGGGTCCACGGTGCTGGCGGATGAGCACTTCCATGAGTTGCTGCTGTGGGTGATTTTGCCGACCAGCGTAATCGCCGTGGGTCTCGCCTTACGCAATCACCGCGATAATCTCGTGCTGGCTTTGGTTGGGACCGGTCTGATGTTGCTTCTGTTGGGGGCGTTGTGGGCACATGACAATGCGCCGCACTGGGTGGATCTGGCTTTGTCTTTAGCCGGTGGCGCGGTGCTGGCCGTGGGCCATATCCGCAATTTCATGATTTGCCGGAAGTCTTAGTAGTCCGGCATTACACGTGAATTAGTACTCGTACTCTTCTACGAGTTTGCCACTTAATGAATAGACCGAATCGGCCACATCACTGATGAACGGTTTGGTTTCCAGCGTGCCGGTAATCCAGAACGGGTCATAGATGGACTCGATCATGACCGGTTCTTTGAAAGTCACGTAGACGATCTGATTAGGCGGTGGCGGTGGTGAGTGAATGCATGCGCCAAAGTAGGGAACCAGCAGGAATTCGCTGAGTAGTCCGCCTTCGTCTGACTCAAGCGGCACGACGAAGCCGGGAATCTTCACGTACTTGCCGTTCAGTTCGGCTACCGGCTGTTGAAAGTCGAGCTGGTCCCAGGCACCGGGGTCGGCAATCACATCAGACAGTATCGAATCCGAATCGTTGTCCTTGAGCGGAACCATGTTGTCCCACATCAGTTCTTCCGGCTTATCGGCGTTTGCTGCAAAAGCCAGGCCGCTCAGCATTATCAGTAAACAGGTTTTAATCAAACTACGGTGCATAAAAATTCCTCAGTACGCACTCAAATGTACTTTTAAACTCTAATGGTCAGGCCGTCAGCCAGCGCATTTCTATAAGCGCGCCAGGCCGGCCACAAACCGACAATAATCGCTGCTACTACCACGATGCCGGCAATAGCCCATTCAAAGGTGCCGGGCCAGCGCACTTCAATAAAGATGCCGAAGCGCTGTTGCAGTACCTGCGCGAACAAAGCTGTTGCCGCAACGATCATAGCCATGCCTGCAACGGCACCTGCACCCGCCAGCAAGGCGCTTTCGCTGACCAGCAACAGCAGCACGTGCCAGGGCCGGGCACCAACGGCACGCAGAATAGCCATTTCACGACGCCGCTCGTTCAGGCTGATCAGAATAGACGTGAGCATACCGATGAGACCCGCAATAACCACGCAAATGCTTACGGCAAGCAGCGCAAGCTCCGCCATGCGCACAAGCTCCCACAATTGTTGCAGGGTGACACCCGGAATAATCGCAAGCAGCGGTTCTTCCTGATACTCGTTGATTTCCCGTTGCAGCCGGAATGAAGCAGCGCGGGACTTAAGTCCTACCATGAATGCAGTCAGGGCTTCCGGCTGAAGGCCCATCTTCAGCGCCTGCTCGGCAGTAATGCCACGACCGGGCATGCGGGCGCCGCTTTGCCAGTCGATGTGAATAGCCTCTATACCTTCAAGGCTCACATGAACCGTGCGGTCTACCGGAGTGCCTGTCTTTTTCAGGATGCCGGTGACGGTGAATGGCTTGTCGTCATGATTTGCAAAGCTGGTTACACCTGCGCCGTGCGAGATGACGATTTCATCACCAATCTGGTAACCGAGTTCCGCTGCTACATCAGCACCCAGCACCGTTTCAAACACGCCGTTGAACTGTTCGCCTTCGGCAAACTCAAGGTTTCTTTTTCCGGCAAAGCGATAGTGTTTGAAGTAGTCGTGATTGGTACCCATTACCCGGAAGCCACGATGTGAGTCGCCGAGCGAGATGGGGATGGTCCACTCAACCCGGGGGTTGTTGGCGATATCCTGATAGCTTTCCCAGGTCACGTTGTTGGTGGCGTTACCGATACGGAACACGGAGTAGAGCAGCAGGTTGATGTCACCGCTGCGTGCGCCAACAATCAGGTCGGTGCCGGAAATAGTGTTGTTGAAGCTGTTACGCGCCTCGGTTCGTACCCGTTCCACGCCAACCAGCAAAGCTACACTAATCGCGATAGACAAAATCGTGAGCAACGCGGTGGCCTTGCGGTTCATCAGGCTGCGCCGGGCCAGTCCGAATACGGTAGAGAAGCTATTCATTGCTGCCTCCAGCCCGGTTTAGTTCGCTGAGCGCAATCTGTTTATCAAACATCGGGCCCAACGACTGGTCGTGACTGACAAACAGCACTGCAGAGCCGGTGGCCTCACATTCACTCAACAACAGGTCGATGAATCGCTTGCGCAGGTTATGGTCCAGCGCTGATGTCGGTTCGTCTGCGATGATCAGTTCAGGCGCGCCGATTAACGCTCTGGCAGTAGCGACACGCTGTTGCTGGCCAATGCTGAGCTCAACCACCGGCCTGCCGGTAAGTTCAGGTCCGATGCCTAAATGCCCGAGCAAGCGTTGCGCATCCGCCTCGGCAGAACCGGAGTGCCTCACCGCACGCGCCAGTCGCCGGTCGGAGAAGCGGCACGGGAGTACCACGTTCTCGATGACGCTGAGATAAGGCAGCAGATTGAACAGCTGAAAGATGAAGCCGACATAGTCGGAGCGGTGCTTGTCGCGGGCCGCAGTGGACATGGCCGAAAGGTCGGCACCCAGTACGCCGATATAGCCTGAGTCTGCGGTAAGCACGCCGCCGACCAGGCCGAGCAGCGTGCTCTTGCCCGAGCCGCTGGGGCCTTCCAGAAACACCTTTTCTCTCGCTGCTATATCGAACGCGGGAATATCGATGACGGGCTGCTGCCCTGGCCACGCAAACACCAGGTCTCGTATTTCTACGACCGGGCTTGCTTGATTGGCTGTGGGATCGGGCTGGGGTTGCATTAATTCTTAAGGCGCAGGGTGTTGCCGTTGGGCGTTAATTCTTTAAAGGTTTGGAAACTATCGCCCACGAAGCTGGCTTCTACAACCGTGGTCAGCGGGAATTGTTCGAACAGGCTGACTTTCACTATTTCCAACTCACCGGCCTTCCGGCATTCAAAAGTGTATTCAGCGATGAATTCTGAATGTATGGCAGCCTCGCTGTCTTCAGCATGCTCTTCGTCATGATCATCGTGATCGTCATGGTCTTCATGCCCGTCTTCATCTTCTTCGAGGCTGTGACGTGCATCTGCCGCCGTCAGGCTGCATTCTGTAGCGTCATTAAAAGTGAATAGCCGCCCGGCTTTGAGACCTTCAACGGCGGCATCGATTTGTGCCTGCTGCTCATCGGTATGAGGGCGGTGTTCAAAGCCCACGAAGTTCATCGCAGGGCCTTCGAGTTCAATGTATACGGCGCTGTCTTCAGCAGCGATATTCAATACGGTGCGACCGTGCTCATGCGAACCCAGTTGCCGGGTTTCCTGGGCGCCCGCAGATAAAAACATACAACTCAGTGTGGCGGTAACCGATATGGAAATCTGTGAAATCCTATTCATCGCGAATCCTTGTCCGGAAGCGGGGCGGTGACTTTGTGATTTATTCGTCTAAACCCCTTCTTTAGTTTACGCGGCTTTCGACTATTTTCTACGCTGCGAGTTCGCCAGGAAGGCCCCTCCGCACAGTAAAGCTGACGGGAGGAGTTTTTCTAGCAGACTCTTTTACGGGGCAATCAGAATGCCAGGCGAACACCGGCATGCAGTGAGCGGCCGGGCAACGGCGCGGAGGCTGCGATGAAAGAGGCGCTCTTTCTGGCTTCCTCATCACCGAGGTTGGTGCCGCGCAGGAACAGATCCCAGTTGGTGGAGCCGGGTTCTAGTCCCTGTCGTCCCGGTCACCTAGCGGGTCGTAGCTGTGTTCGGTCGGCATATCGTCTTCGTCTGATTCGCCGGTGAAGACAACTCTGCCGTCCACCATGGTCAGCAGCACATCGGTCTTGTGAATCTGCGACGGATCGATTTCCAGCAGATTCTGATCAAGCACGACCAGATCGGCACGTTTGCCGGCTTCCAGTGAACCGATGATGTCTTCCCAGCCGGTGATGTAAGCAGAGCCAAGCGTGTAACCTTCGATCGCTTGCTCTACAGTCAGCCCTCTAGTGCCGTCATGCAGAGGTATGCTCTGGAACGGACCTTTTTGCAAAACCGCTACCTCAATCTGCAGCATCGGATTCAGCGGTGCCGTCGGTGCGTCGGCACTCATCGATAATCTTGCACCGGTATCTGCGACTGCCCGCAGGTCGCACCAGTAATCCATGCGTTCGATCCCCAGGCGTTCAATGTTGAGCGGATCCGGTTGGCATACGCCGCCCGCAAGCATCCAGTTAATCGTGACATCGTTCTCGGCATAGCGAGTGGCATCATCCGGGTGCACCATCGACGAGTGGCCTGTGCTGAGTCGCGCCTCTGTGTTTCCCGAATTTCGCACAGCCTCGAAGGCATCCAGTGCTTCGCGGATAGCTTTGTCACCCATGACATGCGTGTGCACGTAGTAGCCCTTTTCAACAGCACGCATCGTCGCATCAAGGCGCACGTCATAGGGGAAGATCACAGGGCCGTAGTAATCCGGGCGGTCAGAATAGGGGGCGAGCAGTGGTGAAGAATGACCGTCGGGGCTACCACCGTGAATCTTCAGAGTGTTGACCCGGAACATTTCAGACTGGAACTGCGGCGACCATTTGTTGAGTGCGGCGAAGGCGCCTTCTAAATGTATCGGGCGCTGTGCCATCGCCGATGCGGAGATACGCAGGTTCAGGTTGCCATCGGCTTCCAGTTCCGCAGCGGCGGTCCAGACTGCTTCCTCCATGCCCGGTCCCTGGCCGGCATCAAGCACAGCTGTAATGCCATAGGCGTTGTGGTCCGCGATGGTGGCCGGCAGGTTAAGCACGATGTCTTCTTTGCGAATCAGGTCCAGGCCACTCAGCGCATACATGGTGGCTGCCGATGTCGACAAGAAGCCGCTTGGCTTGCCGTCTGCGGCTATCTCGAAACCATCAACCGGAGCCTGAGCCCGGTCTTTCATCAACCCGAGTGCCTTGAGGCCGGCGGTATTCAACCAGCCGCCATGACCGCTGTTGGCGACCATCAGGAACGGACGGTCGCTGACGATGGCATCTATGTCCTGCCGGTAAATCTCAACTGTGCCTTCGCGGTTGCCACCGAACGACCAGAACGGACCATTCCTGTTGCTCTGCAGGTGCTCGCGCACAGCGTTGAGTATCGCCTCTTTGTCTTGCGGGAACGGAATGAACAGGGCGGAGGCAACGGCAGATGTCAGTAACGGGTGTTCATGACCGGAGACGATACCGGGCATCATGAACTTGCCTTGCAGATCAGTAACGGTGGTGTCGTCGCCAATAAATTGACGCGCCCCTTCAGGGTCACCGACATAAATAATGCTGTTGCCACGAATGGCGATGACATCGGCCCAAGGGTTTTCGTCATCGACGGTGTAGATTCGTGCGTTGGTAAATACGGTGTCTGCCGGTGCGTTTTCCAGCGAGTCATCCTGATCCGCTACAGAATTGACGGCGCGGATGTCGCTCTGTTGGCCGGCAGCCTCGTCGGGTGTTTCATCCTGACCGCCGGCGCAGGCGGCGAGAAAAGAGATAACAACTGCGGTTAATGCGAGTCCAGCGAGCTTCTTCATGGGGCGCTCCTGATGAATGCCTCAGCTATGAGTTGTCGATCAATAGATGATGTTGTTGCTCAGAGCTAAGCCGATTTCTGATGGTCCGGCGGGCGTCCTTGTTGTTGCTGCCAGTATCCACCCAACCGGCAATTCTGGCAAATCGCCATGCAAAGGGTCGTGAAGAGGTCACGCTGCAATAAATTCTTCGGATTTCTTCAACAAAGCTGAAACTTTTGGGCGGTAAAGTTTGTCACACAAACAAGGTCGGCAAATTACTGTATGAGTGGTGATGGCTTAAAGCCGATCTTAAAAAGCGGAACCAGAGGGAACCTGATTCCGGAGAAGAGCGGCGCCGGATCCGGCGCTGCTCTTTTTGTTTTCTAGTCTTGTTCCGGCGTCGCGTCGAAGAAAAACTCGTGACTGTGTTCCGGAAGCATTAACGGCACAACCGCCATCTTTCGCTCCGGTGCGGTTTGTTTTGCAAAACAGATGCGGTGTTCCGCGGACTCCCACTCTTCGATTAGCACGATCTGAGTACCGCTTTCTGCAGACGGCGGCTCTGGTTTGCGTGGCAGTTCGTCTTCCGCATAGACGTTCAGTATGGCTGTAACCATGCGCCCTTTATCCGCCACATAAATCTTCCGGCTGATAAAACCCGGTGCAGCCTTCAACTCATCTTCCATCGATTTGTAGAACTCGGCGAGTTCATTTGCATGACCGTGTTTGGCCGTCAAAACGGCAATATAGGTTTCCATTGGAACTGCTCCGGGGAGTGCTCTATCGCGTGATTTTGTTACGCAGCTCTTCGGTACAGGGGTGTTGGCCCGTGAGATTGCGCAGACTGAGCGGCGGAAAGAAGATGATCTTCTTGCCAAAACTCGTGACTTCCGCGAATTGTACCTCTATCCGGTGGGGCCTGAAGAACGGGGTTTCTCTTATTGCCGTTATGTTCGAGAGAGGAGTTGTGTATTCCTTGCCGTATGCCGCGAAAATCAAGTGCTGACCGGATAGCCAGACGCGTTTGGCGCGATCAAATATGCGGGACAGTAGCAGTGCAGCGGCTGCAATGAGCATGGCTCCCGCCAGTTTCAGAGATACGCCCGCACCAGATGCCTCTGGCAAATACTCGCCCGGAAGAAACTGCCAGAGCGCAGCGATTGCTATGACGGTCAGCAGCGCCGGAATCAGCCAGCGATAGACCCAGGTATAAGGTGTCGACAGTTCGTGGCGCATCTATTTAACTGAGTTGTCCGGGTCTTCGCCCCGCTGCAGAGGCGGCTGCCACTTAATTTCCGGGTCTACGGCGTGATAGATCTTGCCGATGCTTTCCCTGTCGGCAAGGCAGTCTGCAACCAGCTGACCGACATCAGCGCGATGGGCCACACCCATTACTGTCTGGTCTGTGGTCTTGATGGCGGTACCGCTGGCCGGATCGTTGGTCAGACCGCCGGGCCGGATAATTGTGTATTCAAGACCGGAGTCCTGCAGATAATTTTCCGCAGTAGTTTTGGCTTCAAGCACCTCACCAAGCACTTCGATGACCTTCGGCGCCATGATGTCGCGGCTGGCTCCGCAACCGATCGCCGTCACCATGAGCACCCGCGACACGCCGTGCTGATTTGCTGCATCAATGATCTTCTGCGCACCCTCCCGGTCGGCTCTTTTGGCTTCACCCTTCTTGCCACTCAGACTCAGTACGACAGCTGAGTAGTTGTTTGCATCAAGAATTGAATCAATCTCATGTGCGTTGAAAATATTGGCGGTGATGATGGTCGCACCGCTAGCTTCAATTGCTGCGGTGTCCGAAGAGCTGCGGACAACCGCAGCTACGGGAATGCCCATGCGGGTCAGGGCCCTGCCGGCTTCCAGTCCTGTGCCTCGTGTGGCGCCAAAAATCAGTGCGGGCGCGTCATTGTCAGTCATGCTTCTCACCGGTGTTGGGGGGTGTTGTGTCGCCGGAGCTGTCCTGCCGCGCCATCCATTTCGATAAACCATGGGCGGTGATGCCGTGAAGTGTCAGGCTCAGCAGGACGGTATAGGCGACTATGTTGGCAATGTACTCGGCATTGGGAAGTTTATTGTCGAGCACGATAACGGCGAAAACAATGCTGGCCAGTCCGCGCGGACCAAACCATCCGAGGAACAATTTCGACTTCGTCGATTCGCCGCTGCCCGTTAATACAGTAAAGACCGGCACCATCCTGATAACTGTCAGGCTGAGTATTGCGTAGATGACAATCGGCCAGGCGAACATGCCGAATGAAACACTGAGTACCACACAACCAAACATGAACCAGGTGAGCAGCGCCATGACTTCGGCAATGCCTTCCGCCGAATGCAGCAACTCTTCGGAGTGTTTGCTGGTAATAAGGCCGAACAGCAGTCCGCCGCTGTACGCTGCGATATAGCCGCTGGCGTGCATGTACTGGGCGATACTGAAGCACACGAGCGCTATGGCCATGGTGCTGATCTGCAGCCACACCGATGAGATCCAGCCGGCGCGCCAGAAGCGCAGGATCAGCCAGCAGGCTAACGCTGATACAACCAGTCCGATTAAAACGCCAACACCCAGTTCCTCTAGCAACAGCTGCAAGAAGAAGCCGTCTTCAACACCTTCAGTGCCGCGAAGTTCCAGCGCTATAAATGCCAGCAGAACAGGCACGCAGAGACCGTCGTTGAGACCGCTTTCGGCATTCAGTCCTTCGCGCAGGCGCACCGGTACCATTTTGTTGGAGACAACGGCTTTGCCAAGTGCTGCATCAGTAGCGGCCAGTATCACGCCGACCAATGCTGCTTCGTAGATGCTCAGCACATCAAACATGACAAATGCGAGTACGAAACCGGACGCGATAATGAGCGGTAAACCCAGCAACAGCATTCTGGCGGGAACACTGGCGCGCTTGCTGAGCACACGCAGGTTGGCGTTGGCAGCATCGTTAAACAGGAACAGTGCGAGGGTGAGGTCGGCAAGTAAACGCAAAGTTTGCGGCGATTCGTCACCGGCAAACAAACCGAAACCGTCGGGTCCCATCAGGTAGCCGACACTGACAAAAATGATCGGCCCGGACAGGAAGCTCCGCTCGATACGCCCGGCTATCAGGCTATAAAGAAAAACGAAAACAGCCAGTACGGCGAGTTGTTCATTAAACATGTGTGCATACTACCGGTGTATAGTGTTCGACAGTATATCCTTACTGGTTCTTGATGCTTGTGAGTTTCGGTTTGACTGCGGGAGAAGCTAACAATGTTTCACAGCACAATGGTCAAATTGTTCGGGGTCAAATTGTTGAGGGTCAGATTGTTGAGCCGGTGCCGGAAATTGGCAGTGCTGCTGGTCATTGCGGCTTTGGCAGGTTGTGTGAGCGCGCCTCTGGACTATCCGAAAGAGGAGTCACTGGTCATCCGTAAGATTGATGACAAGCAAGGTATCGAGCAGATCATCAGCTGGACCGGCGGTGAAGATGTCAACGGTTTCTATCCGCTGAGTCAGGGATTCGATGCCTTTGGTGCCCGTTTGCGTCTGATGGACAGGGCAGTTGGCACCATCGACGCACAGTACTTTCTGATGAAGCCTGACAATGCGGGCTTTGTGTTCGCCGCTGGCCTTCTGAGCGCCGCTGACCGGGGCGTCCGCGTCCGGTTGTTGCTTGATGATGTATTTACCACGGTTAAGGATGCTGACCTGGCCGTATTGGATGCGCACGAGAATATTGAGGTGCGTATCTTCAATCCTATCTCGCGCAAGGGCGTGTATGCGTTTAACTATCTGGGTCATTTCAAATTGACCAATCGCCGCATGCACAACAAATCGTTCACGGTAGATAACCGGATCTCCATCGTAGGTGGCAGAAACATCGCTGCCGAGTACTACCAGCTGGAAACCACCGGCGAGTTTTACGATTTCGACATGCTGGCTGTCGGCCCGATCGTCAATGAAGTGTCGGATGAATTTGATACGTACTGGAATCACAAGCTGGCGATTCCGCTGGAGGCTTTTGTACGTCTCTCTCCTGAGGATATGGCGGCGCGCCGCAGATCCCTGGATGCGGATCTGGTCGAGTCAGGCAATTCTATCTATGCCGAAGCTATCAGCACCGAGGTTATTCAGAATCTGATTAACCAGACAGTGTCGCCGTATGTTGCCGACGCCCGCCTGATCTCCGACAAGCCGGAAAAGCTGATGGTGCCGATTGCTGATGACCAGCAGATCATTGCTAACGAATTGCGCGATGTGCTGTTAAGCGCAGAAAAAGAAGTCATCATTTACACGCCGTATCTGATTCCGCGGAAGCGCGGCATGGAACTTATCCGCGAGATTCGTGAGAAGGGAGTGCGGGTAACAATCCTGACCAACTCGCTGGCTACTAATAACCACACCTCCGTGCATTCGAAATACAAGAAGTACCGCAAGCCGATGCTTGAGGCAGGTGTTGAGCTATGGGAGGCGCGGGCTGACGCTGCCAAGATCACGCTGCCGGACGGCGAGACCGAGCTCGACAAATTAACGCTGCATACCAAGGGTCTGATCATTGACCGGCGGCATGTGTTCGTTGGCTCGCTAAATCTTGATCCCCGTTCTATCGATATCAACACTGAAATGGGTTTGCTCATTGACTCGCCGGAAATGGGGGCTGCCTTTGCTGATCAGGCTCGCAAGAGAATCGGGCAGATAGCCTACCGGGTAGAGCTCGACGAGCGGGGCAGGTTGCGCTGGGTGGCTGATGTCGACGGGCAGCAGCTTGTAGAGACCAAAGAACCTCAGACCAGCGGTTTCAACCGCTTTACTTCGTGGTTCCTGCAGATTGCTCCAGAAAGTCAGTTATGAGTCAGTTGTGAGTCAGCTTTAGCCGACACGAGCGGCGTTTTGTAAAAGCCTGTCCGTTCAATGTCGCAAATAACCTGCCCGCTTTTGCACTCGATGCTATGCAAAGGCACACTTGAGTCATTGTTCTGTTGTGTTCCGAGGGCGCGGTTTGCGTACCCATCTTTTCTGGCGAAATTTTCTGGTCATTCTGCCGCTGGCTTTGCTGGCGATTGTGGCCTCGCTGTATTTTTTTGAGATTCCTTCGGTTGGTATCGATGATGCCAACATTACCTTCGTCTATTCGAAACATCTCGCTGCCGGAGAAGGGCTTGTCTTCAATATCGGTGGTGAGCGTGTCGAAGGGTTTTCATCACTAAGCTGGATGCTGATTGCAGCGGTTGGATATCTCCTCAGTGACTCTCCCGAATGGTTATTGCTTGCGGGTAACGCCGCTATCGTCGCTGCTGCTCTGGCGGCTGCTTGTGCATTTCTGCAGAACTACCTGAAGCTGGAAGGTGCGCCGTACGCGGCGTCGATAGTCTTTTTGCTATGGGCCTTTCTTAACCCGGCCTGGGTGTTCTGGAACATTGCCTCGCTCATGGAGACCGGGCTGTATTCGGCGCTCTTGCTGATGACTGTCGTTGTGCTTCTGAACAGTATTTTTGATGAACGTCTTACAGACCGGCAGCCGTTGTTGGTTGGTTTGTTGGTAAGCGCGTTGCTCATTACGCGACCGGATGCGATGGCCTGGGCTTTGGCGCTTCTTGGCGCGTGGTTTGTCGTACTGCGGTGGCGCAGTGATGCACCGGTGTGGAAGTTCCTGCTGATTCCGGTGTTGCTGGCAGCTGTGACGATGTCGGCACTGACTGCTTTCCGTCTGGGGTACTTCGGCTATCCGCTGCCCAACACCTACTACGCCAAGATGTCACCTGACCGGGTGTACAACATTGTGCAGGGCGCAACGTATGTGGGCGGTTTTGTAGTTGCTTACCCGCTCGCCGGCTTATGCGTGTTGCTGTCACTGGTAGCGGTTATTCTGAATATTGTGCCGGTAATGCAGTCGCTGTTTTACGGTGGCGCCAAACTGACTCCACAACGGCTTGCACTGTTTCTTGTCAGTGCACTGATCCTTAGCGGCGTGGTTATCGCTGTGCTGATGGGCGGGGATTACTTCGGTGGTTATCGTTTCCTGCAACCTATCTGGACCTTGCTGATTTTTGTGCCGCTGTTTTACTGGCAGCGTTTCGGTAAGTCGTTCCCCGTTGCCGGCATAGTGTTAGCTGTTCTGTTGTTCGCCCTGCCCATGAACAAGACCTGGTTCAACCTGCGCGACGATACCCAGCGCATGCACCACCAGTGGGATCTGGCGGAACGTGGGCGCGCGACCGGCCATTGGCTCGAGCATATGTTTGCAGAGGCTCCTGAATTGCCGGTGTTAGGCATTACGGCTGCAGGCGGTATCAAAATGGGTTACAGAGGTTTTGTATTCGACCTGCTCGGGCTTAACGACACCGAGGTGGCTCATCATCAGGGCGACCGCAAGGGTGTGGCTGCTCATGCCTCATTTAGCAAAGAGATTTTCTGGCGCCGCCCGCCCGGCATTGTCGAACCGATGCTGTGTCCGCCGGAGAAGCGGGTCAATCGTCTTATTGATCCGGACAACTTCAATCACCAGATTCTGAAAGGTCTTCCGGCCGACGATGATTTCAACGAACGTTACCGGTTTGCTGCGATTCGCCCGGCAACTCTGCCCGGCACGATGTGGATTTGCGGATATTTTGACAGGCAGTTGCTAGACGGACTTGAGGGTAGCGAGCGGGTAAGCCTCTACTTGCCCGATTGATCTAATCTGATTGATTCAGCCTGACTTGATTAACCGGGCTCGCAAAAGAACTCGTCCTCTGCAGGCATCAATTCCGGGTGCTCATCAGCAAAACGTTTCGATACCCAGACGTAGTTCGACTGGTACGCACCGGCGGTATCGTTGATGTCGAAATTAAAGCCCAGAGGAATGTAGGTTTTCTCCAGCGTTGACGACAACTCGCGTTGCAGCTGCACTTTCAGGAATACCGCCTTGTAATACTCGCGATTGGTACGGGCCATAAAGTCCGTCAGCATCCCCTGATTGGTTTCATTTACCCCTGTGCGGAACACGTCGGCAATGGCGGGTTCAGTGGCACTGGGGGCAATGCCGGCGAGTCGTGACAGGTAGCCGGTGCCGGTAATAAGCACCGGTCCATCCAGTTTTTCGATACAAGCCAGCAACTGTTGGTTGCGCTCTGTCTTGTCGTCGCCGGGAATAATGCCGGCCGGGTTGAACGAGAACAGAGCTGACTGCGCGATCAGCAACAAAGCCGCTGCCACATACAGTTTTTGCTGATCCTGCAGACGACTAAGCGCAATTGCGGCGAGGATGGCGCAACCGGCGTGCAGCGGCATCAGCACGTTAGGTGCGCTGCCCGTGTGCATGTAGTGAGTCAGAGTTGCGACTGTAATTGTTGTGAAGATGAGCAGGCCGTACCAGTAGCTGCGCTCACTGGTTTGAGTGCCTTTTGCAAACCCCAGCAATGCCAGCAGCAGAATGAACGGGAACTCGATTATGAAGTGATTCCCGATGATGCCGGGCAGCTTGTGCCACTGGTATTGATGACCCAAAGGCAGCTCGAATATGTAGTACATGAACCAGCCGTCGGTGCTGATATACAGCGCAGCGAGCCCGGCTAATGCCATCACCATGCCACTGACCGGGGTGATGTAGCGCTGCGGTGACGGCTGTGTGAAGAAAAGATAAAGCACGATCGGCAGCGCGTAGAGTGCCGTCGCCTGTTTGGTAAAAAAGGCGAGTGTGGCGATAGCCGCCGCGCACAGTTGCCCGGCAAACGACGGGCAGTTTCTGGCGGTGTAGTAGTAGCCCAGCAGCAAGGCCACCCACAGCGCATCGATACGGGCCAGATCAAAGTAGTAGCCGGAAACCTTGTAAGCGCCGATGTACAGCAACGCTGCGATCCAGCCTGCCTGCTTCGAGTCGGTTTCTTTGGCCGCAATTAACCCGGTGAGCCAGGCAGCGGCAATCGTGCTGACGACAGACACCAGGCGCAGTGCGAAGAAGTCCGGGCCGGTGACGTAACTGACGAGTACGCTGAACCAGTAGTACAGCGGCATGTAAATCAGCGGCGTGAATTCCCAGGTTGGCGGACCATACAGCGTGCCGCCTTCACGCAGATGCAGGACTATGTCGAGGATGCCGCCTTCCATCCAGCGAATTTCCCACGGGAAACCGATACGACTGATCACTGTGTATGCGACAAGCAGGGTAAGACAGCCGAGCGCAAGCAGAACGGCTCGCACTGCGATGGTATGGCTTGTCCGTGAAGTGTCTGCTGTCATGAAGTGGCTGCGAAAAGGCCGGAAAAAGATGAAGCTTCATTCTATGCGCTGCTATAAGCCGTTGAAAGCACCAATACCTTTGACGGGTCGGTGAGGTGCCGGAATATGTCGCATGAATAACAAGCTTCGCCGCCTGTGGTATTAAAAGCCCCGCGGGTTCGCTACTCTCTGGGCATACACCATGAAAACTCACCCGTAGATACAGATACCACTAAATACAGAGACCACTATTGCCTGCTTCCGAACAAAGTGCACCTGAGAACAATAAGCCCGGGAACAGTTCCCTGATGAAGGACATAGCGGTGATCGTTGTGGTGACCTGCGTGCTTCTGTTGTTAGGCGAGCTAATTCTGCGCTTCGGGCTTGGGCTTGGTGGTCCGCCACCGGTAAGCGATCGCCAACCACCCTATGTTTACAACCCAGACTACGGTCTGGCGCTGCGCGCTGATTTTGAGCTCGCCTATAACGACAAGAGCAACGGTATTGAAAATCAGGTCTGGTCTACCAACAGCCAGGGCTTTCGCGGGCCGGAGTTGCGCGATGATGCGGCACCACGGGTCATGGTGTATGGCGACTCGCAGATTCACGGTAAGGAGGTGTCGCTTGAAGATACCTTTGTTAAGCAACTGGAGAAGAGATTACAGGCACAAGGCTTTCCTGATGCAGAGGTTGTGAATGCCGGCTTGTCGGGCGCGGGACCGGATCAGAATCTGATCCGGATCGAAACGGAATCGCTGCAGTATGAGCCGGATGTAATCGTGTTCACCGTGTTTGCCGACAACGACTTCGGCGACCTGATGCGTAACCGCTTGTATGAACTGAATGACTCGGGCGAATTGCAGCGGGTGTCATACCCGGTAGTTATCGATCAGATGCTGGAACCGCCGCGCAGCCTGCTGAAGGAATCCGGCTGGGCAGCGCTCGCCAACACCTTGCAGAAAAAGCTGTCGCCACCACGCAGCCCGGGTTCGATTACTGCAGAAGAGCGTATTCAGAAAGGTCTGGTGTTGGCGGAAGCGGAATACGAGGTGTACGCAAAAGGTAAGCCGCGTGAGTTCTCGCATTACGATGACCGCTATGACATGGATCTGGCGTTATTCCCGCAGCAGGAATCGTCGCAGACCAAGCGCGAACTGATGACCGCTGTGCTAGGCCGTATGCAGGCGTTTACAGAGGCTAATGGCGTCGGCTTTCTGATTCTGATTCTGCCGTCACCGATGGATATGACTGAAAACTTCGCCTGGTACAGCTACAAAGACTTTGCGGCGTACGAAGAATACGGGCAGAAGAACCTGAGTGATGCGGTGTTGTACGGCTGCGAAGCCTCATCCATCAATTGCGTCAATCTGTATCCGGTTTACGAGCAACACGATCCTGCTTCGTTGTACTACTCGCATCGCAATAATCACTGGAATGAGAAAGGGCAGTCGCTGGCCGCTGATGCCGTGCTGCCGGCGCTGCTGGAAACACTGGTGCAGCGTGAAGCGGAGGTTGCTGCTGACTGAGCCGCCGGTTCAGGTGCCTTTGGGAATAATCATCCCTTTGCGGACTATGAGATTCATGTAGTTACCGCAGGAAGGTGCTGCCGTCGGTTCGTACTCTGCTGCCAGCCGTTCTGCATTGTTCAGGAAGAACGGATTAGGCGTTTTCCTGCGGCCTTCTGGATCAAAGCCGGACTCCAAAGTAGCATCCCACTGTTCCTGAGTAATCGGTTTCAGCTCCCTTACACCGGTGCCCAGCTTCCAGACATCGGCATTATTGTCGAGCCCGTATTGCAAATCATGTTTACCGAACAGGTTGTCTTCGGCGCCGGGGCGGTGCGCGATGTCGCGGTTATTCAGGCCGGACAGGTCGAACACGGTCATTTGCGGAACATAAAATTTGGCGCGCTGAAAGTCGGTTTGCGCCAGTGTCATGCCGGGATTGGCGGCGTAGACAGAGCGGATCGTATCGCGTTCGCAATCATGCAGAGCATCCGAGAATCGTTCGTGGCGGATAAAGCCCGCGTTTAAGTTGGCAGGCATGTTACCGATGATGATTGCCAGGTTGCCGGCGACACCCAGTACGCTCAATGTGAGAAGTGTGGCATAGCTGAAACGTCCGGCGATAACCGTTGCCGCGCCGGCGGTGAGTGCCGATAGCAGCGTCACGTCGATCAGCAGTCTTGACGACAAGGTGTAGCTGTCGCCGCCCGTGACGATACGAACGGCCAGCATGACCGCTGCCAGTGAAGCGATTACCAGTGTGCGCTCCTGAGCAGAGTTCATCCCGGACCGGCCGAACAATCTGGTGGCGACGAGAATGGCCGAGACTGCAAAAGCCGCCACAATGAATGCGTCTGGCACTGAACTCAGATAATCGAACAGGAACGCCAGACCCTGGCTGATTTCCTCCATGCGTGTGCCGGAGTGTTTGGCGTAGTAGGTGTTGGGGGCCCAGAACCCGAAGTACCAGATGCGCCAGCCATAGAACGCCAGCATGGTGGCTGCGGTGGCCAACGCTGCCCGCCAGGTTTCACCTCGTGCCTTGCTGCCGCTCTGGTCACTGAACAGCAGGAACGCCCCGAACCCTGTAAAGACCAGTGCAAGCGCCTCCGGGCGGGTCAGACATAGAGCCACGGCGGTCAGCCATAGCAACAGCGTGCGATGTGTTTGATGCCCGGTGAGGAGTACGGTGAACGCCACGATCAGAAGCGCGTAATAGGGGGCTTCCAGTTGCATCGCGAAACCGTGCGCAACCACTTCGGATGCGGCGATGACGCCGGAGATGATCAGCGCCGGAATGAAAGCGACCCGCCAGCTCTTCAATGCGAAGAAGACCGCGACCGGAATCAGTGATGCGAGCAGTGCCTTGGCGTAATAGTTCAGCCTGAACATCTCGTCGGCATCGATCAACGCAAACGGCATGACGAAGAACACGTCCATCATGCTGGTGAAGCCGTCGATTCTGTCTTCCGGCACGTTATAGAAAAACGAGCCGGTTTCGAGAAAGTTCATCGCATAGACAAATACGATGCTGATGTCGTCCCAGAACATGGGCGACTGGAAGTGGCCGACTCTGAGCATTGGCAATGCGAATAACAAAGCGACAGACACTGCCGTCAGTGCCTTATTGTCGTAGCTCAAAAATGTCCGCAAAGAGTTCAAATCAGAAAGTGCCGCATCCGTGTGACTAGCCGCCTATGCTATCAAAATGGCTGTACGCCGGTAGGCGCAGCGTCACACTATAGGCGTCAATCATGTCTGCTACAGTAGACTTATTGGAACAGTTGCCAGTCAGGCGGCAGTTTGCGGGAGAATAATTATGAAAAAGACATTCCTGACCTTGAGTTTGATTGGTTCATTGTTTGCAGCCACCTTAGCCACAACTGCACCTGTGCCCGATGCCGAGCGGGTTGATATCGATCTGCGCCGCACAACGCTGATCGTCAGCGATATTGAGAACTCGCTGAAGTTTTATCGTGATGCTCTGGGCTTCAAGGTGATCTACGACAATATGATCCGCACCCCGCGCACTGCGAAAACTGATGAGGAATCGGAATTGTCGCGTCGGCTGGTGTTTCTGCGGGCGAATGATGATTACATCGGCGTGATTGGTTTGCTGGAATACACGAAACCGCGTCGTCCTGTGCGCGAACCCGAGCCCGATGCGTTCAGTACCGGCAGCGCCGTGCTGTTGTTTACTACCGACAACCTGAAGGACCGTTTTGCCAGGGTTCTGGAAGTGCCGGGTGTGAAGGTCATTGAAGAACCGGCCGACGTCACCTATCCGTCATATGACGGCAAGACCACTATCGGTGTGCGCACCAGCACGCTATACGACCCCGACGGTTTTCTGATTGAGCTGAATGAGTTTCTCAGTCAGCCTGACATACCGTCTAAAGCGTCTGCGGACTAGAGTTCTTTAGACGGGGACTTTTCGGACGACCAGGCTGTCAGTTAGTCTGATGCCAGAAAGGCGTTGATCTCGGCCGCCGACTCCTCAGCTGCCGATTCAAATACGCTGCGTGCAATATCCAGACGTTCCGAGAAGGCCATGTGAGACAGCGCCTTGCCTGCTTCACGGGTGGGTTCCAGCAATCCTGATTGAGTGGCTACCACAATCCCCGGTTTATCCAGCTGCTTGAATGCGGCCTCGGCGTCATAGCTGAAGGCGGCATGGAATGCCTGATGCGCGTGCAGACCCGGGCGCAGACTTTCCACGAACAGATCGAAGGCGCGCGGGAAATCAATATGCGACAGCTTGTCGGTCACGTTGAATTCGTAGCCCTTGCGCAGGCAGTCAGGGTCTTCGTTATAAAGCTTCGGCGCAGCGGCGGATTCATACATCTCTTCGCGCATCGGGCCGGTAAAGTAAGGCACATCGATCAGCAGCAGACGACTGACCATCTCCGGATCCAGCAGCGCCATTTCCGCAGCGACCAGACAGCCAGTGTGAAAACCGAGTATGTCTGCGCTCTCCGTTTCGGCCGCGTACAGAATCTCCAGCATCGCTTCGGCGAAATAGCGGATATCGGGGAGTTCGTCAGGCCCGGTTGAGCCGCCATAGCCCGGGTAATCCGGCGCAAAAATAACTTCCGGCACAGTGATCAAAGGCATGACCGTCTCAAACCATGCGCCGCTGTACGGCGCCGGATGCAACATCATCAGCGGCTTGCCGCTGCCATTGCTGTCGTACTGGCGCAGGTGCAGTTCATCCTGTGAGCCGATGACATAGTGGCGGGTCAGTTTAAGTTCGTCGGTGGGTACGGCTTCTTCGGTCATGCTCTTAGTCAGCTGAATCTGTAGTGTTCACGGAGGCACTATAGTGACGCAATGACCCGCGTGCCAGCAAGAGCACCGGTACGCCGTAAATCAGCGGGACCAGTGCCATCGAATAGCGGGCCCCGGCTTCGCCGAACACCATGTCATTCAGCAAGCCAACGGTCATCGGGCCCAGCACAAGTCCCGTCATGCTGATAATCAGAAAATACACTGCGATAACCTGCCCGCGAATTTCACCGGGGGTCACCATCAGCAGCGCATTTGGCGCTACCCCGGAGACCATCGCGATGCCAATAGTGGAGGTAACCAGCAAAACGAATGCGGCCCAGGCGTCCGGCATCAGCGGCCCGAGTGCCGCGGTCGGCACGAGTACCAGAATACCGCGTAAAAGAATTCTGACAGGTGCGTCTTTAATGCCCTTTGCGGTCATGCGGTCGGACAGCCAGCCGGCGAGGTTGACGGTTAACGGCCCAAGAATGACCAGTGCGATGCCGTTATACAGGGCATAGCGCTCGGGCGACCAGCCCCAGGTGCGCTGAAAAGTGGCCGGCAGCCAGCCCTGACTGTAGGCCACGGTAGTCATCACGCAGACCAG